>OOAH01001848.1_pt1 | contig 17000 bp, 16 predicted proteins | sample 1671801 | NCBI WGS metagenome assembly OOAH01 (sample SAMN06348194, study PRJEB24527) | human gut metagenome | biome: human gut; feature: ankylosing spondylitis patient; material: feces | host: Homo sapiens | place: China | collected 2015-10 | reverse complement strand
TCAGGGAAACCCTAGCTTTTCCCCATTATTCCTGAAGAGCCCGCCGATCTCTTTAAAAACGGGGCCCGAAGGCCCCGACTTACACCAATAAAGGTGCAATTCTTCGCTAGAGAACGTAGCGCGACAGATCCTGATTGCCCGCCAACGTATCCAGACGTTCGCGCACATAGGCTTCGTCGATCGTTACTTCCATCGTGCTGCGGCAACCGGCGTCAAAGCTCACTTCTTCAAGCAGTTTTTCCATCACGGTGTAAAGACGCCGTGCCCCGATGTTTTCCGTACGTTCGTTCAGTTCGTAGGCGTAGTGCGCAATCGCCTTGATCGCCTCGGGCGTAAACGTGAGCTTGGCTCCGTCCGCCCCCAGAAGAGCCTCGTACTGTTTGACGACGGAAGCGTCGGTCTGCGTCAGAATTCGCTCGAAGTCCTCTTCAGTCAGGCTCTTCAGTTCCACTCGGATCGGCAAACGACCCTGCAGTTCGGGCACAAGATCCGAAGGCTTGGACAAGTGGAAAGCTCCCGAGCAGATGAACAGCACATGATCGGTCTTCACCCAGCCGTACTTGGTCTTGACCGAAGTTCCTTCGATCAGGGGGAGCAGATCGCGCTGCACGCCTTCGCGGGAAACATCTCCCGAGCCGTGCCGTTCGGCACCGCCGGCAATCTTGTCGATTTCGTCGATGAAGACAATGCCGTTGTTTTCCACGCTCTCGATTGCGCGGCGAGTGAGATCTTCGTGATCGATGAGTTTTCCCGCCTCCTCGTCGGTGTAGATCTCCATCACTTCCTTAATCTTGAGGCGCTTCTTTTCTCGACGCTGCGCGTTGATCTTGTCGAAAACGCTCTGCAGCTGATTTTCAAGATCATCCATGCCTTCCGGCCCGATCATATTGAAAACCGGCGCCGTGCTCGCCACGTCGGCTTCCACGGTTTTATCGTCCAAACGTCCGGCACGCAGATCTTCGCGGAAGCGTCGACGAGCTGCCCCTTCCACAGGAACAGGAGTGCTCTGGCCTTCCACAGGAGCAGGAGGCGGCAGAAGAAGATCCAGTACGCGCTCTTCGGCCAGTTCGCGGGCACGCGTCATCACGCGTTTTTTCTGCTGCGCTTCCATCAGCTTGATACCCGCCTGCATCAGATCGCGCACAATGGATTCGACATTGCGGCCCACATAACCCACTTCGGTGAACTTCGTCGCTTCGGTTTTAACGAAGGGAGCGTCGGTGAGCTTGGCCAAACGTCGGGCAATCTCGGTTTTGCCCACGCCCGTGGGACCGATCATGAGAATATTCTTCGGAGTAATTTCGGAGTGCAGAGGTTCGGGCACGCGGCTGCGGCGCCAGCGATTCCGAAGCGCCACGGCTACTGCACGCTTGGCGTCTTGCTGCCCCACGATGTACTTGTCAAGTTCACTCACGATCTCGCGCGGCGTGAGCATAGAGCGGTCGGTTTCGTTCATATCTGAAAATTCTGTTTTTTACTGACGATCAGGCCTGCAGAGTTTCGATCGTCTGATTGCGGTTGGTATAGATGCAGATGTCGCCGGCAATGTCCAGGGCCGCCTTCACAATCGCCTCGGGGTCCATTTCAGTGTGCTCCTTCAGAGCACGGGCAGCTGAAAGCGCGTAGCTGCCGCCCGAGCCGATGGCGGCGATGCCGCCTTCGGGTTCGATCACGTCGCCGTTTCCCGAAAGGACGAGCGTGGCTTCCTTGTCGGCCACAATCATCATCGCCTCGAGATGGCGCAGCATGCGGTCGGTGCGCCAGAGTTTGGCAAGCTCCACCGCTGCTCGCATCAGGTTGCCCGAATGCTTTTCAAGTTCGCCCTCAAAACGTTCCACCAGCGTAAAAGCGTCGGCCGTCGCACCGGCAAACCCCACAAGAATGCGGTCGTGGTAGATGCGGCGAACTTTGCGTGCGGTTGCCTTAAACACAACATTGCCAAGCGTCACCTGTCCGTCTCCGCCCATCGTGACCGTGCTGCCGCGGCGCACGCACACAATGGTCGTTCCGTGAAACTGTTCCATGCCCTTCCTCTTCGTAAACATTCGGATTTGCACCACCTTCGGCCAATCCGGATAAAAAAGGAGGCCGGTACGCCTCCTTCATTCAGCCGTCGACTCGGCTGCGCAAACACCCAGGCCCGAGAATGGCTCGGACCCGAATGCAAATGTCTCGTACCGATCGTTTCGATCAGTCGCCGAACATCTTTTGCTTGATTTCGCGGCGTTCCTGCGCTTCAAGCGAAAGAGTCGCGGTCGGGCGCGCCAACAAACGACGCACACCGATCGGTTCGCCCGTTTCTTCGCAGTAGCCGTATTCGCCTTCGTCGATGCGCTTGATCGCCGCCTGCACCTTCTTCAGAAGCTTGCGTTCACGGTCGCGAGTGCGCAACTCAAGTGCGTGCTCCTCTTCGATCGTGGCACGATCGGCCGGATCGGGGACGACGGTCGATTCACGCAGATTTTCGGTCGTTTGCCCGGCGTTGTGGCGCAGTTCGGCCTCCATCTGCGTAAGACGATTGCGGAAAAACTCAAGCTGCTGGTCGTTCATGTAGTCCTTGTCGGACATAGCCAAGAGCTCTTGTTCGGTCAAAGGTTTTTTCGTTGCCATAAAAGTCTTCTGATCACACAAGTATCCGTATTTGCCGAGCTGCGGCAGATTCATTTCAGATCCGGCCGCCTTTCACGCCACCCGACAAATGCCGAGGCTTTTTTGAAGTCGCACACAATAGCACAAAAGCTTGAAGGCTTTGCACTTTTGTCCGTTCCTTCTTGTAACGGATTTCGAATCAGGGTTCAGTCAAACACGACTCAAACCCCTTCAGGATCGCCTCCTTAGGCAGTTTGCGGCCGATAATCACAAACTTCGTTTCAGGCTTTGTGTCGCCCCAGGGCCCGAGCACATCCGCCCCAAACACCATGTGTACGCCCTGAACCACACAGCGTCGGTCGGTTCCTTTCAAGTAAAGCACGCCTTTGTAGCGCAGCATATCGGGTCCGTAAACAGCCACCAGACTCTGCAGATACTGCTCAAAGCGCGGCGCATCAAAAGGCTTGTCGGCCGTAAACACGAACGCCGCCACATCGTCACCGTGATGATGCTTGTGAGCCCCCGTCAAAAAGGTCGGATCCACATCAAGAATATCGTTCATGTTGAAGCCGTAGATGTCGACGACCTTATCAATCGGCACATTGCCCATATCGGCTACTTCGATGGGAGCACGCGGATTGATCGCAATCAGACGCTCCTTTAAAGCGGCCAATTGTTCGGGCGTCACCAAGTCGGCCTTGGAAATGAATATCCGATCGGCAAAGGCGATCTGATCGAAGGCAACTTCTTCCTTGGCCAAGGTTTCATCGGCATGCTTGGCGTCGACGAGCGTCACCACGCCGTCGAGCCGGAAGAACGCCGCTACGGCGTCATCCATGAAAAATGTTTGGCAAACGGGTCCGGGATTGGCTACGCCCGTCGTTTCGATAACGACATGATCGAAATCGATCTCGCCTTTGTCTCGCTGAATGCGCAGATTGGTGAGCACTCGCGACAAGTCTCCGCGAATCGTGCAGCAGATGCACCCGTTGTTCATCGTCACGATCTGCTCGGCACCGTCCTGCACCAGCAAATCGTTGTCGATCGTCTGTTCTCCGAGTTCGTTTTCAATCACGGCAATCTTGCGGCCGTGATTTTCCTTCAGGATGCGATTCAGAAGCGTCGTTTTGCCGGCGCCCAAAAAACCGGTAAGAACAGTCACCGAAATATCCGGCTCTGCCATGGGATCAAAATCTTCCGTCATAACGTCTCTATCTCAAGCAAAAAGCGCCTTCTTTGCGAAAGGCGCCTTCTCAGAAACAAATTCTCAGTCGCAAAGCTTCAGGTGCAAGCCCTTGAGGTATTCCCCCTCGGGGAATGTCATCATCAGCGGATGATCGGCCCCTGCGCCGAAACGCTCGATCGCCCAAGCGTCGCGCCGTGCATCGATCACGGCCCCTGCCACGATCTTCTGAAAGAGATCCGTATCGATGGCCCCCGAGCACGAGAACGTCAAAAGTCTGCCGCCGGCACGCAACAGGCGCAAACCGTTGAGATTGATGTCCTTATAAGCTCTTGCGGCTCGGTCGACATGATAGTGACTTGAAGCAAACTTGGGCGGGTCCAGAATGATGAGATCGTATGTATCGCCCGCCTCGCGAGCACTGCGCAGATATTCGAACACATCGGCCTGCCGCCACTTGCACACGTCGGACGCAAACCCGTTGAGCTCGGCATTGGCCTGTGCGCGAACCAAAGCCTCGGCCGACGAGTCGACGCTCACCACTTCTTCAGCGCCGCCCGCGGCCAGAGCAAGCGAAAAGCCGCCCGTGTAGCAGAAGCAGTTCAGAGCCCGCAGACCGCGTCCGGTTTCTTGCCTAAAGGCTCGGGCAATTTTCTGCGCAGCTAAACGACTTTCACGCTGATCGACGTAAAAGCCCGTCTTGTGTCCGACACGCACGTCCACTCCGTACTTCACCCCGTCCTCGACGACTTCGATGATTTCAGGCGGCTCTTCACCCGCGAGCACGCCCACGTGCTCGGTCAACCCCTCGCGCTTGCGAGTGGCCGCATCCGAACGATCGAACACGCCTTTGGCGCCGGTTGCTTTCATAAGCGCCGCAACAATTTCTTTGCTGGCGGCCTGTGCGGCGGCACTCTGAAACTGAGTCACGACCCAGTCGCCGTACATATCGGCAACAAGCCCCGGAATTCCGTCGGCTTCGGCAAACACGAGGCGCCGCGCGTTGGTGCGACTCAAAAGCGCCGCGCGAGCTCTTACTGCCCTTTCAATGCGCTCGGTGAGAAATCCCGGTTGCGGAGCCGGTTCTCCCGCGTACGTAAACATGCGCACGCGAAGCGTCGAAGCCGGAGACCACCCCCCGAAACCCAGTTCCCGTCCGTCGTGCGAAACAACACGAACGATTTCACCCGGCTCGGCCTTTCCGGCCTTAGCTATGGCTGTGTCGTATACCCAAGGATGACGACGAAGCAGGCTTTTTTCCTTGCCCTTTTTTAAAACAATGTCTTGCATGATGACTCTCAGTTTTCCCGGACCGGGCAAACGATTAGAAATTGACTTCGGGCAGTTCGATCGCGTCCGGATCGACCTCGCCTTCGAAAACAGTAACTGCCGGCCCCGACAGATATACCGATGCAGGCGTACCGTCGGCTCCGATGCCGGCCCAACGTACGCGAATGTCGCCGCCGCGCATATGAACGAGCACGTCCTCGGAAAGCAATCCGCGTCGGATGCCCGCCACAACGGCCGCACATGCCCCCGTGCCGCAAGCAAGTGTTTCTCCCGCACCGCGCTCGTAGACGCGCAGGTTGACTTCGCGAGAACTCAACACCTGCAGAAAACCCGCGTTGACCTGATGCGCAAAAACAGGAGTCGTTTGCAATGCGGAGCCCACAGCGCTCACAAAGTCGGTTCGGATGTTGTCAACCGTGAGTACTGCATGGGGATTTCCCATCGAAACGATGCTAAACCAGTTTTTCTCTCCGCCGGCCGAGACACCGTAGAGCACATCGCCGCCTTCTCGCCGCGTTTCGATCGCGTCGGCAATCAATCCCACATCCTGCGGCAAAAACCGCGGAGCCCCCATATCAACGGTCACAGTCCCGTCGTCTTCGACATGAGGTCGAATAATGCCCTTGACGGTTTCGCAAGCGATCGTGCGTTTGTCGGTAAGCCCTCTTTCACGAACAAATACCGCAAAGCAGCGTGCGCCGTTGCCGCACATTTCGACCTCGCCGCCGCTGCAGTTAAAAATCCGATATTTGAAGTCCACCCCTGCGAGTTCGCTTTTTTCCACTACGAGGAGCTGATCGCAGCCCACGCCGTAACGGCGATCGCAGAGCGCGCGGATGCGCTCGGCCGACAAATCGAACGGTCGCTCTGTGGCGTCAACCATAATGAAGTCGTTGCCGGCGCCGTGCATTTTGGAAAATCGCATATATTTTCGCTCAGTCGTATACGGAAGGTTCGCCCTCGGGGCGCGTCTTGAAGCGACGATGCGACCATAAGTACTGATCGGGCAGCTTCAAAATCCAGGATTCCAGTTCGGCCGTGATGCGGCGGGTGTCGTCTTCCACATCTCCTGTCGGATAGTTTTCCCAAACAGGTGAAACATGCACCGTGTAGCCTGCCTCGGTCATTTCGGCAATGCACAGGCAGACCTTGGCCTGTGTGAGCTTTGCAAGCCTCCCTGCCATAGGAATCGTTGCAGCCGGCACACCAAAAAACGGAATAAAAATCGAATTTTTTCGACCGTGGTCCATATCGGGAAGATAGTAAAAGGGCAACCCTTTCTTCATGGCGCGAATCACAGCCTTAAGGTCATGCCGGCCGTCTTTTGCGATGAGCTCCGGATCTGCAAAACGCAGGCGGCCGGCCAGTGCCGCTTGGTCCCACGCCGGATTGGCTTGTCTCTGATAAAGGGAACAACCGCGAACGTGGAGATTCAGTCCGATCCCTGCTGCATCGAGCCCGACGAAATGCGGCGCGATCACAATCAGGCGTTCGCCTCGGGCAACCGTTTCGGTGATGTTTTCCACTCCCTCGAACCGCACCATTTCGGCCACCTCGTCTCGGGTACCGCTCCAGAGCACGCCGTGATCCAGTGCCGCCCGCATGAGTTTTCTGTAAAAACTCCTTGCAATTTCCCTGCGTTCGGACTCGCTCTTTTCCGGAAAGCAAAGTCTCAAGTTTGTAAGTGTTACGCGCCGCCGGGCAGGGATCGCAATCCAGAAAAGGAACGCCAAAACGCCCGCCATGGCCGCACGGCCGCGAACCGGCACGCGGCGCAGACTTTTGACGACGGCAATCCAGAACCGCGAAAGTAGATCAAAAAACATGTAGCGTGGATATCCTGTATGAGCTTCGAGATTGTAACAAGCAAGCGGCAAAATTAAGGAGAATCCCGCCGCGGGCCGCTATACTTTTCGATCCGATTCAATCCCATGGATTCCGATCCTACAAACGCATGTCCGCCACACGCACTACGCTCAGCCTTCTCCTCGGCGCCGCCGTCGGCCTCGTCGCCGTCCATGCCGCTTCGCCTCTGGCCGCCGACAATGCCGCCGCGGTTAAGACATCACAGGACGCCGAAATCATCCGCAACCTATTGGTGGGTGAGTTCGCCGTACAGTCGGGCGATGCCGAGCTTGCCTGGAAGTCATTTCTGACAGCCGCGCAAAAAGGGCGTTGTGCTCCTGCCGCCGGCCGTGCGTTCGATATCGCTGAAGAGGCCTCCAATACCCAAGCCGCCGAGCAAGCCCTCAAAATCTGGACGGAGCTTGATCCCAACAATCGCCAGATACGTCTTGGAAAAGCCGAAAAATTGTTCAGCGAAGGCAAGTACGACGAAGCGGGTGCACTGATCGGCGAACTCGTTGCGGCTGCCGGCGATCCGGCAGGCGCTTTGGACGAACTCGGCGGCATGCAGCAGGTTGCTCCGGAAAAGGATAAGTTCTACCGCACCTTTGTCAAAGCTGCCGAATTCCTGAAGGATGATGTACGCGCCCAGTTGGTGCTTTCGGAGCTGGCTTCGCGCGCTCGCATGACGCCCGAGGCGGCGCAGCACGCCTCCAAGGCCATGGATCTGACACCCGACAGCCCGCACGTAATCATGAAGGGGATCGACGCAGAATTTCGGGCGGATCCCAAAAAGGCGATGAATCGCCTGCAGGACTATCTCAAACGCCATCCGGATTCTTTTGAACTGCGACTTGCCTACGCCAAGTCGCTGCTGCGCACCGGCAGTACCGAAACACTCGAGCCACAGCTCAAGCGTCTCGAGCAGGGGCATCGCGACGACGCCCACAGCATGATGCTTCTCGGAATGATTGCCGAAGAAGGGCATCTTTATGAGCGTGCGAAGCTCTACTACAAACGCTATCTGGTGCTTCTTTCCAAAGCAGAAAAGACGGCTCTACTGCCCGATACCGGTTATGTACGCTTAGGCATGGTGGAGCTTGCTTTAGGTAATAAGAAGCAGGCTATCGAATGGCTCGACCGCGTCGAGGGCGGCGAGAAATACGAAGCCGCTCGCATCAAGCAAGCCGAGCTATTGGCAGAAAGCGGCAGCATCGACGGAGCTTGCAAGGTGTTGCGCAGCATTCGCACCAAAGACGACAAACGCAAGATGAGCTTCGATGTTGCCTGTGCCGACCTATTGCTCAAGTCCGAGAAAATCAACTCTGCCATTGATGTTCTGATCGAAGCGCTTGAATCGGGGCCCAAGAATCCCGACCTGCTCTACAAGACCGCTATCATGGCTTCGCAACAGGATCGATTGGCCGATGCCGAAAAACTGTTCGATCGGTTCATCAAGGACAATCCCGACAACCCCGCAGGCTGGAACTCTTTAGGCTATCTGTGGGTCGACCGCGGCCTGCATCTGGATAAAGCCGAAACGTACCTGCTCAAGGCCATGGAACTGAGCCAAGGCAAGGACGCCTTCATCACCGATTCGCTCGGTTGGCTGCGTTACCGACAGGGACGCCTTAAGGAAGCCGAGGAATTGATTCGCAAAGCGCAATACGCCCAACCGGGCGACACGGACATCGCCTTGCATCTGGCCGAAATCCTTTATGTACTCGGCAAATCCGTCGAAGCCGACAGCTACATTGCATCCGTTCTTGAAGGCGAACCCAACAACGCCAAAGCCAAGGAGCTGCGCGCGCATCGAGGTCCCGCAAAATGAAGCGCCGCCTGCTGTTTGCCTGTTGCGCGGCATTTCTAACGGGCTGCGCCGCCATTCCGACGCCCGAAATGCACTTGAGTTCCGGACGGTTCTCGCTGCGGGCTACACGCTCAGGCAAAACCGAGAATGTCGCCGGCCGTTGGCGCCTGAGTCAGACCGACCGCACAACCGAGCTCACGCTCATGACGCCGCTTTACGGAATCCTCGCCCGCATCACTTCGGGGCCCGAAGGCGCCCTGTTGGAGCGGCCAAACAAGGGGGAAAACGGCGAAATTCGCGCCTCAAGCGCCGAAGAGCTCATGCAGCAGCATCTTGGCTTTTCGCTACCCGTCGACATGCTTTCGGCCTGGATCTCAGGGCACCCATGGTCCGGGGAAAAATTTCAAGCAACCGAAGGCGGCTTTGAGCAGGCCGGATGGTTTGTAGCGGTCAAACGGCGCAAGAGCGACTCCACGCCGGCTCTGCTTACCGTCTCGCACCCGGAAACCGCCTCACACGCAGCCCTTTCCGTCAATTTATCCATCGAATAGTCATGTCCGCATCGCGCCTTGAACTTTCGGCTCCCGCCAAGCTGAACCTGTTTCTGCACGTGATCGGCCGACGCAACGACGGCATGCACCTGCTCGAATCCGTTTTCGTCTTGATTGATCTTGTCGATGACGTAACGCTTGAACTTGACGAAACTGGAGCTATCACCCGCACGGGGGATGTGGTGGGCGATCCGAACGAGGATTTGTGCGTAAGGGCCGCCCTTGCACTGCAAAAAGCAAGCGGCACCGCACTCGGCTGCCGCATCCAGGTCAAAAAACGCATTCCCGCCGGCGCCGGCATGGGCGGCGGATCAAGCGACTGCGCCACCGTACTGATGGGACTCAACAAGCTTTGGAAACTTGACTGGCCGCAGGAAAAGCTTCAGGCCCTCGGTAACACCTTGGGTGCCGATGTACCCTTTTTCATCTTCGGACAAAATGCCTTTGCGCAAAGCACCGGAGACATGCTTGCTCCCGTTGCGGTGCCCGAAGCCTGGGCTGCGGTTCTGATGCCCAGCAAGCCCACGTCTACCGCATTGATCTTTCGGGACCCTGCCTTGACAAGAGACACGAAATCCTTGAAAATTTCGTCTCTTTCTCAGCAACTCAGCAGTTGTTGGCCGCAGTTGCCCGGACGCAATGACCTGCAGCCGGTTGCGGTACGGATCAATCCCGAAATTCAACAGGCTCTCGACCTGATCGGCCCTAATGCGCGCATGACGGGTTCGGGCTCTGCGGTGTTCGCACTTTTTGCCGACGAACGATCCGCTCAAAGAGCTTTGGACGGTATTGCACCGACTATGCACGGGTACGTTGCGAAGATTTTGGGCAAGCATCCGAACTTCGCTGCTCTGTCAAGCTGATGAAGAGATCCATACGGACAGGGGTGTCGCCAAGCGGTTAAGGCACCGGATTTTGATTCCGGTATGCGAAGGTTCGAATCCTTCCACCCCTGCCAAAACACTGATTTTCAGTGTTTTTCCTGCACAACGAACTGCGCAGGCGTCTGCGGGAAAGCTTTGCATTTTGTGAAGAGCGTCCTAGACTGCTTGACGCAGTTTTTTGATTTTTGAAGCCGAAGAAGTTTCTTTTTCGACTGAGGTCGCTTTTGCGCAAAAATTTCTGCGTCGTCAATTCGTGCACGCACCCACTTTTCAGAGGGTAAAAATGATTTCTGACAGCCTGAAGGTCTTCTCGGGTAACGCCAATCCCAAGCTTGCTCATGCAGTGGCTCAGTACCTGAACATCCCGCTCGGACGGGCAACGGTGAATCGCTTCTCCGACGGTGAAGTGATGGTTGAAATCAACGAGAACGTCCGTGGCTGCGACGCCTTCGTGCTTCAGAGCACTTGTGCGCCGACCAACGACAATCTGATGGAGCTGATGATCATGGTTGATGCTCTGCGCCGCGCTTCGTGCCGCCGCATCACCGCCGTGATGCCCTACTACGGCTATGCCCGTCAGGACCGCCGTCCTCGTTCGGCCCGCGTGGCTATTTCCGCAAAAGTCGTCGCCAACATGCTGCAAAGCGTCGGCATCGACCGCGTGCTCACGATGGATCTTCACGCAGATCAGATTCAGGGCTTCTTCGACGTGCCCGTGGACAACATCTACTCGACGCCGGTTCTTCTCAACGACCTCGTCTCGCACCAGTACCCCGACTTGATGGTCGTTTCTCCCGACGTGGGCGGCGTGGTTCGCGCCCGTGCGATGGCCAAGGAGCTCGGCGTTGATCTCGCGATCATCGACAAGCGCCGTCCCCGCGCCAATGTTGCCGAAATCATGAACATCATCGGCGAAGTCAAGGGCCGCACCTGCGTGATCACCGACGACATCGTCGATACGGCCGGCACGCTTTGCAATGCTGCCGGCGCTTTGAAGGAACGCGGCGCAACGCGCGTGCTTGCCTACGCCGCTCATCCCGTGTTCTCCGGCAACGCGATCGAACGCATCAAGAATTCCGCTCTCGACGAAGTGGTCGTCACCGATACGATCCCGCTGCGTCCCGAAGCGCAGGAATGCTCCAAGATCCGCCAGCTCTCCTGTGCGCCTCTTGTGGGCGAAACGATTTCGCGCATTGCTCGCGAAGATTCGGTAAGCGAGCTTTTTAACGAATAATCCGCTACAATCCGAATCCTTTTTATGAAACCTGTTCGCAGCTGGTCGCGGCTGCGAACACTTTTTTATTTAATTTTTGAGGTAAATACCCATGAAATTCACCGCCGCCACCCGCGCAACGCAAGGTACGAGTGCGAGCCGCCGCCTTCGCCGCGAAGCCAAGGTTCCCGCAATTGTTTACGGCCTGAACCAGCCTGCAGCCATGATCGAAGTCGATCACAACGACATGTACTACTCGCTGCAGAAGGAAAAGTTCCACTCCTCCATCCTGACGATGGAACTCGACGGTGTCGAACAGCTCGTGGTTCTGCGTGCTTTCCAGATGCACCCCTACAAGAATCAGGTCATGCACATGGACTTCCAGCGCATTGACCCGAATTCCAATGTGACGATGCGCGTTCCGCTGCACTTCTTCGGCGGCGAAAACAGCCCGGCCGTCAAGATCGACAAGGGCCTCATCAGCCACCTCGTGAGCGCCGTGGAAGTTTCCTGCTTGCCCAAGGATCTGCCTGAATTCATCGACGTCGACCTCTCCGGCATGACCAGCCAGACCACGTTGCGCGTGGGCGACATCGCTCTGCCCGCCGGCGTGACGGCTGTCAACCCGAACACCCCGGTCGCCACCGTCGCGAACGCCGCTTCCGACGAAGGCGAAGCCGGTGCAGCTGCTGCTTCCACCGAGGCCGCTGCGACGCCCGCCGCCTAATTCGAGCGCAACATTGCTTTGAATCCGCATCGGTTAGAACGATGCGGTCAAAGTACCCAAAGCCCGTTCCTTGCACATGACACCGTCGAGGTGCTGCGGCAGAAACGGGCTTTTTCATGCGCATTTTCGTTTTTCATTCGAGACTTTTTGATGACTTCCGCCTTTGCCCCCCTGGGGCTCTCCGAAAAACTCTGCGAGACCGTTGCTCGTCTGGGCTTTGAAGAACCGACCCCGATTCAGTCCGCTGCCGTTCCTGAACTCATCAAAGGCGGCGATGTTCTGGGACAGGCTGCCACCGGCACCGGGAAAACAGCCGCGTTTGCGCTACCGGCCGTCGAGGTATTCGCCGGCACGCAACCGCGTCCCGGCGCTCCGCGCGTGTTGGTTCTGACACCCACCCGGGAGCTTTGCCTGCAGGTGTGCGAAAGCTTCGTGAACTTAGGGCAAGAGAGCGGCTTGGTCACCTGCCCCATTTACGGAGGGCAGGACTATACGCGTCAGATTCGGCTTTTAAAACGCGGCGTGCATGTGGTCGTCGCTACGCCCGGCCGTGCTCTCGATCATTTGAACCGGGGCACGCTCGATCTCTCACAGGTGCAATTCTTCGTCATGGACGAAGCCGACGAAATGCTCGACATGGGATTCGCCGACGAACTTGAGGCGCTGACAACTGCCCTGCCCGAGCAGCACCAGACGGCTCTTTTTTCCGCCACACTTCCCGAGCGCATTCTGGAAATCGCAGAAAAACACCTCAAGAATCCCAAGCACATCGTCATCGAAAAGAACACGACCGAAGAGGCGCCCCGCGTGCCTCAAGTTGCTTACGTCGTTGCCCGCCCCCATCGGTTGGCAGCGCTTGCCCGGATTCTTGAAGTCGAGGAAGCGCCGCTTGCCATCTGCTTTGCCCGCACCCGCGTAGAAGTCGACGAAGTGACCGAAGCCATGCGCACCCGTGGTTTTTCCGTGGAAGCGCTGCACGGCGGACTTGATCAAGCAAGCCGCGACCGCGTGATGAAGCGCGCCAGAAACGGCTCCATCGAACTCATCGTCGCTACCGACGTCGCAGCCCGCGGCATCGATCTCGAAAACTTAACGCATGTGGTCAATCTGGGACTGCCCGCTTCGCCCGAAACCTACGTGCACCGCATCGGGCGCACCGGACGAGCCGGCCGCACAGGCACGGCAATCTCCGTAATCGAACCTCGTGAGCACCGTCGCCTAAAGTTTCTGGAACAGCACACCAAGGCCAAGATTGAGGTGCGAACAGTCCCCACGCTGACCGATGCACGCGCCAAACGTTTGTCCGCACTCAAATCCGCACTGGCTGAAGAACTTGCCAATTCCGAAGAGCTTGACCGCTGCCGCGTGATCGTCGAGTCGCTCTGTACGGAATTTGATCCGATGGATGTGGCCTGCGCCGCCGTTTCGCTTGCCAACAAAGCCGTGCACGGTGCCGCCGATGAGGAGGAAATCCCCGCAGCCTCCGTGCATGACCGTCCCAAGCGGGAAAAGAGCCGGGCAACGCGCCTTACTGATGTCCCGGAGGCGGGAATGAGCCGCCTCTACATCAGCGCTGGATACAAGTCGGGCGTACGTCCGGGCGACATCGTGGGCGCCATCGCCAATGAAGCAGGCATTGCAAGCCGCAAAATCGGCGCCATCGAGATCACCGAAAACTTTACGCTTGTGGAAGTGGAGCAATCTGTTGCCGCCGCCGTAATCGAATCGCTCAGCGATGCTTCGCTCAAAGGACGTCGCATTACGGTTCGCTTTGACCGTTCGCCCGCACGGCGCAGCGAATCCGACCGAGACAACGACTTCAAGCGCAAAGACACCAAAAAGGACGGCAAGAAAGACGCCAAAAAGGACGGCAAGTCCAAGAAAAAGAAACCGGCCGGTGTGTCGCGCTTTTACGAATAAGCCCGGCACCGGCATTACCAAAGAGAACAACTATGGCTCGTAAGCCCATCGCGCTCATCGTCGGCCTCGGCAACCCGGGCGACGAATACCGCAACACTCGCCACAACGTCGGCTTCGATTTTGTGGATAAACTCGCCGCCGCCAAAGGCGCACGTTTCTCGCATCAGGCGAAATTCTTCGGTGAGACAGCCCGCATCGCAACTCCCGCAGGCGACGTCTGGCTGTTAAAACCGATGACCTACATGAATTTGTCGGGGCAGGCCGTGCAGCCGCTGGCTGCCTACTACAAGATCACGCCGGAAGAAATTCTGGTGGTTCACGATGAACTTGACCTCGTTCCCGGCACGATGCGTCTTAAGTTCGGAGGCGGCGCCGCCGGACACAACGGCCTTAAGGACATCACCCAGCGGTTGGCTACCCCCGACTTCTGGCGCCTGCGCATCGGCATCGGTCATCCTCGCAGCCTGTGCCCTGGAATGGCCGTCGTCGATTGGGTGCTCGGACGCGCAAACACCGAGCAATCTCAAAGCATTATTTCGTGCATGGAAGGCGCCTTGAGAGCGATCGACAACCTCGCACAGGGAAAATTCGACAACGCCGAACGCACGCTTTCCAAGTTTGCCCATCCTCCCAAGCCCGCCAAACCGACCGAACCGGAGGATGATAAAACGCAGATCAAGCGCGAACCGGCGGTCGAATCCGCTCTGCACTCTTAAAACTTTCGACGCACTGCGTCATAATTGTTTGATCAGCTTCTTTTTTCTCGTACAGGATATTTGTTGCCATGGGATTGAAATGCGGCATCGTTGGTCTGCCCAACGTCGGTAAATCCACCATCTTTAACGCTTTAACCAAAGCAGGCATTGCGGCGGAAAACTATCCGTTCTGCACAATCGAACCCAATGTGGGTATCGTCGAAGTGCCGGATACACGACTGCAGAAGCTTGCCGACATCGTCTCGCCCGAGCGCATCGTGCCCGCTACGGTCGAATTCGTCGACATTGCCGGCCTTGTGGCCGGCGCAAGCAAAGGCGAAGGTCTCGGCAACCAATTCCTCGCCAATATTCGCGAATGCGACGCTATTGCGCACATCGTCCGCTGCTTCGTCGACGACAACGTCGTGCACGTTGCCGGCAAAATCTCTCCCCTCGACGACATTGAAGTCATCAATACCGAACTGGCTCTGGCCGATCTCGCGTCCGTCGAAAAGGCGCTCAACCGCTGGAGTAAGCAGGCTCGACAAGGCGGCGACAAGGAAGCTCTCAAACTCGTGCAGGTACTCGAAAAGGTGCTGCCGCTGCTCAACGAGGGCAAGCCTGCCCGCGCAGCCAAGCTCAGCAAGGACGAACTTGCCATTATTCGTCCGCTCTTCCTGCTCACCTTAAAGCCCGTCATGTACGTCGCCAACGTTGACGAAACGGGCTTTGAAAACAATCCGCTTCTGGATGCCGTCAAAGAACTGGCCGCCGGAGAAGGCGCTCCGGTTGTCGCCGTGTGCGCCAAAACCGAAGCCGAAATTGCCGAACTCGACGAAGAGGACAAGGCAATGTTCCTGGAAGACATGGGCATGCACGAACCGGGGCTCAACCGCGTGATCCGCGCGGGCTACGACCTGCTCGGACTGCAGACCTATTTCACGGCCGGCCCCAAGGAAGTACGCGCCTGGACGATTCACAAGGGCGATACGGCGCCGCAAGCCGCGGGCGTCATTCACACCGACTTCGAGCGCGGCTTCATTCGCGCGCAGACGATCAGCTACGACGACTACATCGCCTACCACGGCGAAAAAGGTGCTCAGGAAGCCGGCAAGATGCGTGCCGAAGGAAAAGACTACGTCGTGGCCGACGGCGATGTCATGAACTTCCTCTTCAACGTCTGATCAAACGCAAGATACAGTTCGATCAGCGCAACAAGAGACCTGGCGGAGCAATCTGCCAGGCTCTTTTTAGTCGAAATTTTCGCGAGTGAAATAGCGTATCCGACGCGCATCGCGCTTCGTGGGGCGGCCTTTTTTTATTGAAAGCGCGGGCTCGGCCGCCAGCTTTCGGATCGCCGCATTTTCCTCACGCAGAATGCGCGACTCATCCGTTTCGCGATAAAGCGTCTGCGCAATCGATGCAGGACCTCTCACCGTCGAAAGTTTTTCTACATAGACCGTGAACTTTTCCTCACCGCGGGTGATTTCAAGCTTGTCTCCGGGCTTGACCTCCCGCGAAGGCTTCAGTCGATTGCCATCCAGGCGAACGCGACCGAGTTCGACAGCTTCCTGTGCAAGCGTGCGAGTTTTGAAAAATCGTGCGGCCCAAAGCCATTTGTCGATGCGGACGGCTTGAAGTTCGGTCATATGTTCTGAAGTTTCGGTAGCAACGGCTGAAAAGTTTAGCCTCAATTTTGTTCCCAAGAGAAAACACCTAAAGGCTAAAATAACAGGCTTATCCAGGCTCTTTCGCGAAACAACTACTGCCTATGAACGATATTGCCAACAGCGACGGCGCCATCGCGCTCGGACGCGAAGTGCTTCTGCACGAAGCCCAAGCTGTCAAGGACCTTGCCGAGACACTCGACGCCGAACATTTCGGCCGTGCCGTCGACTTGCTTCTAAACTGCAAAGGCCGCGTCGTCGTAAGCGGTGTGGGCAAAACCGGCCATATCGGCCGCAAGCTTGCCGCAACACTCGCTTCCACCGGCACCCCCGCTTTCTTCGTACATGCCGCCGAAGCCGCACACGGCGATCTGGGTATGATCTCCCGCAACGACATCGTGCTGGCGATGGCCAACTCGGGTCAGACCGACGAGATTCTGCGGCTGATTCCGTTCATGCAGCGCAACGGCAACCGGATCATCGCGATGACGGGCAATCCCGAGTCGACGCTGGCCAAGAACGCGCACTATCATTTGAACGTCAACGTCACGCGAGAGGCCTGCCCGATGAATCTGGCTCCTACCTCTTCGACGACGGCTATGCTCGTGATGGGCGACGCGCTGGCC
>OOAH01001844.1_pt1 | contig 17017 bp, 14 predicted proteins | sample 1671801 | NCBI WGS metagenome assembly OOAH01 (sample SAMN06348194, study PRJEB24527) | human gut metagenome | biome: human gut; feature: ankylosing spondylitis patient; material: feces | host: Homo sapiens | place: China | collected 2015-10 | reverse complement strand
ACAGCGGTCTGCCTCTGCGGGAGCTGCGGGTGGATGGCGGAGCCAGCCGCAACGGCTTTTTGATGCAGTTCCAGGCCGACCTGCTCGCGACGAAGGTCATCCGTCCCCGCGTGACGGAGACCACGGCGCTGGGCGCCGCCTACTTGGCGGGGCTGGCCGTGGGGTATTGGGAAAGCGTCGGGGAGATCAGGAAGCAGTGGCAGGCGGAGCATATTTTCGAACCCGCGGCCGACCGCACGCAGATCGCAAAGGCCGTCGCCGGCTGGGAAGACGCCGTGCGGCGGGTTTTGCGCGAGAAAAACGACTAAAACGAAAGCGGATATGGAAATTAGCTTGTTCACCAAATGCCTGTTCGAGTTCATCGGAACGCTGGTGCTCGTACTGCTGGGCGACGGGGTGGTCGCATCGACCGTCCTCAAACGATCGAAAGGTTTCGACGGCGGCTGGATCGTGATTACGATCGCTTGGGGACTGGCCGTGATGTGCGGCGTGCTGATCGCAGGGCCTTATTCGGGCGCGCACCTCAATCCTGCGGTCTCGGTGGGACTGGCCGTGGCGGGGTCGTTCCCGTGGGCGTACGTCCCGGGATACGTCGCCGCGCAGCTGCTGGGCGGATTCTGCGGCGCCGTCGTGGTCTACCTTTATTATAAGGACCATTTCGACGCGACGGACGACCCCGCGGCGAAGCTGGGCGTCTTCTGCACGATGCCCGCCATCATGGACAAACCGCGCAACCTCTTCTGCGAGGTGGTCGGCACGTTCCTGCTGGTGTTCGTGATCCTGGCCATCGGCAACGAGCAGAACACCCCCGAAATCGGGATGGGAAGTCTGGGAAGCCTTCCGGTGACGATGCTCATCATGGCCATCGGCATGTCGCTGGGCGGCACGACGGGCTACGCGATCAACCCCGCGCGCGACCTGCCGCCGCGGCTGGCGCACGCCCTCCTGCCGATCCGGGGCAAAGGAGGCAGCGGATGGGATTACAGCTGGGTTCCCGTGGCGGGACCGCTGCTGGGCGCCCTGGCGGCCGGACTGATCTACGGCTGCGTCTATTTCTGCGGATAAAGACGCCCGGAAACCCGAATCGTTCGGGTTATCCGGGCGCGAAACGGAAGGAAGGCGCGCTGAAGCAACCGGCCGCTTTCTAAAATCCGTTTTTCAAGCGGGCGCGGACCCACCTGCCGACCTCATTCTTCGAGTTGCGCACCGCGCTGCCGCGGACGGCGAGTCCGTCGGGGACGGTCGACCGCGGGCAGAGTCTGCGGATGTCGGCCTCGCTGTGTCCCATGCCGCTGCCCTCGTGAGTCATAAACGGCACGACGGTCTTGCCCGCCAAGTCGCAGGAGGTGAGGAACGTCGCCACGGGAGGCGCTATGGTCGCCCACCAGCAGGGCGAGCCGACGAAAATCACGTCGTACTGCGAAAGGTCGCCGACGGGGTTTTTCAGCGCGGGGCGCACCCCGGCTTCGATCTCCTTTTTGCCCTGGTCGACCACAGCCCGGTATTCCGTGGGGTAGGGCGTCGCGGGAACGATCTCGAACAGATCTCCGCCCGTGGCCTCGCTGATCTGCCGCGCCACCTCACGGGTGTTGCCGCTGTGGGAGAAATAGGCCACCAGCACTTTTCCGGAGGGCTGCTGCGCCCCGGCTCCCGAAACGGCGAATGCCGCAATCGTCGCCAAAATAAGTCTCTTTTTCATCGTTCGATCCATTTACACGGTTTCACACCGCAAAAATAGGGCGGACGCCGGGAGCCGGGCATACCCCGATTACGGTTCGTCGTACCATAATTACCGATTCGGGGCGGAAGGCGGAGCAGGTATCGAAAAATCCGCTAATTTTGCGACAAACAAAACTATTTCAGCATATGGGCACGGTGGTCAAATACGACAACATCTTCCAGTACAACGAATCGCGCGGCGTGGAGACGCAGCATCCGCTGGTGAGCGTCATCGACTTTTCGAAAGCGGAACCCATTCCTCCCGGCCATTACCGCCACTGCTTCGGATTTTACGCCGTTTTCCTCAAGGACGTGAAGTGCGGCGATTTGCGCTACGGACGTAACTACTACGACTATCAGGAGGGAACGCTCGTATTCATGGCTCCGGGGCAGGTGGTCGAGGTGGAGGTGAAGGATAAGCCGCAGGTTCCGCCCAAAGGCCGGGCGCTGCTGTTCCATCCCGACCTGCTGCGCGGCACCTCGCTCGGGCGCAACATCGCGGGCTACACGTTCTTCTCCTACGAGGTGAACGAGGCCCTGCACCTTTCGGAGCAGGAGCGCCAGGTCGTGATGGACTGCCTGCAAAACATCCAATCGGAGCTGAAACACGCGATCGACAAACACAGCCGCACGCTGATCGTCTCGAACATCGAGCTGCTGTTGAATTACAGCACACGGTTTTACGAACGGCAGTTCATCACGCGCAACAACGTCAACCGCGACGTGCTGGCCGGATTCGAGCGTCTGCTGGGCGACTATTTCGCAGGAGACCGCCCCGAGCGGGACGGCGTGCCGTCGGTGCGCTGGTGCGCCGAGCAGCTGCACCTGTCGGCGAACTATTTCGGCGACCTGGTGAAGAAGGAGACCGGGAAATCGGCGCAGGAATACATCCAGCTCAAGGTGATCGACATCGCCAAGGAACGCATCTTCGACCCCGGACGCTCGATCAGCGAAATCGCCTACTCGCTGGGATTCCGCTACCCGCAGCACTTCACGCGTCTGTTCAAGAAGGTGGTGGGGTGTTCGCCCAACGAATACCGGACCGCAAACTGACACAAAAAACCCTTCCGCGCCGCGGAAGGGTTTTTCACACACAAACATTAACAATACAAACAATGCAATGGCCGAAAATCCCCGTTTCATTGTTTTCGGGACAAAGGTCGCGCAAAATTCCGGGACCCGCAATCGCCATTAGTAGGTATTTCGTCCCCGGACAATGCCCTTCACCCTGCCGTTCAGGGAAGTAAAGGCGCTTTTTTATTTTGTAATTCGAAATAATGCACTATCTTTGCATGCGAATTCCAACGAACAGGACGACCGTCCTGTTTCTGAAAATCACATTCAACGGAAATAAACTATGCAAGATCTGAAAGCGCTGGAAGGGAAAAGCCTTGCCGAGTTGCGTGAGATAGCCAAAGCATTGGGTATCAAGAACGTTATGATTAAAAAGCGCGAACTGATAGAGAAAATAGCCGGGACGGACACCCCGGAGGAGGCTCCTGCGGAAAATAAGGCCGGAGCGAAAGGGGAGGTTTCGGAAACCGCCGCAGAGCCGGCGCAGGACGCAGCCCCGCAGACCGCCGCGCCGAAGGCCAAGGCCCCGCGCGGACGCCGTCCGCGGCTGGCGAAGAACGAAAACGCAGCCCCGCAGCCGGAGGCCGCGGCAGAGCCGGAACTCCCGATGGAGACGAAGCCGGCGACGGCTGCCGAACCGGAAGCCGCAGCGGCTCCTCCGCAGGCCGAAACGCCCGCGGCAGAGCCGGCGAAGGCCGAACCCAAACGCCGGGGCCGCAAGCCCAAAGCGCAGGCGGCGCCGGAGGTGCAGGCGGTGCAGGAAACGGCGGTCCCTGCCGCCGCGCAGGAGACCCACACGGAACAGGCTCCCCGATACATCGAAGAGGAGGTCATCACCAAGGACGACTTCGCAGGGGAGATCGAAGGCGAAGGCGTGCTGGAGATCATGCCCGACGGCTACGGATTCCTCCGCTCGGCCGACTACAACTACCTCAATTCCCCCGACGACATCTACGTTTCGCCCTCGCAGATCAAACTCTTCGGACTGAAGCCCGGCGACACGGTGAACGGCGCGATCCGCCCCCCGAAGGAGGGTGAGAAATACTTCCCGCTGGTGCGCGTGAACGAAATCAACGGTCTGGCCCCGGAGTACATCCGCGACCGCGTGCAGTTCGAATTTATGACGCCGCTGTTCCCCAGCGAGAAATTCTGCCTCACGGGCAACGGCCACAACAACATGTCCACGCGCATCGTGGACCTCTTTTCCCCCATCGGCAAGGGCCAGCGCGCACTGATCGTGGCCCAGCCCAAGACGGGTAAGACGGTGCTCATGCAGTCGATCATCAACGCCATCGCCGACAACCATCCCGAGGTGTACATCATCGTACTGCTGATCGACGAACGCCCCGAGGAGGTGACCGAAATGGCCCGCAACTCGAAGGCCGAGGTCGTGGCCTCGACTTTCGACGAGCAGGCTTCGCGCCACGTGAAAGTGGCCGAAATGGTGCTCGACAAGGCCAAACGCATGGTCGAGAGCGGCCACGACGTGGTGATCTTCCTCGACTCGATCACCCGTCTGGCCCGCGCCTACAACTCCGTGCAACCCGCCTCGGGCAAGGTGCTTTCGGGAGGTGTCGACGCCAACGCCCTGCACAAGCCCAAGCGTTTCTTCGGCGCAGCCCGCAACACGGAGGAGAAAGGTTCGCTGACGATCATCGCCACGGCGCTGATCGACACCGGTTCGAAGATGGACGAAGTGATCTTCGAGGAGTTCAAGGGTACGGGCAACATGGAGTTGCAGCTGGACCGCAAGCTGGCCAACAAGCGCGTATACCCGGCCGTAGACGTGATCGCCTCGGGAACCCGCCGCGAAGACCTGCTGCTGCCGCGCGACGTGATGAACCGCACGTGGGTGCTGCGCAAGTACCTCTCGGACATGACGCCCGTCGAAGCCATGGAGTTCCTCCAGAAACAGATGGGACTCACCGACACCAACGAGGAGTTCCTCGCCACGATGAACCACTAACCGCACGGAGCGCAAACACCGGGTACAGATGAAAAGGCTGATTCTGACGAGTTTATGTCTTCTTTTCGCCCGCGGGGCGTTCGCATGGGGACAGAAGGGGCACGACGTGACGGCGTATATCGCCGAATGCCGTCTGACGCCCGAAGCGGCAGAGAAGGTCCGCAAGGCGCTCGACGGCTACTCGCCCGTCTACATCGCCAACTGGCTCGACTTCGCCAGCTACTGGCCCGAATACGCCTATTCGAAAACCTGGCACTACCTCAATATCGACGAAGGCGAGACGCTGGAGAGCATGTCCCGGAATCCCGGGGGCGACGTGCTGACGGCGGTGACCCGACTCACGGAGAAACTCAAGTCGGGACGCCTCACACCCGAGGAGGAGACGCTCTCGCTCAAGATGCTGATTCACCTGGTCGGGGACATGCACTGCCCGATGCACCTCGGACGGTTGAGCGACCTGGGCGGCAACAAGCGGCCCGTGCGTTTCTTCGGACGCGACACGAACCTGCATTCGGTCTGGGATACGAACATTCCCGAGGCGGTCCACAAATGGAGTTACAGCGAGTGGCAGCAGCAGATCGACCGGCTGACGGACGAAGAGGCTGCGCAGATCGCCGCCGGAGAGCCGGCCGACTGGGTGAAGGAGACGCACGAAATCTGCAAGGAGATTTACGGCTTCACCCCCGAAGGGACCGATATTTCGTACGACTACCTCTTCAAGTACACGCCCGTCGTCGAACGGCAGTTCCTGCGCGGCGGACACCGCCTGGCCCGCCTGCTGAACGAGATATACCGATAACCGCATCCGCGCAAGACAAAGCCGCCCGCCGTCGAAAGACCGGCGGGCGGTTCGTTTCCGGAGCGCCGAATCAGTAATTCAGGTAGAAACATCCGTAATCCGGTTACTTCGGGAATCCTGTTTTCGGACTATCTTTGCATCGTGAACGGAAGGTTCCGGAATCCGGAACCCGGCGAAACGGAAAATCGAGGACGATCATGGAATACAGAATTTTGGGCAGAACGGGCCTGCGCGTGAGCGCCGTCGCACTCGGCTGCGAGGGCTTCATCCACAAAACGCCGGAAGAGGTGTGCGCCGATTTCGACTTCGCCATCGGGCACGGCGTCAACTTCGTCGACATCTACTCGCCGAACCCCGAACTGCGGACGAACATCGGCGCGGCGCTCGAAGGCCGCCGCGGGGACTTCGTCATTCAGGGACACCTCTGCACGACCTGGGAGAACGGGCAGTACCTGCGCACCCGCGACCCGGAGAAAACCCTCGCGTCGTTCGACCTTCAGCTGCAACAGCTGCGGACGGACTGTCTCGACATCGGCATGATCCACTACGTCGACGCCGAGGCGGATTTTCACCGCGTCTTCGGCGGGGAGATCATCCGCATCGCGCAAAGGCTTCGGGAGGAGGGGCGAATCCGCCATATCGGCATCAGCAGCCACAATCCCGCGGTGGCCCGGATGGCCGTCGAAACGGGACTGGTGGACGTGCTGATGTTCTCGGTAAACCCCTGCTACGACCTGCAACCGGCCGGCGACGACGTCGAGGCCCTGTGGGCCGAGGAGAGTTACGCCGGCGCGCTGCGCAACATCGACCCCGACCGCGAACGGCTCTACGAACTGTGCGAAAGGACGGGCGTGGGCATCGACGCCATGAAGGTCTACGGCGGCGGCGACCTGCTGAATGCGGAGAATTCCCCGTTCGGGAAGGCCATGACGCCGGTGCAGTGTATCGAATACGCCCTGACGCGGCCGGGCGTGGCTTCCGTGATGGTCGGATGCAGGACGCAGGACGAAATCCGGGCCGCACTCGACTGGTGCGGCGCATCGCCCGCCGAAAGGGACTATGCCTCCGCAATGGCCGGCATGGAGCGGTTTACCTGGGAAGGGCATTGCATGTACTGCGGCCATTGCGCCCCCTGTTCGGCGGGAATAGACATCGCGACGGTCCATAAATTCCACAACCTCGCCGTGGCGCAGGGCGAAATCCCGGAAACCGTGCGTGAACATTACGCCGCGCTCACGCACCACGCATCGGAGTGCATCGGGTGCGGCGCATGCGAAACGCGCTGCCCGTTCGGCGTGGAGATCGTAGCGTCGATGCGCCGCGCGGCGGAACGATTCGGCTATTGACCGCAAATTCGGGAAAAAATGGGAACAGACAACGCAAACAAGGACCGGCAGGCCATAGACCTGCTCTTCGCCGAGAGATGCTCGTGCGTCGTGCGCAACGGCGACACGATCCGGATATTCCGCGAACGGGGCGTCCGGGACCTCTGGAGGCTGCTGCACGAGGAGCCGGAACTGCTCGACGGCGCGTTCGTGGCCGACAAGGTGGTCGGAAAGGGCGCTGCGGCGCTGATGGCCGCGGGCCGTGTGAGGGAACTCTTCGCCGACGTGGTGAGCCACGCGGCGCTGGAACTGCTGAACGGAGCCGGGATTCCGGTAAGTTACACGGTCGCCGTGCCCCACATCATCAACCGCGCCGGAGACGGCATCTGTCCCGTGGAGCGGCTCTGCGCCGGGGCGCGGACCGCCGCGGAGTGCCTGCCGCTGATCGAAGGGTTTCTGATGGCCGGCGAAGGGCGGAAAGAACCGTCCACAGCCTTCGTCCGCAAGCCTGCGGCGGGGGAGACCGAAAAACAAATCAAATACGGAACAATGAACAAGATTCTTTCGATTTTACTGGCCTGCACGGCTGCCGGCGCCGCATACGGCGCACAGGAGACCGGGCAGGCGGCGAAGAACGTCGCGATCGACTCGGTGGTGGTGACGGGGGCGCGCTACGCCTCGGACATCCGCCACCTGCCGATGTCGGTGGCGGTCGTGGACCGCGACGAAATCGTCCGCCGGCAGGAGGCATCGGTGCTTCCGCTGCTCACGGAACAGGTTCCGGGGCTGTTCGTCACGGGACGCGGCGTGATGGGTTACGGCGTCTCGGACGGCGCGGCCGGAGGCATCAGCCTGCGCGGCATCGGCGGAGGGTCGGCGGCCCAGATGCTCGTGCTGATCGACGGGCATCCGCAGTACATGGGGCTGTTCGGCCATCCGATCGCCGACGCCTACCAGTCGATGCTCGCCGAGCGGGTCGAGGTGGTGCGCGGACCGGCGTCGGTGCTCTACGGCTCGAACGCCATGGGCGGGGTGATCAACATCGTCACCCGCCGGCAGCGCGAGGAAGGCGTGAAAACCGACCTGAACGTGGGCTACGGCTCGTGGAACACCTTGCAGACCGAAGCAGCCAACCGCATCCGCAAAGGCCGCTTCACGAGCGTCGTGACCGGCTCGTACAACCGCACGGACGGCCACCGCGCCGACATGGGTTTCGAGCAGTACGGCGGATATGCCAAGGTCGGCTACGAGATCAGCCGCCGCTGGAACGCTTACGCCGATGTGAACCTAACACACTTCAACGCCTCGAATCCGGGCGAAATCACCGCGCCCGTCTTCGACAACGACTCCCGCATCACGCGCGGCATGGCATCCGTCTCACTGGAAAACTCGTACGACCGGACTTCGGGCGCGTTGAAGTTCTTCTACAACTGGGGCCGTCACCGGATCAATGACGGCTACGGCGCAGGCGAGGAGCCGCGCGACTACCGTTTCAACTCGAAGGACCGGATGCTGGGCGTCTCGTGGTATCAGAGCGCCGGACTGTGGCGCGGCAGCCGCCTGACGGCGGGCATCGACTGGCAGCGCTTCGGGGGCCGGGCGTGGAACCGGTTCACGGCAGACGGCCGCGAGGAGCCGATCGTGGACCAGACGGAGGACGAAATCGCCGGATACGCCGATTTCCGGCAGTCGCTGGGACGCCTCACCGTCGACGCCGGGGTGCGTATCGACCACCACACCCGCACCGGCACGGAGTGGGTTCCGCAGGCGGGCATCTCGCTGCGGGCCGCACGCGACGGAGCGCTGAAGGCGATGGTGAGCAAGGGCTTCCGCAACCCGGTGCTCCGCGAACTCTACATGTTCGGGGTGAAGAATCCCGATCTGAAGCCCGAACGGCTGTGGAACTACGAACTTTCGTGGACCCAGCGGCTGGCCGGAGGAAGCGTGTCGTACGGCGTCAACCTCTTTTATATCGAGGGCGAGGACATCATCCGGCGCGGCAGGGCAGACGGCCGCAACATCCTGCTCAACCAGGCCCGGATCGAAAACTGGGGCGCAGAGGCCGACGCCGCATGGCGCATCGGCGGGGGATGGAGCGTCAATGCCAATTACAGCTGGCTCCGGATGGAGTATCCCGTGCCGGCGTCCCCCGAACACAAACTCTACGCCGGAGGCGATTTCGGGAAGGGCCGCTGGTCGGTGTCGACGGGCGTGCAGTACATCGCAGGGCTTTACACGGCGGCGGCTCCCGATCCGGAAGTCCGGGAAGCGGGATTCGTGCTCTGGAACCTGCGCGCGTCGCTGCGCGTAAACCGTTTGCTGACGATCTTCGTCCGGGGCGAAAACCTGCTGGCCGAACGTTATGAGATCAATGCCGGATACCCGATGCCCCGGGCGACGGTCTTCGGCGGACTGAAGTTAAACCTTTAATTGAAATAACCATGAAAACATCCTCTGTAACACTCTATTCTACCGGCTACCGGGAGACGCGTACATACCTCGCGGCAGCCCTGTTCGCGGCGGGCAACATCGTCCTGCCGCAGTTGTGCCACCTCGTGCAGCTGGGAGGTCCCATGATGCTGCCGATCTACTTCTTCACGCTCGTCGGCGCCTACAAATACGGCTGGCGCACGGGACTGCTGACAGCCCTCGCTTCGCCGCTCGTGAACGCCGCGCTGTTCGGGATGCCCGCCGTCACGGCGCTGCCGGCGATCCTCGTGAAATCGGCGCTGCTGGCCGGAGCGGCAGGGTATGCGGCCCGGCGTTTCAACCGCGTGTCGGTGGCGCTGCTCGCCGCCGTCGTGCTGTTCTACCAGATCGTCGGATCGGCCGGGGAATGGGCCTTGACGGGCAGCTTCACGGCCGCCGTGCAGGATTTCCGGATCGGGATTCCCGGCATGTTATTGCAGGTGTTCGGCGGATACCTCTTTATAAAGTCCGTAATACGCAAATAGCCATGATGAAAAAAATCTGTATGATCTCCTTTGTTTTGCATTTCGCGGCCGCAGGCTCCGGCTGTGCGTCGGGCAACGACAAAAAGGCGGCGGAGGCGGCTCCCGCCAAAGTCTACATGACCCGCGACATCTCGCCCGCGGGAATGAAAGCCGTCTACGAGGCCCTGGGCCGGAAGGCCGAAGGGAAGAAGGTCGCCGTGAAACTCTCGACCGGAGAGCCGGGAGGCAACAATTTCCTGCAACCGGCCCTGATCGGCGATCTGGTGAAGTCGGTGAAGGGCACGATCGTCGAGTGCAACACGGCCTACGGCGGCGGACGCGCCAAGACCGAAGACCACCTGAAAGCCGCCGCCGACCACGGGTTCACGGCCATCGCTCCGGTGGACATCATGGACGCCGAGGGCGAAGTGCGCCTGCCCGTCGAGGGCGGCAGGCACCTCAAATACGACATCGTAGGCTCTCACTTCCCGGAGTACGATTTCGTGGTGGTTCTTTCGCATTTCAAGGGGCACGCGATGGGCGGATTCGGCGGCGCGATCAAGAACATCTCCATCGGCATCGCCTCGTCGGCCGGAAAAGCGTGGATTCACTCGGCCGGAAAGACCGAGGACACCGAGAAACTGTGGAGCAGCCTGCCCGCGCAGGACGATTTTCTGGAGTCGATGGCCGAAGCGGCCAAAGCGATCGCCGCCCATTGCGGCGAACGGATTCTCTACATCAGCGTTATGAACAACCTCTCGGTGGACTGCGACTGCGACGCGCATCCCGAACCGCCCCGCATGGGCGACATCGGCATCCTCGCCTCGCTGGACCCCGTGGCGCTGGACCAGGCGTGCGTCGACCTGGTGTACGCCTCGCCCGACGAGGGCAAGGTCCATCTGATCGAACGCATGGAGTCGCGCCACGGCATCCACACGCTCGAACACGCCGAAGCCATCGGCATCGGCAGCCGGCAGTACGAGTTGGTCGATCTGGACAAATAGCGGAAGCGGCACGTCCCGTGGAAGACATCCCCGTTCCTTGGGGATGTCTTTTTTTTGCCCGCGGCGGAACGGAGCCATCCGCCCGGGGCGTGCCGGCGCGCGCGTTTGTTCACAAAATGTTCATTAAAAGCCCCGAAGCATGTTTCCTTTCCGGAGAACTATCCCTATATTTGCTTTCGTGCAAGGTTCTCCGCCGACGGCTGTCGGCACGAGATCAAAAGGGAACTCCTGTGAAAATCAGGGACTATTCCCGTAGCTGTAAGCCCCGTTGCGTTCCGCACACTCTTTAGCCACTGTCCCCCGGGACGGGAAGGCGTGCGGAAGGGGCGAGTCAGAAGACCTGCCTTGCCGGGAAGGGTGGCCGCCTTCGGGATTTAGGGCGATACCCGGACCTTTTTATACCGAACATGTTTTTCGAGGGAATTCCGCCCTTTTCTGCGGCCGCAGCAGAAGAGAACGGGGTTTCGCACCGCACAGGCACACAACAAATATGGGATAAATATGGGCATTTCGGAAATTTACATCGTCAAACGCGACGGCAAACGGGCGCCGTTCTCGGTCGAAAAGATCAAACGCGCGATCAGCAAGGCGTTCCTCTCGGTGGGCGGCTACGCCACGGACGACGACCTCACGTCGGTGTTGAGCCGCGTCCGCGTCTCGGACGGCATGTCGGTCGAGGAGATTCAGAACCAGGTGGAGGTGGCTCTGATGGCCGAGCGTTATTTCGCCGTGGCCAAGAGCTACATGCTCTACCGCCAGAAGCACTCCGAGGACCGCGAAGACCGCGAGAAACTCGAATTCCTGATCAACTACTGCGACGCGAAGAACCCCGCGACGGGATCGAAATACGACGCCAACGCCAACGTCGAGAACAAGAACATCGCCACGCTGATCGGCGAACTCCCGAAGCGGAACTTCATCCGCCTGAACCGCCGTCTGCTGACCGACCGCATCAAGGAGATGTACGGCAAGGAGCTGTCGGACAAATACCTGCGTCTGCTCAACGGCCACTTCATCTACAAGAACGACGAAACGTCGATGGCCAACTACTGCGCCTCGATCACGATGTACCCGTGGCTGCTGGGCGGCACGCTGTCGGTGGGCGGCAACTCGACGCGCCCGACCAACCTCAAGTCGTTCTGCGGCGGGTTCGTCAACATGGTCTTCATCGTCTCGTCGATGCTCTCGGGAGCCTGCGCGACGCCCGAATTCCTGATGTACATGAATTATTTCATCGAACAGGAGTACGGCGAGGATTACTACACGCGCGCCGACGAAGTGGTCGACCTCTCGAAGAAACGGCGCACGATCGACAAGATGATCACCGACTGCTTCGAGCAAATCGTCTACTCGATCAACCAGCCCACCGGGGCGCGGAATTTCCAGGCCGTGTTCTGGAACGTCGCCTACTACGACCGCTACTATTTCGAGTCGCTTTTCGGGGAATTCGTCTTCCCGGACGGCTCGAAACCCCATTGGGAGTCGCTGTCGTGGTTGCAGAAACGGTTTATGACGTGGTTCAACCGCGAACGCACGAAAACCGTGCTGACCTTCCCCGTCGAGACGATGGCGCTGCTGACCCGCGACGGCGACGTGATGGACCGCGAGTGGGGCGACTTCACGGCCGAAATGTACGCCGCGGGGCACTCGTTCTTCACCTACATCAGCGACAACGCCGACTCGCTGTCGTCGTGCTGCCGCCTGCGGAACGAGATCCGGGACAACGGGTTCAGCTACACGCTGGGCGCCGGAGGCGTCTCGACGGGTTCGAAGAGCGTACTGACGATCAACCTGAACCGCTGCATCCAGTACGCCGTGAAGAACGGCATGCACTACCTCGCCCATCTGGAGGAGATAGTGGACCTGGTGCACAAGGTGCAGATAGCCTACAACGAGAACCTCAAGGAACTGAAGGCCAAGGGCATGCTGCCGCTCTTCGACGCGGGGTACATCAACCTCGCACGGCAGTATCTCACCGTCGGCGTCAACGGGCTGGTCGAGGCTGCGGAATTCCTGGGCATCCGCATCGACGACAACGACGACTACGCCGCTTTCGTGCAGGAGGTATTGGGGCTGATCGAGCGTTACAACCGGAAATACCGCTCGAAGGAGGTGATGTTCAACTGCGAGATGATCCCGGCGGAAAACGTCGGCGTGAAGCACGCCAAGTGGGACCGCGAGGACGGATATGCCGTGCCGCGCGACTGCTACAACTCCTATTTCTACGTCGTGGAGGACGAGTCGCTGAACGTCATCGACAAGTTCCGCCTCCACGGACGCCGCTACATCGAGCATCTCACGGGCGGCTCGGCCCTGCACATGAACCTCGAGGAGCACCTCTCGAAGGAGCAGTACCGCCACCTGCTGCGCGTGGCGGCCGCCGAAGGATGCAACTACTTCACGTTCAACATCCCCAACACGATGTGCAACAAGTGCGGGCACATCGACAAACGCTACCTGAAGGAGTGCCCCGCATGCCACTCGGACGACGTGGACTACCTGACGCGCGTGATCGGCTACATGAAGCGCGTTTCGAACTTCTCGGCGGCTCGCCAGCAGGAGGCCGCGCGGCGCTATTACGCCAAGGCGGAGTAGGATGGTGCGGTATCACAATTTCGACGTGGTGTTCGCCGAGATTCCCGGCGAAACGACCCTGGCGCTCAACATCACGGGCTGTCCCAACCGCTGCCCGGGATGCCACAGCCCGCACTTGCAGGCGGACGAAGGGCGCGTGCTCGACGAGGCGGAACTGCTGGGGCTGCTGGCCCGTTACGGACGTTCGGTGACCTGCGTCGCATTCATGGGCGGCGACGCCGGGCCGCACAAGATCGCCCGGCTGGCAGGGACCGTACGGAAAACCTGCCCGGAGCTGCGCACGGCATGGTATTCGGGCCGGGAGGAGCTGCCGGAGGGTTTCGAGGCCGCGGCATTCGACTACGTCAAACTGGGCGGATGGGTCGAGGCGCTGGGTCCGCTGACGGCGCCGACGACCAACCAGCGGCTCTACCGGGTCGGACCGGACGGGACGATGGAGGACATCACGAAGCTGTTCCGGCGCAAGCCGTGACGCGACGCCGTTTTGCCGGTGGGAGCCGGAAATTCAGAGATTAGTTCAGCGTTGTCTGCCATGCAACGACTTACGGCCGGCTCCCACGGCAAATGGTGCGAAAACCGCCCGGAACGGCGGTTTTTTTCATAACTTTGCCGCATGGATCATTCGTTTCGATACACCGCCCGGGATTTCACGGCGGAACTGCCCGCCGCAGCATACGTCGCCCGCTTCCGCGACGCCGAACGGGTGGGCGGCTATTGCCGGGAGTGCGGCAACTACGGCCGCAGCTGGGGATGCCCGCCGTTCGGGTTCGATATGGAGGAGTACGTCACGCGTTACGGCACGGCGCTGCTCGTCGCGACCAGAATCACGCCCGAGGAGCCGGGACTCCCGGTCTCCGAAGCGGGACGCCTGATCCTGCCCGAACGGCAGCGGCTCGAACGTCGGCTGCTGGAGATGGAACGGCAATACGGCGGACGCTCGTTCGCCTACGTCGGAACGTGCATTCACTGTCCCGAGGGGAGTTGCACGCGCCCCGAAGGCAGGCCCTGCCGCCATCCGGAACTGGTGCGGCCGTCGCTCGAAGCCTGCGGATTCGACGTGGCACGCACGGCCTCCGAACTGTTCGGAATCGAGATGAAGTGGGGCAGCGGAGGCCGCATGCCCGAGTACCTGACGCTCGTATGCGGATTTTTCCACGACGCGGAATCGGTCGTATGGAACGGATAAGGGCGGTTTTCAACCGGAACGCGGCGGCAAGGATTCGGCTCACGCGCCGCTGCGGCCGTCCGGTCGGGCGCATACGAAATCATCGCGCGCTGACGACCGTCGGCACCGGCAAGGAGCCTGACGCGCGGTCAGACGTTGAGCTGGTTGCCCTCGGCAAACAGGGAGTCGAGGATCAGGCGCAGTTCGGAGAGAAGCTCCTCCTCGTCCAACCCGCCGTTCAGGGAGAAGAATTTTCCCGGAGGCGTGCAGTACTGCACCGTCGAGGCGGCCTCGCAGGACTCGATGCCGCAGATGATGACCGCATCGACATCGTCCTCGTGGCGCAGCATGGCGTTGTAGAACGCCAGCAGGTAGCGCGGAGTGCTTATCGGCGGAACGAGCACCATCGTTCCCGAGGCGTCGAACTTGTCGGGTGAGTTGATCTCCTTCAGGCCGTACTGGCCTGCGATCCGGCCGGCGGTCTTCGCCGGAACTCCATACAGCACGATGTTCATAAGCGTTCGTCTTTGGAAAAAGGCGCGGCCGGCTTGCTGATCGCGTCCGACCCGTTATGGCGGCAACGTGTCCGTTTCCTTGCCGCTCCTTTTCCGGTTTAACCGAATATCAGTATCAAAAGCTGTGCCGCCAGCACCCGCAGAAACATCGACAGCGGGTAGACCGTCGCGTAACCGACCGACGGAGCGTCGGACGAGGTCTGTTCGGCCGAATAGGCCAGCGCAGGCGGGTTGGTCGAGGCCCCCGAAAGAACGCCGATCAGCGTATAATAGTTGAGTTTGTAGTAGAAGCGTCCGAAAATGCCCGCCAGCAGGAGCGGCACGACGGTGATCACGGCCCCGTAGGCGATCCAGACATATCCGCCCGCCGCGAGCGTCGGCACGAACTCCTCGCCCGCGCCCAGTCCCACGCCCGCCAGGAAGAGCGAGATGCCCACCTCGCGCAGCATCAGGTTGGCCGACATCGTCGTATAGGTGACCAGTTTGTAGTGCGGCCCGTAGCGGCCGATCAGGATGGCCACGATCAGCGGACCTCCGGCAAGACCCAGTTTCACGGGCTGCGGGATGCCCGGAATCCAGAACGAAATGCTGCCCAGCAGAACGCCCAGCGCGATGCCGGTGAAAATGGGGATCAGGTTGGGGTGGTTGAGCCGCTTGAGCGAGTTGCCGAAAAGCCGCTCGGCATGGGCCACCGACAATTCGGGCCCCACGACCGTCACCCGGTCGCCGATCTGCAATTGCAGGTTTCCGGAGGCCACCAGGTCGATGCCCGAACGGTTGATGCGCGTGATCGTGACGCCGCACGTGGAACGGACCCGCAGTTCGGAGAGAGTCTTGCCGTTCAGCTCGGGCTTGGTGATCAGAATGCGCCGCGAAATCATCGCCTTGTCATGGACCATCGGCTCGGCGTCGACCTCCCCCCCGAGCAGGGCTACCAGCGCCTCGACATCCCGGGGCGCGGCGATCAGCAGGATGCGGTCGCCGCAATGAAGCGCCGTCGAAGCGTCGGCCAGTTCGGGGCTTCCGCCGCCGCGGCTGATGCGCGAAATGACGAAATCCCGCAGCGCAAGGTCCCGGATCTCGGCGACGGTCTTGCCGTTGACGGCGGCATTGACGATCTCGACGGAAAGACGCCGGGTCGTCAGGTCTTTCTGCGCGTCCGAATCCTGCCCGGCGGCGGCCTCTTCGCGTTTCACGTCGATGCGCAGCAGGTAGCGAAGCCCGATCAGCGTGAGGATGGCTCCCACGACGCCCAGCGGGTAGGCCACGGCGTAACCCGTGGCGATGTCCGGGGCATCGGCTCCGGCGTGCATGTCGCTGAAAGCCTGCTGTGCGGCGCCCAGTCCGGGCGTGTTGGTCACGGCGCCCGACATCACGCCGACCATCGTCGTCATGGACAAGCCCGTGATGTAATAGAGCGCCACCGTCGTGGCGACACCCAGCGCCACCACCAGCACCGCCAGTTTGTTGAGCGTGACGCCGCCCTTGCGGAACGAGGAGAAAAATCCGGGCCCGACCTGCAAGCCGATCGAATAGACGAAAAGAATCAGTCCGAACTCCTTGAGAAAGTGCATCAGGTGTTCGTCGACGTTCATGCCGAAATAGCTGAAGCCGATGCCGACGAACAGAATGCCCGTCACGCCCAGCGACACGCCGGCGACCTTGAGTTTGCCCAGCATGACACCCAACGCCACGACCAGCGCCAGAATCAGCACCGAGTGGGCCACACCTCCGCCCCAAAGCGACTCGGAGCCAAATAACAATCGTTCGATTAATTCCATATCCAATCCTCATCCGGTCGGCTTCCGTCCGGGAAAAATCCCGCCTGCCGAAAGGCGCAGCACCCGGCGGCAAAGTCCGACATAAAACAATAAGCATTACATAACCCGATGTCAAATCCCCATCCCCCGGGGCTTCCTGAC
>OOAH01001838.1_pt1 | contig 17055 bp, 15 predicted proteins | sample 1671801 | NCBI WGS metagenome assembly OOAH01 (sample SAMN06348194, study PRJEB24527) | human gut metagenome | biome: human gut; feature: ankylosing spondylitis patient; material: feces | host: Homo sapiens | place: China | collected 2015-10 | reverse complement strand
ATATTTGCGATATGCAATTCAACGCTGTTGCTGTTGCATTAAAAAGTTGAATTGCTATAGATGTGTCAACCTCTCCGTCACGACTGGCGTCGTGCCGCCTCCCCTGGCGAGGGGAGGCTATGCGGAAAAGTTATTCTTGTGATTTCACCGCAGACGCGCCGCCGATGATCTCGGTGATCTCCTGAGTGATGGAGCCCTGGCGGGTGCGGTTATATTCCAGCTGCAAGTCGCGTATCATATCGTTGGCGCTCTTGGTGGCCGAATCCATGGCGGTCATGCGGGCGCTCTGCTCAGCGCAGAAGCTCTCCGTCATGGCACCGAAGATCATGCCGTGCATATAGATAGGAGCGGTCTGCTCGAACACGGTCCATGCGTCCGGCACCAGCTCGACTTCGCCGCGGGGGTCGCCCAGACCCTTGGGGGCGGGCTGCAGATGCTCGCGGTCCAGCGGCAGCAGACGCACCATGACCGGCTCACTGGTGAGCGCGTTCTGGATCTTGGTGTAGATAAGATAGATCTCATCCAGTTTGCCCGACTTGAAGTCGTCGATGGCGTCCACCGTGATGTCACGGGCGCGCTGCAGCGACGGGGCAGTCGCGCCGTACTGGAACTCCCGCACCAGACGGGGGTCTTTGCGGAGGGCGCGGTAGCCCACCTGACCAATGACATAGAAACGGTCGTTCCTGTCAGCCTTTTCCAGCAGGAGTTTCAGCACGTTCTGGTTGAAAGAGCCTGCCATGCCCTTGTCTGCCGTCAGCACCAGATAGGCGCGGCGGGGATCGCCGTCCTCTCTCTGCCGCTCGTGGAAGAACGGATGCACCGGCTCATCGGGCAGATGGGGGACGACACGGGAGATGGTGTCTCTCATGCGGGTGAAGTAGGGCAGGACGTTCTGGTAGTTCTTGCGTGCCTTGCGCAGCTTGGAGGAAGAGATCAGATACATCGCGTTCGTGATTTTACGGGTATCCTGAATGCTCTCGATGCGCTCTTTCAGCAGCTTACTGGACGCCATGACTCTCGCCTCCCTCGTAGGCCTTCCATGCGTTCAGGATGGTGTCGGTCTGCTCGGGAGTGAGCTTGCCGGTGGCCGTGATGGCATCCATCGTGCCGGACACATCTGCATGGAACTGGCGAACAAAGGCAGCGGTGCGCGCCCGCTGCTCAGCGAGAGGCACTTCGTCCAGCATCCCGTGGGAAGCCAGCACAAGGATGACCACCTGCTCGGCGTCGGTCTTGGGCTGATAGAGCGGCTGCTTGAGCATCTCGGTCAGAGCCTTGCCGTGCTCGAGCTGATGGCGGGTCTCGGCGTCCAGATCGGAGCTGAACTGTGCGAAGGACTCCATGTCCTTGTACTGAGCCAGCTCGATACGCAGGTTGGCGTTGGCCTTCTTCATGGCCTTGGTCTGGGCTGCGCCGCCGACACGGGAGACGGACAGGCCCACGTTGACAGCCGGGCGGTTGCCGGCGTTGAACAGAGCGCTCTCGAGGAAGATCTGACCGTCGGTGATGGAGATGACGTTGGTGGGGATGTAAGCGGACACGTCGCCTGCCTGAGTCTCAACGATGGGCAGTGCGGTGATGGAGCCGCCGCCCAGTGCGTCGCTCATGCGGCAGGAGCGCTCCAGCAGACGGGAGTGCAGATAGAAGACGTCGCCGGGGTAAGCCTCACGGCCCGGAGAGCGGCGGAGCAGCAGGGAGATGGCACGGTAGGCCACCGCGTGCTTGGAGAGGTCATCGTAGACGATGAGGACGCTCTTGCCCTGCGCCATGAAATACTCGGCCAGAGCCGTGCCGGCGTAGGGTGCGATGTACTGCAGCGGGGCGCTGTCGGAAGCGGTAGCCGCCACGATGGTGGTATAGCCCATCGCGCCGTGCTTCTTCAGGTCTTCGGCCACGCGGGCGATGGAAGAAGCCTTCTGGCCGATGGCGACATAGATGCAGAGCACGCCGGTGTCCTTCTGGTTCAGGATGGCATCGGTGGCGATGGAGGTCTTGCCGGTCTGGCGGTCGCCGATGATCAGCTCACGCTGACCGCGGCCAATGGGGAACATGGAGTCGATGGCGAGGATGCCGGTGTGGAGCGGCGTATCCACGCTCTGGCGCTCGAGGATGCCGGGGGCCTGCTTCTCGATGGGGTTGTAGCCCACAGCCTCAATGGGGCCTTTGCCGTCGATGGGCTCGCCCAGCGGGTCGATGACCCGGCCAAGGAAGCCGTCGCCCACCGGGATGCCGGCGCGCTTGCCGCTGCGGGTGACCATGGTGCCGACGCCGACGGTCTCAGCGCCGTCGAAGAGCATGATGCCCAGACGGCCCGGTTCAACGCTCTCCACCATGCCCTTGGCGCCATTCTCGAAGGTGACGATCTCGCCGTAGACGGCGCGGTCCATGCCTTCCACTTCCACGATGCCGTCGGCGGAGGAGATGACCACACCGCCCTCTTCGCTGGTGGCAGCGGGCTTGTAGTCCTCGATGCGGGTCTTGAGGGTGGCCAGAGAGGGCTTGTCGGCCATCATCTGGTCAATGGCGTGGCGGCCGGAGTTATCGAAGACGCGGTCGCCGATCTGCAGCACATAGCCGGAGAGGAGGCTGTCGTCCACCGTGACGTTCAGGATGACCTCGGTGGCGTCGTACAGCTTCTCGACCTCTTTCTTGATGCGCTCCAGGTCCTCCTCGCGGGGGGTGCGGGCGGCACGGAGGTCAGCTTTGACGATGCGGTTGGCCGAGAAGAACTCGGTGCTGAATTCACTTGCCATTTTCAGCCCCCGCTTTCTCCAACAGGTCGTCCAGCAGGCGGGCGTCGTCCTGCTCGTTCAGGCTGCGGGCCAGCAGCTTCTCGCACATGGCGCGGGCCAGTGCAGTGGTCTGGGCGTCAGCCTGACGCAGCTTGTGCTGGCGCTCGGCCTCGGCGGCAGCTTTGCCCTCGGCCAGGATGGCGTCGGCCTGCTTCTGGGCGTCAGCCAGCAGCTGCTGCTTGTCCTTTTCGGCCTGCTGCTCGTAGGCAGTGCGGCGGGCAACAGCCTCGGCGTCCACATTGCGCAGCTTTGCCTGCGCGTCGTTCAGGGCCGCAACGGCCTCCTGCTTGGAGGTTTCGGCGGCGTTCAGTGCGTCATCCACCTGCTTCTGGCGCTGTGCGATGATGTTCATGACAGGCTTGTACAGGAACTTGCGCAGCAGCAAAAACAGAACCAGAATGTTGACGACTGTATACAGAAGGTTCAGATTCAGAGTCAGCATTCGTCATGCCTCCGTTATCAACCCAGGAACAGGATGATGAGCAGAGCAACGACGAAGCCGAAAATTGCAGTACCTTCGGCCAGAGCTGCACCCAGCAGCAGGTTGGTCTGGATCTTACCGGAAGCTTCCGGCTGGCGGCTGATGGCCTCCGTTGCCTTGCCGGTGGCAATGCCGATGCCGATGCCGCCGCCGATACCAGTCAGCGCTGCGATACCAGCGCCCAGAGCTACGAGTCCGTTCATAATTATTTCTCCTTTTAATTTTTTAATCAATTTCCTCTTTGCCTCCCCTGATAGGGGAGGTGTCGCGCCGCAGGCGTGACGGAGAGGTTTACTCTTCTCCACCAATACTCTCTTTCATGAACAGTGAGGTGAGGAAGACAAAGACATAGGTCTGGATAAGACCATCGAACAAATCAAAATACAGGCTGAAGATGGCCGGCACGAACACCGGGACCACCAGCTTGATGAGCTCCATGATGACGAAAGCGCCCAGCACGTTGCCGAACAGTCGCATACACAGGCTGGTGGGGCGGATGGCGATCTCGAGGATGTTCATGGGGGTCATAATGGGGGTAGGAGCGGCGAGGCTCTTGAGGAAGCCCTTGCCGCCCCGGGCATGGATGCCGGAATACTCGATGAGGCAGATGCTCATGAGCGCCAGCGCAGCGGTGACATTCAGATCCTTCGTGGGGGGCTTGATGCCGAACACGCCGATGAGGTTCGCACAGGCGATGTAGAGAGCCACCGTCATGAGGTAAGGCACATACCGTCTGCCCTGCTCGCCCAGCAGGCCCGTGAAAAAGCCGTCGATGGTGGTGACGACCAGCTCAAGGATGGCCTGCCGCCTGGAGATGTGGTCCACCTTGAGGTTCCGGGTGAGCAGGATGGAGACGATGACCAGAAACAGCATGATGCCCCAGCTGACCACCACGGATTCCGGTACCTGCAGGCCGCCGAGGGAGACCATCTCCACATTCAGCTCTTCTTTCAGGGCCGCAGTCAATGCGTTCATCGCTTTGCCTCCTTTCTGAGCAGAGTCTTATCCTGAAGCGTAAAGGTATCGTTCGTTTTCACTCTATCTCCTTTCGTTTCTTTTATTAAAGCAGCTGTGCTAAAAATCAAAGAAGGTGCGTTTGTTTTTATGGAAACACACCCTCTTTCCGCGCTCAGCGCAGCCCTTTTGCGTCTGGTATCATAGCACGATTGGTGCCGTTTGATAAGACCTTTGGTCGATATTCTACTTTTTGTTATATCTTATTTCACACCTTGGCCGGGAGCGTTGTGCATCTTGCTTAATAATGCGCAGCCAAACTGTCCATTTTGACCAAATTCTTAGTCACTCCTTAGTGGTTCGTTTCATTTTTGAGGTAAAACGAAACTCTTCCGGCAGAATTATACACTCCATGTATATCGGGTATATAAAATTCATATAGCTGTCAAGTGTGCGATCCATGAAATTTTCTTAATTAGAAGCTTATCTTTATTAAGTAATATTACCTGTTTATAATATAGGATGTAGGCTCACCGGGCGTTCTGCTCACCGCGGCGGAAGATAGCACGGAAGAAGTCTGGCAGTTCTTGCGCAGAGGTTTTCCACAAAAGGCCCTGCGGGCCGTCCAGACTGCGCAGGGAGGCTGTTCCTGTCGCCCGATTGTACGAACAATACATTTTTTTAGTTGTTTCTTGAAAAATTATGTCCAATTTATTGTGCATTCTGCGAATAGACAAATCGCGCCCGCGCGTGTATAATAAAGCCAGAAACCAGAGAAGTACAGCAGAAGCTCAAATGAGAGCTAACCCCGCTGACTTTAAGCAGAAAGGAGCGAAGACCGATGGTCGATATGGAACCCGCACAGTACGCACAGACTGTCGGGGTTCGCTGAGAAGCAAAACAGAGGCTCACCACAAACGGGATGCTTCCCCCGTATAAAAACACAACAACGAGAGCCGTTCTTGAGCATCAATAAAGCGAATAACAGAACAGTCTGTGAAATAAAATCCCTCGCGTTCAAATAGATCCGCCGAAGGTGATTCCAATGAAGAAAGCTTTTGTACGGAACGTCTTATTTGAATAACTCCAAAGGAGAAACTCCGATGTACTAAGTAATGACACTCCCTTCGCAAATCTAACTCGAAAGAATGTGGTAATATGAAATTCATCTCTGTGATTCGTATCCCGCACTCCAACAGTTAAGAAAAGGGTCATTCCAATGTACTAAGAAATTCATTCCCCTGCTGATCGTTCTTCACCGTTTCAAAGGAGAATCTTCTATGAAACGTCCGGTACAGACCGAAAAATGAAGAAATCGAGGTCAAGAGGCTATGACTCCGAAGAAGTAAGCATCCTGCCGACTGAGGGCTTGCAACCGCCTCGAGTCGGCAGGTTTTTTGTCTGATGTTTTCCAATGAAGCCTGCATCCTCCCGTTTTCCTGCCGGGAGGATGCGGGTTTTGTTTTGTCCCGGATATTTTGCGGCGGCAGGCGCAGGGCCTGTAGATTTTTGAATCCATTTCGTGTATACTTTTGCTCAGAAAGTAGCACTTACAAGGAGGCAGACCACTATGGCAAGCAATTTCGAGTTCTACTCCCCCACCCGGGTCATCTTCGGCAAAGGCACCGAACAGCGCGTGGGCGCGCTGGTGCGCGAATACGGCGGCACCCGTGTCCTCATCGTCTACGGCGGCAAGAGCGCCGTCCGCTCCGGTGTGCTGGACCGGGCCGAAAATTCTCTGGCCGAGGCTGGCATTTCCAGCTGGACGCTGGGCGGCGTCGTGCCGAACCCCCACCTCGACAAGGTCTACGAGGGCATCCGCATCGGCAAAGAGAACAGCATCGACTTCCTGCTGGCCGTGGGCGGCGGCAGCGTCATCGACACGGCCAAGGCCATCGCCTACGGCCTGGCCGAGCCGGAAAAGGACGTCTGGGAGCTGTACGAACACACCCGCACGGCCAGGAAGTGCCTGCCGGTGGCCAGCATCCTGACCATCGCGGCGGCGGGCAGCGAAACATCCAACAGCAGCGTCATCACCCGGGTGGACACCCACCAGAAGCGGGCCTACAACGACGACATCAGCCGCCCGAAGTTCGCCCTCATGGACCCCGAGCTCACCAAGACCCTGCCCGACTATCAGACCGAGTCCGGCTGCGCCGACATCATGATGCACACCATGGAGCGCTATTTCACCAATGGCGGCAATATGGAGCTGACCGACGCGCTGGCCGAGGGCCTGCTGCGCACCGTGATGAAGAATGCGGTCATCCTCCACACCGACCCGGCCAACTACGAGGCCCGGGCCGAGGTGATGTGGGCGGGCAGTCTCTCTCACAACGGCCTGACCGGCTGCGGCATCGCCAGCGGCGACTTTATGTCCCACAAACTCGAGCACGAGATGGGCGGTATGTTCGACGTGACCCACGGCGCGGGCCTCGCCGCCCTCTGGCCCAGCTGGGCGCGGTATGTCTATAAGGACTGCCTGCCCCGCTTCGTCCGCTTTGCCCGGAACGTCATGGGCGTGACCACCGACGGCACCGACGAGGAGATCGCCCTGAAAGGCATCGACGCCATGGTGGACTTCTACCACAGCATCGGGATGCCCGCCAGCTTCCATGAGCTGGGCATCGACCCCACCGACGCGCAGATCGACGAGATGGCCCGCCGCTGCCTCGAAGCTTGCGGCTCCGCCCTCGGCTCGGCCAAAAAACTCAGCCTCGACGACATGATCGCCATCTACCACGCCGCCAACCACTAAGAAACTTTTTCTCATCTCCGCCCGGCACAGAGTATTTTGCTTACTCTGTGCCGGGCATTTCGTTGTTTCTTGTGTGCTTCATCTCACTTTTTTGGCAAAGAAGTGGAAAAGAGATGAGAAAAATAAGAGCATTTGCCTGAACTCTCTTTCATTTTTGTATCCCAGCCAGTATAAGGACTACCAGTCCGACCCCGCTGAACTCGAAGTATAAACGAAGCGCACCCCTTCTCCACACAGAAGCAGAAGGGGTGCGCTTTTCTATGTTTGCCGAAAGTTTTCAACAACACAAAACTTCATCCTCTCCTCACAAATTTCCATTGTCCTTTTTTGAGGGCCGTCAAACCTGCGTGAATGGGGTCGTTTCCTGCGTGAATCGCTATGTCTAAGCCCCGATGGTTATGTTATAATATGGTCATAAGGGAGGAACTGAGGATGGAGCTTCGATTTGCGGTCGTGGAAGACCGCCTGCCCGACGCTCAGCGGTTGGAGAGCCTTTTGCGGCTGGCTTTCGGCGGCGGGCAACCATTGGTCTGTGACCATTATGAGAGCGGCGACGCCTTTCTGGCGGCGTTCCCCTCAAAAAATTATCAGGTCGTTTTTCTCGACATCTGCATGGAAGGCACCAACGGCATCGAGACGGCGCGCATCCTGCGCCGGGCCGACCCCGACCTGCTGCTGGTGTTCGTGACCTCGTCCCCGGAATACGTATGGGACGCATTCCCCGTCCACCCCTTCGACTATCTGCTCAAACCCTACCGGGAAGAAAAGCTCTTCCAGCTGGCCGACGAGCTGCGGCGGGTGCTCTTCCGGGCCGAACCGGAGCTGGAAGTCCGCATCGCACGGCAGCAGGTACATCTCCCCCTGCGGAAGATACAGTATGCCATGGCCCAGAACCACTACGTCCGCATCGTCAGCGACGACGGCGAGTGCCGGACCGTCTCCACCTTCTCCCAGGTGGAGCAGCTGCTGCGGGCGCAGGAGAACTTCATCGTCTGCAACCGGGGCGTTATCCTGAACATGGACAAGGTGCTCCGGCTGGACTGTGACTGCTTCGAGATGCTGGACGGCACCTGCCTGCCCGTGCGTCAGAAGGATAAGAACACCCTGTTCGCCCAGTTCACACAATATCAGTTCCGCCATATGCGGCGGGAGCTATGACGCCGAGAGGAGGCCCGACCTTGGACTTTTCTTTATTTGGACGCTATTTTCTGGACCTCGCCGTCTTCTACCCGGGGGCATTCCTCTGCCTCGCGCCCCTGTGGGAGCATGTGAAAGCACCCCGGCGCACCGCTGTGCTGGCAGCCACTCTCGTCACGGTCATCTGCCTTGCAGCGGCGGCCCTCTGCGCCATCTTCGAGCTGGACAGCAACATCCTGCTCCTACCCACCCTGCTGGCGGCGTTCTGGCTGCTGCGCTGGCGGGTGGGGCCGGAAGTTTCCGTGAGCCAGACCGCCTTTCTCTTCGCCGTCTCCGGCGTCATGACGGCAGTCTGCTCCCTGCTTTCCGTGGTGCTCAACGCCCGGGCTGAGGTGGGCAACGATGCCCCGGCCTGTCTCGTCTCCACCTCCCTGCTCAAGCTGGGACTCTCGGCAGTGCTCTGCATCATCTTCTGGTTCACCGCCGTCCAGTGGAGCCGCTGGCTGCTGCGGGAGTACCGGGGCGAAGCCTTCTGGCAGTCGGCGTGGCCGCTGCCCACCATCTACGCGGCTTTCCTCGTCTTCTGCATGCCGCTGGACCCGGCCGTTGTGCTCATCAACCGTCTGATGATCATTTCTGTTCTGGCCGTCACCATCTCTCTGCTGGGCATCTTTTTGCTGCTGTACGAGATGTATCAGGTGGCCCGGGAGTACACCCGCAGCGCCCAGCTCGACCGGGAAAACCAGCTTCTGGCCGTGGAATCCCGCCGCTACACCGAGCTGCGGACCTATATGGAGCAGACGCGGCATCTCCGCCACGACTTCCGCCAGCACCTCCACGTCATCGCCGGACTCACCGAGGCCGGGCAGGTGGATGAGCTGAAAAACTACCTGCACCAGTACGAATCCGAGCTGAGCGAGGAGCGCCCCACCCTCTGCGCGAATCCTGCCGTGGACGCTCTGGCCGGTCACTACGACCACGAGGCCCACAGCCTCGGCGTGCCGGTGGACTGGCGGCTGGAACTGCCCCGCCAGCTGGCCATCCCGGAGGCTGACTTCTGCATGATGCTGGGCAATCTGTTGGAAAATGCTCTCCACGCCAGCCAGAAGCTGCCGCCCGAACAGCGGCAGGTGAAGGTGCTGGCCCGGATGCTGAGCCCCGCCATGCTGGGCCTGCTGGTAGAGAACCGCTATGACGGCGTGCTCAAGCGCCAGCAGGGCACCCTCCACTCCACGAAACACGACGGAATGGGCATCGGCCTCGTCTCCATCCAGACGGCCGTTTCCAGATATGGCGGTTCTATGACCGTCGAGACCGAGAACGGTTTGTTCCGGGTGAATATTTTATTGAACCTTTAACCTCTCCGTCACGCCTGCGGCGTGCCAGCTCCCCTACCGAGGGGAGGCTGAGAGGTCATGTTATCAAAAAAGGAGGACTCCACCATGAAAATGACCCGACGCAATTTCCTCAGTGCTTCCGCTCTCACACTGTTGTCCTGCCAGCTGGCCCCTGCCGCCAGGGCAGACTGCCTTCTGTCCGGCCTTTTCCACGGCACAGACACCGCCCTGCCGCCGAAGCCCCTGACGGCGAAAGTCGTGGACGCCAACCCCTTTATGGGCCGCAGCGAGTCAAACATCCACCACGACTGCTACAACACCGACTCCACCGACGCCGTCCTCCCCGTGGGCATCTGCCCCGAGGTCAACGTGGCAATGGAAAAGACGAACCCCAACGCCTCCCCGGCCATCTTCTTCGACAACTTCGATAACCCCGTCAGCCCGTTCCTGGGCGGTCTGGCCATCCGCGACCTCGACGCAGAAGAAGTCCGCACCATCGGCTTTTTCTCTCCCGCCAAGCACGACGGCGGCGGTTATCTCATCCAAAGCTCCTATTCCTTTGTGGACGGGCGCAACCTCATCGTCTGCCCCACCAGCCACAACCATGTGCTGATGCTTCGCGCCACCGACGAGAAGGGTACGCCTCTGCCGGTTTTTGAAAAGGTCCTGGACATCAACATCAAGGAGGCCGCCGAGCGGGTGCTTGGCCGCAGCCTCGAGCAGAATCTGCTCTCCATCGTCTTCGACTACGACGGCAACCTCTGGTTCGTCACCGGCGGCTTCCGCATCTACCCCAGCCGCGGCCAGCAGGGCGCGATGGGCTACATCTCCCACAACGCCATCGAAACCATCCTTGCCGGCGGCACTGCCGACCTCGACCACGAAGTCCATGTCTACGCTCCCGCTCCGGGCGAAGGTGCTGAAAACGGCATTGCCTCCTGCCGGGAGGGTGCGGTCATCCTGACGAATCTTGCCTGCTACCTGCTGCGCGCCAACGGCGGCGTTGAAGTCGTCTGGCGCACCCCCTACGACAGCGTGGGCGCAAAAGACAGCCGCGAGGGCGCTGCCACCACCGGCGGCGGTCTGGCATGGGGCGGCGGCTGCTCGCCCTCTCTGAGCAAAGAGCTGGTCTTCTTTACCGACAACCTCGAGACGGTCAGCCTGATGGCTGTGGACATCCGCACCGGCGAAGTCGCCGCCAGCCACCCGATCATCGACGAGCTGCCCGCCAACATGCCGGTGTCGGTGGAAAATTCGGCCATCGTCTACGACCACGGCAATGGCCGGGTCAGCACCATCGTCTGCAACTGGTTCGGCGCAGGCAGCCCCAACCTCGCAAAGCCCGACAGTGACTCGTCCATCCAGAGCTACGAGAACATCTACGACCGCAACTGGCTGCTCAAGGGCAACTGCATGATCATGCCCGGCGTCGAACGGGTGGACACCATCCGCACCGCCGACGGCTGGACCATGAAGAGCGTCTGGTGCCGCAGCGACCTCAGCGACACTTCCATGATGAAGCTCTCCACCGCCACCGGCTATATCTACGGCTTCGTGCAGGACGTGGACAGCGGCATGTGGCAGTACATCGTGCTGGACTTCGACACCGGAAAGACCGTCCTCACCGTGGACGTCGCCTCCCTCTACGGCTACAACAACATGGCCATCGGCATGTACGCAGGCCGTGACGGCAACAAGCTCTACTGCCCCACCGGCTACAAAGAGCTTCTCCGCCTGCAGGACCGCTTCGTCTTCCTGCCCGAGATGCCCTACCGAAAAGTCGATCTGGACAAGACCTCCCGCCGGGTGCTTTCGGCGGCAGAGTTCCAGGCCGCAGGCGGCACCGGCACCCCCGCAAGCTGGCTCCACACCGCCACCCTCGACAACCTCCACCCCGCGACTGCTGTTTCTTTCCGCATCAACGGCTTGACCGGAAATGCCGCCGACTATAAGCTCTTCGCCCTCGGCACGGATGGCCGCTACCACGAGGTGTCTGACTGGCACTTCGACGATGCCCCGGCCCGTCTCAGCGCGAAGAAGGTCTACACCATCTGCCTCACCGCACAGGACGGCGGCAGCTTCGACCTCTCGCCCGACGCCAAGGAAGTCACCCTCTCGGTGGTGCTGGCACGATGAATCTCTAAACCAAAAGCCCATCTGTACCACGGTGCAGATGGGCTTTTTATCACACTATCGTATTTTACAGGGTGCTCAGCAGGCGGTGGCCGCCGTTCTGGTCGGCGGCATAGCGGGTGGTGCGGTTGACCTGATTGTCCAGCGGCAGGCCCTCAGCGTAGCGCTTGAGGTTGTGGATGAAGATGTCCACGATGTTGTCCAGCGTCTTGGGCAGGCTGAACTTGCCGGAGTTGTGGGGCGTGATGATAGCGCCCGGCTCACCCCACAGCGGGTGGTCGGCAGGCAGAGGCTCCGGGTCGGTGACGTCGAGGCCCGCGCCAAAAATTTTGCCGCTGCGCAGGGCCTCCACGAGGGCGTCGCTGTCCACGGTGGTGCCGCGGCCCACGTTGATGAGGATGGCACCGTCCTTGCATTTGGCGAAGCGCTCGGCGTTGAACAGCTTGTTGGTCTCAGGGGTGCCGGGCAGGCTCAGGGCGATGAGGTCGGCCTCGGGCAGCTCCTCGTCCAGCTGGCTCTGGGCCACCACACGCAGGCAGTAGTCCGGGCAGGGCGTGTCGGGGTGGACCGTGCGGCGGACGCCCACCACCTCAGCGCCCAGAATATGGGCGCGGCGGGCGAAGTTGGAGCCGATGTCGCCCATGCCGACGCAGAGCACCCGCGCCCCGGTGATGCCCCTCACGGGGCGGTCGATGGGAGCCCACTGGCGCTGGTTCTGGCGGTCGCGGTAGAGGAACATATCCTTCTGGATGCCCAGCCACATGGCCAGCATCCACTCGCTGATGGCCAGACCGTAGGCACCGGTGGCGTTGGTCACCATGCAGTTTTCGGGCAGGACGCCGGGCTTCAGGTAGGCGTCGGGGCCGGCGGAGTTGGACTGGAACCACTCGATGTGCTTGTTCTGGCGGATCATCGACACCGGTGCGTTGCCCAGCACGACATCGGCCCAGAGCACATCTTCGGCGTGGACATCGTCCAGCGCGTTGAAACGGAATTCAAATTCCGGCACGGATGCCTCCAGCGCGGCGCGGTGGGCGTCGTTCAGGGGCAGACATACCAAAACTTTTTTGTGCATAGGGATACCCTCACTTCCTGTGTATTCTTCTATAAGGATACTCTCCCCCGCCCCGCTCCGCAAGAGGCAAAATGGCCGCTTTCTTAAGAATTCCTTAGGATTTTATCCCACAAATCCCAAGAAGTATGTGATAAGCTGTCCACAATGCAGAAAATCTGCTATACTGATACTATGCAATACAGGAAAGGAATCATAGACTATGCAGATCATCATGATCGTAGAGGATGACTCGGACATCCGGGACGGCGTGCGCATCGCGCTGGACTGCAACCGGGTCTGGGTGGACGAGCAGGAGGCCGACCTGACCGAGACCGAGTACAAGGTCCTCAAGCTGCTGATGCAGAGCCCCCAGCGCATCTTCCCGGTGCAGGTCATCTACGAGACCGTGTGGGGCGAGCCGTATTTCTACGTCTCCAACGGCACCGTCATGGTGCATATCCGCAATCTGCGGATGGCAGAGCCGCCGCACTGCGATAAGCAAGCTCTTTTGTCAGAGCGATACTATCGCTGTGTCTAAACTTTTTCTTCAGCATCCTTGCCCTCTCCGTCACCTGCGGTGACACCTCTCCCAAAGGGAGAGGCTTTTACGTCCTGTGAAACTTTTTCATAAAAAATTCAAACCTCTTACGTCCTTCTTAATAAATCTCTCGGGCATTTCCTAAGATTTGGAATGTATACTTCTCCCTGTCAGATGGGGAGAAGTGCTCCCCGCGAAATCTCTTAGGAGGGGCAAATCACCATGCTATCAAAAAAGAAACCACAGGACAGGGTCGATCCTGAATATCTCGTCGGCTTTGACACGGCCTCTGCCCAGCCGGCTCCGGCGGGCGTGAAGAACGGCTAAAAAAAGCAGAAGACGCCCTTTCCATCCGGGAAGAGCGTCTTCTGCTTTTATCTTACGATTTACTGCATCAGGCTGGACTAACAAACGTGCAAAAAGAAAGACACCGCACAAACTGTGCAGTGTCTTTTTGGTGGAGAATAGCGGGATCGAACCGCTGACCTCTTGCATGCCATGCAAGCGCTCTCCCGAACGGTATCGAAACACACCCCCACACGAAAGTGTGGGGACGGGCTTAATATCGCGTTGATACGTTCTATCTGCCAAAAAGGTTCACAGCTGCATCCTGCTTCCAGGAATCATGCTCCGCCTACAAGGCAATTTTACCACCCAATTTTTAAGTGTGTCAATGGGTTTTGCTCAGAGCGAAGGTCATTTACGAGAAAAGTTTTTTCTGACAGCTTACTTAGTGCAATTTTGATTTTACACATCAAAGTTGCGCTTTTTATTTTCCCCAAAAATATTGACAAGGAGGTTTTCTCAACGATGTCGATGTATTTTTGCTGTTTTTTATCCATGAACCAACCGCATGACCCTTGACTACTTCTACGGACAGACTGGAGAGCTTTTCTCCTTCTACCGCATTCCAAAGGCTCTTTTTCAGGAGCAGCGGTTCCAGAGCCTGTCCACGGATGCCAAAACCCTGTATGGTATCCTGCTGGACCGCATGAGCCTGTCGGTGAAAAACGGCTGGCTGGACAAGCAGAACCGGGTGTTCATCCTCTTCACAATCGAGGATGTCAAGAGGGCATTGTGTTGCGCAGACAACAAGGCGACCAAGCTGCTCCGGGAACTTGAAAAGTTTGGTCTGATTGAACGAAAACGCCGAGGGCAAGGAAAGCCAAGTTTGGTGTATGTGAAGAACTTTTCGGCAGAATCTTCAAAAGAGAGTGTCAAGAATCGTGATAATGACGATTCTTGTGGCTTCAAAATCGCGTGTCAAGACCCTGCAAAATCACGATGTAATAAGACTAAAGAGAATGATACTGAAATGAGTGAGACTGATCCATTCAATTCTGAAGAAGCGGATGGGATGAGCAAACGCACCCAACTGGAAGAATATTTTTCTCAGTCTTTGGAGATAGACCTTCTGCTCCGGCTCTGCCCGGATGATGAGGACACCATCTATCAGATCGTAGATTTGCTGGTGGACACCTGTGCTACCAACCGCAAGCTGCTGCACATCGCCGGGGACGATAAGCCCGCCGAGGTGGTACGTAGCCGATTTATGAAGCTGAACGCCGACCACATCAAATTTGTGTTGAAGTGCCTTGCAGAGAACAGCAGCCCAATCAGGAACATGAAGCAATACCTGCTCGCTTCTCTGTACAACGCACCGACCACCATGCAGCTTTACTATCAGAATCAGACCAACCACGATTTAGCGAAACGGGGGTGATAAAAATTTCCAAAAAAGCAACCACGATTGCCATTGTCAACCAAAAGGGAGGCACTGGCAAAACAACAACCTGTGAAAACCTGGGTGTTGGCCGTGCCGCCGAGGGTAAGAAGGTCCTACTTGTAGACGCTGACCCGCAGGGTTCACTCACCATTAGTATGGGCTGGCAGAAGCCGGACGAACTGCCCGTTACTCTTTCTACCCTGATGCAGAAAGCCATGAACGACCAGTGCATTCCGCCCGGTGAAGGTGTGCTGCACCATGCAGAGGGTGTAGACCTCATCCCGGCCAGCATTGAGCTGGCAGGGCTGGAAGTTGCCCTTGTCAATACCATGAGCCGGGAAAAAATGCTGAAGCAAGTCTTGGACAGTGCAAAGCAGGACTATGACTATATTTTGTTGGACTGCACTCCCTCCCTTGGGATGCTGACCATTAACGCGCTGGCGGCGGCAGACACTGCTCTGATACCCGTACAGGCACAGTACCTTTCCGCGAAAGGTCTGGAACAGCTTTTGCAGACCATCAACAAGGTGCATCGGCAGATCAACCCAAAGCTGAAAATCGAAGGTATCCTGCTGACGATGACAGATAACCGCACCAACTATGGCCGACAAATCGACACGCTGATCCGGCAGGCATACGGAAAGCACATCAAAGTGTTCGGTCAGACGATTCCCCACTCCGTCCGTGCAGCGGAAATCAGCGCGGCGGGTAAGAGCATCTTTGTCCATGACCCGAAAGGCAAAGTGGCAGAAGCCTATAAATCTCTGACGAAGGAGGTGCTGGCCGATGCCGAAAAGCAGCGTAAACGCCAGTCTGAGCAGCTACGATGATATTTTTTCCACCGAAGAATCCCGGCAGGAAGAACAGCGCGAGCAGGTGCAGCAGATTCCGATTGGAGAGCTGTTTCCATTCAAGAACCATCCCTTCAAGGTTCTGGACGATGATTCTATGAGCGATACCGTGGAAAGTGTCAAGCAGTACGGTGTGCTTTCGCCGTTGATTGCCCGCCCCAGACCGAAGGGCGGCTACGAAATTATCTCCGGGCACCGCCGCCAACACGCTGCGGAACTGGCCGGGCTGGAAACGTTGCCGGTCATTGTCCGGGAGATGTCGGACGATGCAGCAGTGATCCTCATGGTGGACAGCAACTTGCAGCGCGAGCACATTCTGCCCAGCGAACGCGCCTTTGCCTACAAAATGAAGTTGGATGCCATAAAAAATCAAGGTGCAAGGTCGGATTTGACTTCGCCGCAAGTTGCGTCGAAGTTCAGAAGTGATGATGAAGTCGCAAAAGGTCAAGGCATTAGTGGCGATACTGTTCGACGTTTTATCCGTCTGACCAACCTCATTCCCGAACTGTTGGACATGGTAGATAACAAAACGGTGTCCTTCAACCCTGCCGTGGAGCTTTCCTATCTTTCTCCTGAACAACAGCAGGAAGTGATCCGGGCAATGGATGATACTCAGAACTTTCCTTCTGTCTCACAAGCAAAGCGCATCAAGAAGCTGGCTCAGGATGGAACTTTTACAACGGAGACAGTCGTTGCCATTATGGGCGAGGAGAAAAAGAGCGAGCTTGACACTGTGACCATCAAGAATGACACCCTGAAAAAGTATTTTCCGCGCAGCTACACGCCCAAACAGATGGAAGATACCATCATCAAGCTGCTGGAGCAGTGGCAGAAAAAGCGTCAGCACAGTGAAGAACGCTGACAGAATATGAATTGGAAAGACCCGGTTGGGTCTTTTTCTTTAGAAAAAAGGAGAAAATGCCTATGAAAAATGATTCTAATCCCATTATTCGTTCCGAGGAAGTCACCATTGATATGCACATCTGTGCGGCACTGTCGGAGAGCAGGAGCAGTGGCGAAATCTATTTTGCTGCCATCGCCCCGGATATGGAACTGACAGTCATCACGCTGGACGAAGCTCCGGGCATCCTGCCCTGTTTTGAGGAGGACGATGCCTGTCTGAACCTCCCCAACACCTCGCTGCTGCTCTGCTATAACCCGGCGCAGGTGCTGAAGATGGGCGGCAAGCACTACCTGACCGGTCCGGTGATTCTGGCTCGCACCAATATGGATGGCGAAGTCATCTCGCTGACCATTGATGAGGTCTACCTGTTCCAGAAGTATCTGGCAAGCC
>OOAH01001834.1_pt1 | contig 17098 bp, 13 predicted proteins | sample 1671801 | NCBI WGS metagenome assembly OOAH01 (sample SAMN06348194, study PRJEB24527) | human gut metagenome | biome: human gut; feature: ankylosing spondylitis patient; material: feces | host: Homo sapiens | place: China | collected 2015-10 | reverse complement strand
TTTTATTAATTAATACAAAACTACTTCTGCTAAAAATATGAAAAAGTTTAATATGTGATTAAAAACGGCTTGGAGCAACATTTTTATATAAGATATTGTGCTGGTTTTTAATAAATGCTATAATAAAAACAATAAACTATACTTAATTTAATTGGCAAAATAATTAAACATTAAAAATGTTGGTGTACAGTTTGCAATTATGATGAAATTTGAAATAGAAAAACGTGTAGAAATGCAGGATATATTTTTTTAAAGGAAGCTATATGCATACGTACACAGTAAGGAGTGGAAAATGGAAACTTTAGACAGAAAAAAAATAGGGATGAATATCAAAGTAAGAAGGATGCAGAAACTGATCTCGCAGACAGCGATGGCAGAAAAATTAGGGATCTCGCAGACACATATGAGCAACGTCGAAGTTGGCCGCGCTATGCTTAGCCTGGAACTGCTGCTGCAGCTGAAAAATATTTTAGGCTGTACGATCGACGAACTGCTTTGTCTGGAAGATGAAAACAAACCCAGGAAAAAGAGAGTCAGGGTCATTCGTTACCTTGATTAAAGCTAAGCAAAAAGATTTTAAAGAAAGTGGTGGGACGAATATGCAAAGTATCGATTTGAAAAAAATAGGCAATGAAATCAAAGTCAGAAGAGTAAAACAGGGCATTCAGCAAACAGCTTTGGCGGAAATGCTGGATATAACGCAGACCCACCTGAGCAATATTGAAAATGGCAGAGTCCCCGGCAGTTTGAAACTGCTATTGAAGCTGCGCAGTATTTTCGGGTGCAGGCTGGAGGATCTGGTCGATCCGGAGTGTGATGAAGCGCCGGTCAAAGCTAATGATAAAAGAATGCGGCGCATAAAAGTGATCAGATATTATGAAAATGCCTGATAGCAGGTATGAATAAAAAACAGGTCAGCTTTTAGAAGGCTGGCCTGTTTTTTATTACTGTCAGAAGTAGCTGGGCTGTACTGTGAGCAGTAGTGAAAAGTTCACAAGTCAGCGGAAATTTTTGTGGTATATTAATAAATAGAGTAACAGAAAAATCTTGTTTTGAGAGTGAACGCCATGACTTTAAAACAAAGTAATTATAAATCGATAACAGCTTTACTGCTGATACTGGTTATTGCTGTCGGCGCAGTCTGGGCCCCTCTATATGTAGAGGCCAGTCACGGACATGACTGCAGCGGAACAGCTTGTCCGGTGTGTCTGACGGTCAGCGTTATCGGCAGCTGTCTTAATTATGTTCTGCCGGCGCTGCTGCCATTGCTGCTGAGTCTGTCAGTTCCGGCTGAAAGTGTTGGAAGCAGGGCTTTGCCTGCCAGTCTGGCAAGGCTGACGCTGATCGGGCTGAAAGTGCGTCTTGATAATTGAGAATTGCCAAAATTTATTTTAAATAAATTTTGGAGGTCGTACCTTGAAAAATAAATTTGTTTATCTCGTTACTATCGTTCTGGCTGTGCTGTATCTTGCGGCGGGGCATTATTTTGCTGTGCAAGGTTTAAGCTTTTTTAAAGAGAAATCGCCTACTGATGTTGTTGAGGCAAGGGTAGTGAAGCTTTTACCGGCAGCAGCCGGGGCTAAATTTGAGCAGATAAGATTTGAAGCCGAATTATTGTCAGGAAGGCAGGAAGGCGTCAAAGTGACGGCTGCGCAGAATAAAGCCGGCAGTTTTGCGGTTGGGCGCGACGTAGCCGTTGGCGATAAGGTGCTGCTGCTGCCGGGACAGAGCAGTCAGGGTGAATGGAGTTATGCCGAGCATCTGCGCAGTAATGTACTGATGTGGCTGTTTGCTGTTTTTGCTTTAAGTATTATCGCTTTTGGACGGATGCAGGGCGTAAATACTTTGATCTCTCTGCTTTTTTGCTGCCTGTCAATCTTTGCAGTTTTTGTACCGGCGATACTGTCAGGCAAGAACGTTTACTGCTGGACGATCCTGACCTGTGCTTTTATTGTCGTGACTAATCTGCTGCTGGTGAATGGCATCAGCAGAAAAACGGTCGCGACTATTTTGGGCTGTATCGGCGGACTTGTCATTGCGGCGCTTATCAGTGCGTCTGCAGACAGTTTTTTGCAGCTTACGGGGCTGGTAGACGAGGATTCCATGTACCTGCTGTTTTTGAATCCTGCTGACCCGGTCGATCTGAAAGCGATCATATTCAGCGCGATCATTATCGGCGCTTTGGGAGCGATCATGGATGTGGCGATGGATATTGCTTCGGCGCTGAACGAGCTGGCGGCTACTACTGCTGAACCTACGAGGAAAATGCTGCTGCAGGCCGGCAATAATATCGGCCGCGATATCCTGGGCATGATGTCCAATACGCTGATCCTGGCATATATCGGCGGTTCACTGACGATAGTTTTGCTGTTCTTTGCTTATAACCATTCGCTGCTGTATCTGCTGAACAAGGAAATGGTGGTCGTAGAGATCCTGCAGGCCGTTATCGGCAGCTTTGGCATCCTGTTTACGATCCCGTTTACTTCTTTTATCTGCAGCAGGCTGTATGTAAAAAAGGCCGGAAGACGTCATAAGTCAGGCTTGGAAAATAAAATATAAATTATACGGCAAAAATATTGCAGGAATTGATTTGATGTATTATAATAAACCGTGCTGAAAAATTATATAAATTTATTAATTATATAATAAAAAGTATAACTGGTAATACAAAAAATAAACGGGATGCAATTAAAAAATAAGCGGGATGGGAGCAACTGTTATGAAAAATGAAGATGATGTTATCGGCAATGAAATAACGGGTGGCGGGAGCAGTTCCAGCGGTCCTTTAAAAAGTCTGCTGGAGGTATGTCCGATCTGCGGCAAGGAATTTTCCTGCAATAAAACCTATCATGTCTATACGGCACTGGCCGGACGCCGGCGGCAGTATTACTGCAGCTATCACTGCTTTAAACAGCGGCCGAATCCCAAAAATAAATTATAAAACACTAAAACACCGTACATTTTGTACGGTGTTCTTTTATTATGCTGTCGTGCATAGATGACAGGAAGCAGTTTGCAGGATTTGTTGAATGATATTTTTGCAGTGCTTACATATATTCACCCATATGTGGAACCTATAAAGCATGAGCAAGTAAATCAGTATGATTGTCCTGTAGAGGGGTAAAATTACATGATATTACAAAAAAATATTGCTTTTTACAAAAAGCATAACTACAATATTAATTAGATAACGAATAGTTTAGAAAATATTAAATAAAATAATTGTAAAACTTAAATTGATGAGAGAATTTGCAGAAATTTAAAATCATGAGAGAAGTGAAAGCATGAACGCTGACAGTTACGGCCTTAAATTGAACGAACAAAGCAGTGAGCAGACGGTCTATGACTACAATATGCTGATGAGTGCGATGAACGTCAGTGTCAGCAAGCACTTGATGGACGAAAATTTTACCGTAGTCTGGGCTAATGATTATTTTTACTCGCAGACTTTATACACAAAGCAAGAGTATGAAGCGATCTATCATAACAGCTGCCGCAAATATTTTGCGCAGTACCCGGAAGAGTATGAAAAAATGGCGATGGTAGTTGAACAGGCATTGCTGAAAGGGAAAAGTGGTTATGAATGTATCTGCAGGATGCCGCTTAAAGATGGAAGCTGCTCCTGGATCAAAGTCAGCGGTATGTTCAGCGACCAAAAAGTTAACGATATCCCGGTCATTTACGCTACCTTTATTGATGTTACTGAAGCCGTTGAACAAAAGGAACTGCAGCAGCAGCTGGAAAAACGTTCACAGGAGCTGCAGGCGGCACTGCAGGCGGCAGAAGTCGCTAACCGTGAAAAATCTGATTTTCTTTCCCGGATGTCGCATGATATCAGGACGCCGATGAACGCTATTATGGGGATGACAGATATTGCCTCCGCGCATATCGACACTCCGGAAAAGGTACAGGATTGTCTGCGGAAAATCTCGCTTTCGAGTCAGCATCTTCTGGGCCTGATCAATGATGTGCTGGATATGTCGAAGATAGAAAGCGGAAAAATGACTCTGGCGGAAGAAGTGATCGAGCTGCCGGAGGTGATGGATACTATCGTTTCGATCATGCAGAGCAGTGTCAAGGCCAGGCAGCAGCAGTTTGACGTGCGCCTGCGGCATATCAGGCACGAGCAGCTGTGCTGCGATTCGCTGCGTCTGCGGCAGGTACTGATCAATGTGCTTTCCAACGCTTCCAAGTTTACGCCGCCGGGCGGTACCGTCAGTTTCGATATCGAAGAAACGGCGTCAGAAAATGCGGCCAAAGCCTGGTTCAAATTTACAGTCAGGGATACCGGAATCGGAATCAAGCCGGAGTTTTTGAGGGATATTTTTAAACCCTTCACCCGCGAAAAAGACAGCCGGATCGATAAAACTGAAGGCAGTGGTCTGGGGATGGCGATCTCGAAGAAAATCGTCGATTTGATGGGCGGGACGATCGAGGTCAGCAGCGAGGTTGGTACTGGTACTGAATTTACGATCAGGCTGCCGCTGCCGATCAGTGAACTGGAATTGGGCAATTTTAAGTTTCCCGATTTGAAGATCATCGTAGTCGACGATGATGTGATCGTCTGTGAGCATACGACGGAGCTTTTACGGCAGATTGGCATTCGTTCGGACTGGGAAACGTGTGGACAGCGGGCGGTGCAGAAGGTCCTGGCGGCGCATCAGGCGGGTGAGCCTTACGACGCGGTGATATTGGACTGCAGGATGCCGGATCAGGACGGAGTGGAAACGGCGGCGATCATTCGCCGCGCCATCAGCGAACCGCTGCCGATCATTTTGATTTCAGCATATGATTCGGCCGATGTTGAAACGAAGGCGCGTCAGGCGGGTGTCAACGGTTTTATGACGAAGCCTGTTTTTATGTCGACTTTGTGCCGGGCGTTACAGAGATATGTTTTAGGTCAAGCAGCTGCCGATGAACAGAAGAGTAAAACTGATTTCAGCGGTAAACGCTTTTTATTAGTGGAAGATAACGCCTTGAACCGTGAGATAGCGGTGGAAATGCTGGAATCTACCGGAGCTGTTGTAGAAAGTGCCTTTGACGGCGCAGAAGGTGCGGCAAAATTTGCGGCGGCGCCGGCAGGATATTATGATCTGCTGCTGATGGATGTGCAGATGCCGGTAATGAACGGCTATGAAGCCACGCAGAAGATCCGCGCTTCTGCTAAGACCGATGCCAGAACCGTGCCGATTGTGGCGATGACGGCCGATGCTTTTGCCGAAGATATCATCGAAGCGAAAAAGGCAGGTATGAACAGCCATTTAGCCAAGCCTTTAAATTTAGCGACGCTGGTGCGTGAAATAAATAAACAGCTGCAGAAGCATTGAAAAAGAGAATAAAAGTTCTGGGACACCGTATGTGTGATTGCATACGGTGTTTTTTTATTTGTTTGAGAAGAAAAGAGGCTGTTGTCTAAGGCTGGCAAGTAAATAATTCAAATAACAAAACCGTCTGCCTGGGCAGGCGGTTTTTTGCAGTTCGGGTGCCAGTTGCAAGACTTTCAGACAGGCGTATTCACTTATAACAAAAATGTCTTGCGGGGGGGACAAATATGGTATTATATCAAAAATAATCTATATAGATACTATTAAGTATAAGGAATAAGAAATTATCAAAACAAGAATTAATTAAAATATTGCGAAAGTAGACAGGATGAGTAAGGTTTTCACCAAGACGTTGCGACCCTCCGTCTTGCTTGAAAATATTTCCCCATAAGTGCCGCTTTGCGAAAAAAGCAGAGCGGCAAACCCAAATACACGCTGCGTTTTAAAGACGCAGCTTTGATGAACGTTTTTAGACAGGGAATACAGTCGCTTCCTTTGTTTAAAATATTATTTCCAAACAACCCTTTATGTATAATCGGGGTCTTGCAATCAGCGTGAAAAATTTACAGAAAGGAGCGGGAAAGGCAAAAGCCAGGGCAATCATTTTCATTAGAAGTCAGGCTGTAACACGCCTGCTGCCCCTGTGCGATAAAAGATAAAAATTTGAAGTAAAAATTGATGATGAAGGAGTGAGACAGTTGTCTAAATCCAAAAGATACCAGTTAGAGAAAAAAATCATAGTTTTTTTGAGCATCGGTTTGTTTGCGATTTCGGGGTTTTGTGCAGGCGACGTTTATGCCGCGGCTGTTTTTGCGGATGGGACCGGGACCAATTCGACTGTTGCCGGCGTAAATAATAACGCCAGCGGTGAGAATACCAATGCTGTAGGTTATAACAATCATGCTATTTCTGATAACAGCAATGCGATCGGCGCGAATAACCAGGCTTTGGCCGAGGATTCCAATGCCATCGGCAGTAAAAACAACACTTATGCCAATGAATCGAACGCGATCGGCAGCGGCAATATCACTAATGGCATCGGGTCTAATGCTATTGGTAAGGATAATGTGGCCAATGGCTTGGACAGTAACGCTTTTGGTACTGCCAATAAGGCGAATTCGGATAATTCCAATGCTTTCGGTACCGGCAATCTGGCGGATGGTATCGGTACGAGCGCCTTTGGTTATTTGAATAATGTCAGCGGCAATGAATCAGTGGCGTTTGGTTTTACCAATACCATTTCGGCAGCAGAGGCCGTAGCAATGGGACGCAATAATCAGGTGATCGCTACCGGAGGCAGTGCGATCGGTAATAATAATCAGGCAATGGCGATGTATTCTACTGCGATCGGCAATGATAACTATGCGATCGGAGAGAATTCCAGCGCGATCGGGCTCGGCAACAATATTACAGCTAACGATGCTACGGCGCTGGGAAATAAGAATACGGCTTCAGGGATCTCGGCAGGCGCTGTCGGTATCAGCAATACTGCCAGCGGTAATAACGCCCAGGCTTTCGGTTATTTGAACGAAGCTACAGCACAGGACTCCCAGGCCTTCGGCGCGCAGAACAAAGCGACGGAGCGTTATGCCAGCGCTTTTGGGCATGAAAATGAAGCTAAGGCTTATGCAGGCAGCGCGCTGGGCGTGAAAAACATCGTGACCGGCAATTTCGCTTCAGCAGTCGGCTATGAAAATACGGCTGCCAATTATCTGGCCAACGCTATCGGTACCTCGAATGTGGCTTCCGGCGCCTATGCCAATGCTTACGGTGTGTATAATGAAGCTACTGCCAGCTATGCCAGTGCCTTTGGCTACGGCAATAAGGTCGGCGGCGAGCATGCTATCGCGTCTGGCTACAATAATAATATCGCCGGTAATTTTGCCAGCGCTTTCGGTACGGAGAATACGGTCAGCAATATTCGCAGTGCGGCCGTAGGTTCAAATAATACCGTCAGCGGCGAGATCAGTAATGCTTTTGGCTATAATAATACCGCCAGCGGCAATTATACTAACGCTATCGGTTATAACAACCAGGCGCAGGCTTTTGCTTCTTCGGCGATCGGCTATCAGAACAGGGCTACGGCCAGCGCGGTTTCGGCCAGCGCCGTGGGTCGTTCCAACGAAGTGAGCAACGAATATGCCAATGCTTTCGGTGCTTTGAACAAGGCGTCGGGTTCTTCCTCCAGCGCTTTCGGCGTCAACAATAACGCTTCGGGGTCCTTTGCCAGTGCTCTGGGCTATCAGAACACAACGGCCGGCTATCTCGGCAGTGCTGTGGGCGCCAGCAATAACGCGTCTGCTAATTATGCCAGTGCTTTTGGTTATGGCAATGCGGCCTCGGGCTATGTCGGCAACGCTATCGGCAGTATGAATACGGCTTCCGGCAGTTATGCCAGCGCCGTAGGCTATCAGAATACTGCCAGCGGCGTCAAATCCAACGCTATCGGCAATGAAAATACAGCGTCAGAAGAATACACTAACGCTGTCGGCGCCGGCAACAGAGTCAGCGGCTACGCCTCCAGTGCCTTCGGCAACAATAACGAGGTGACTGCTGAATTCGCCAGCGCTTTTGGCCACAGCAATAATATCAGCGGCTACGTTTCCAATGCCCTGGGTTATGATAACGCTGTCAGCGGCGATTATTCAACGGCGGTAGGCCTTTTTAATAATGTAGGCGGCAATTCGTCCCATGCTTTTGGCTATGGCAATAATATTGCTGCTAATTCCAGTTCCGCTGTCGGCAACGGCAATACGATCAGCACCGGCGCTGATAATTCTTTCGCGCTTGGTAACGATACCAGTATCTCGCTGGCTAACAGCGTCGCTTTGGGCAGTAATTCCGCAGTGACTGCGATCAACAGCGTTACGGGCAACAGCAGCTATACTAAATGGGCCGGCGTCAGCGACGTCGTGGGCGTTGTCAGCGTAGGCAGCTCCGGGTCGACCCGTCAGATCCAAAATGTAGCGGCAGGGCAGGTCAGCGCAACTTCTACCGATGCCGTCAACGGTAGCCAGCTGTATGAAGTAGCGCAGAAAGCAGCGCAGCAGGCTACTGTTTCGGCAGGCGACAGCAACGTCGTCGTTACGCCTACCACGAACAGCAGCGGCGGCACTGATTATGAAGTGAAGCTGGCTGACGAACTGCAGATCGGTACTGGCGTCAATGTCGACGGCACCGGCGATGGCAAGATAGATGTCGGTAACGGCAATGTGGTCATCGACGGCAGCGACGGTTCGATTACTGCCGGCGGCGTGACGATCAATAAAGATGATGCAGGCACGATCAACGGCCTGACCAATACTACCTGGGACCCGGACAATTATGTATCCGGGCAGGCAGCGACCGAAGACCAGCTGAAAGCGATCCATGATAAAGCTGCGGAAGCGGCCGAGCTGGCAGCTAAGCATACAACTATGGAAGCTGTCGACAACAATATCCTGATCGAAAAAAGCACTAACGCTGACGGCGGCGACCATCACGAACTGAAATTGAATGATGTCGTTGAGATCGGCAGCGGTGCCAATAAAGTCACTATCGACGGTACAAATGGCACTGTCAGCACCGGTAATATCAATATGAACGGCACCAACGGCATGATAACTGCCGATAAGATCACTATCGACGGCGGTTCCGGCACGATCGGCGGTCTGACCAATGCTACCTGGGACGCAGATAATTACGTTTCCGGGCAGGCTGCGTCGGAAGATCAGCTGAAAACCGTTTATGATACCGCGGTCAAATATGACGTGGACAGCGGCGGTAATATCAACACCGGTAAAATCACGCTGGAAGGCAGCAGCGGCACTACGATCGGCAATGTAGCGGCAGGCGAAGTCAGCGCTACCTCGATGGACGCCGTCAATGGCAGCCAGCTGTATCAGATCAAGCAGGACATCAATAATATCAATCAGGATATCACCAAGCTGGGTGACGAGATCGATACGGTCGGCGCGCTGTCAGCAGCGATGGCAGGCCTGCATCCGCGCTTCCAGGACGGTAACAAGGGCGAGCTGGCCATGGCCTACGGCGGCTACGGCGGCAAAAGCGCATTAGCAGTCGGCGGCTTCTACGCCCCCAACGAAAAAGTAATGTTCTCACTGGGGCTGGGCATTTCCGAAGGCGGCAGTAAAATGGGCAACTTCGGCGTCAATTTTGCACTGGACCGCTCTAGAGACCGCAAGGCAGAACCGAGAGATATCATCTATACCCGTAAAGAAGTAGATAATTCTTTAGCGGCGCAGGATGAAAAGATCCAGCTGCTGCTGGCCAAGGTCGAAGAACAAAGCAGAGAAATGGAAAAACAAAGCCGTGAAATCGAATACCTGCGAGCACAGGTAGAAAAGTAAATACAGAAAATACTATACTTGCCCCGGCCTGCAAGGCTGGGGCAAACTTTCTGAGCAGAGGAGCAGTAAGTATGAAAAAGATCTGGAGCTTTATCTTATGTCTGGTCATAAGTCTGGCGATGACCAGCGTTTGCCTGGCCAGCGACGGCGCTGACCTGAACAAACAGCAGCAGGCAGTAGTTAAGGTATTTGCCGCCTTAAACGGTCAGAACGGGATGGAATATACCGGCATACGCCAGCTGATGTCAGCGAAGCTGCAAACAGAGCTGGATGAAAAAACTTTCGGCAGTGTGAAAAATAATCTGCGCCGCAGCTACGGCGAGCAGCGCGAAAACAGGTTTCTGGCCTATCAGCGGTATGCTGACGGCGACCGCCTGGCTTATCTGGCTAAATACAGTAAGGAGAAAGCTCTGCTGTTTATATTCGTTTTCGATAAGCAGAACGATCTAGGGGCGTTTTCCTTTCAGCCCATAGGCGAACAACAGCAGTAACAGTACAGTTTTGCCCGTTTCACAGCATTTAAATAGAAAGCAGCAGCGATATTTTCAGCAGAAAGCTTGCTGCTGCTCATCTGATTTCAAAAAATGATCCCTTTGCCACAGCGGCAGATAAGGGATCATTTTTTGAAATTTTAAATGTAACAGTTATAAAAATTATAAGAATTATAAAAAAGTGCTTAATTGTAATAAAAATATCTTGCAAGGTGCAAAGAAAATATGTTAATATAGCAAAAATAATCCATATAAATAATATTAAGTATTAAGGTTTATAAATTAATTAAACTAAAATTACTTAAATTATTACGAATGAAAAGACGATGGAGAAAGCAGAGGTCAGCCTAAAAAACAGAACAGCTTTATAAAAAATAGATGCGGGGCAGATTTATTGTTTCAGCATACTATACAAAGCAAGTAACTATTTAAGGAAAAGAGGTGGGGAATTGTCTAAATCCCGAAAAGTTCAGTTAGAGAAAAAAATTATGATTTTTTTAAGCAGCGGTGTCTTTATTTTTTCAGGCCTGTATGCGAGTAATGTGCAGGCGGCGCCCGTTTTTTCCAGTGGCAGTGCTTCTGATTCCACTGTTGCCGGTGTCAATAATACAGCTTCCGCTAATTCCAGCAGTGCTTTTGGTTATTTCAATACTGCCGGGGGCCTGGCATCCAGTGCTTTTGGCTGGAGCAATACTGCCAGCGCCGAAAATGCCAGCGCTTTTGGTTATGTCAACGAGGCGAGCGGCCTGGCGTCCAGCGCGCTCGGTTTCAGGAATAAAGCGGCCAATGAAAATGCCAGCGCTGTCGGTTATGGCAATACTGCCGGCGGTGTAGCGTCCAGTGCTTTTGGTTTCAGCAATGTTGCTAAAGTGGACTATGCCAGTGCTTTTGGCTATAGCAATGAGGCAAGCGGCCTGGCGTCCAGCGCAGTTGGTTTCAGGAATAAAGCGGCCAGTGAGAATGCCAGCGCTGTCGGCTATGGCAATAATGCTAATGCTCTGGCTGCCAGTGCAGTTGGCTACAATAATACAGCCGGCGGCGTAGGTTCCAGTACGATCGGCTATAATAATACGGCTACGAATGAAAATGCCAGTGCTTTTGGTTACGGTAATACTGCAGGCGGCCTGGCATCCAGCGCTTTTGGTTTCAGCAATACTGCCAGCGGCGATAATGCCAATGCTTTTGGCTATAATAATATTGCCAGCGGTTCCAAGAGCAATGTTTTCGGAACGGGAAATACTGTTTCCGGCAGCAGCAGTAACGCAGTCGGCACTGCTAATGAAGTTGCCGCTGAAAACAGCACTGCTATCGGCAATAACAATACGATCAGCTCCGGTGCAGAAAATTCGGCGGCGCTGGGAAATAATATCAGTATCAGCTTAAAAGACAGTGTAGCTTTGGGAAATAATTCTACAGCGACGGCGATCAACAGCGTTACGGGCAACAGCAGTTATACTAAATGGGCCGGTGTCAGCGATGTTGTGGGAGTTGTCAGCGTAGGCAGCTCCGGGGCGACCCGTCAGATCCAAAACGTAGCGGCAGGGCAGGTCAGCGCCACTTCTACCGATGCCGTCAACGGCAGCCAGCTGTATGAAGTAGCGCAGAAAGCGGCCGAGCAGGCTACTGTTTCGGCAGGCGACAGCAATGTCGTTGTTACGTCAACTACCAATAGCAGCGGCGGCACCGATTACGAAGTGAAGCTGGCTGATGAGCTGGAGATCGGTACTGGCGTCAATGTCGACGGCACCGGCGACGGTAAGATCGAAGTCGGTAACGGCAATGTGGTCATCGACGGCAGCGACGGTTCGATTACTGCCGGCGGCGTGACGATCAATAAAGATGATGCAGGCACGATCAACGGCCTGACCAATACTACCTGGGACCCGGATAATATCACCAGCGGGCAGGCGGCAACGGAAGACCAGCTGAAAGCGATCTACGATACGGCGGCGGAAGCAGTCGAGCTGGCCGCGCAGCAAAGCTCGGTATCGACAGGCGACAGTAACTTTATCGTCACAAAAACCACTAATGACAGCGGCGGCATCGATCACGAGCTGAAGCTGAATGAAGTAGTCGAGATCGGCAGCGGCGCCAATAAAGTCACTATCGACGGCAATAACGGTACGATCAGTACCGGTAATATCAATATGAACGGTACCAACGGCGTTATTACGGCCGATAAGATCACTATCGACGGCGGTGCAGGCACGATTGGCGGTCTGACCAATACTGCCTGGGACGCAGAGAATATCACCAGCGGCCAGGCGGCGACCGAAGACCAGCTGAAAACTGTTTCTGACAGCGCTATCAAATACGATGTGGACAGCGGCGGCACTATCAATAAAAACAAAATCACGCTGGAAGGCAGCAATGGCACCACGATCGGCAATGTAGCGGCGGGCGAAGTCAGCGCCACCTCGATGGACGCCATCAACGGCAGTCAGCTGTATGCAGTACAGCAGGATATAGGCAATATCCACAGAGATATCAATAAGCTGGGTGATGAGATCGATACGGTCGGCGCGCTGTCAGCAGCGATGGCAGGGCTGCATCCGCGCTTCCAGGACGGTAACAAGGGCGAGCTGGCCATGGCTTACGGCGGTTACGGCGGTAAAAGCGCATTAGCAGTCGGCGGCTTCTACGCCCCTAATGAAAAAGTAATGTTCTCACTGGGACTGGGTGTTTCTGAAGGCGGCAGCAAAATGGGCAACTTCGGCGTCAACTTTGCGCTGGATCGCTCTAGAGACCGTAAGGCAGAAGCACGAGATATAGTTTATACCCGTAAAGAGGTAGACAGCTCTTTGGCAGCGCAGGATGAAAAAATCAAACTGCTGCTGGCTAAGCTGGAAGAACAAAGCCGGGAAATAGAAGAATTGAAAGCAAAAGTAAACTAACAGCAAAACCCCTGTCTGCTAAGCAGACAGGGGTTTTATTCTGAGGATAGGAGCAGCACAGCACGGCTGATGATCTGCATAAAAGCAGTCAACAAAAAACAATGAAACAGCTTTAAAATTTCAAAAAAATTTACTGGAAATCATCTTTTGAACAGAGTGGAGCTGTTTATATGTTTTAGGTTCAAAAGGCAGCCGCAGCAGGCCTTGACAGGTAATGCGGCTTTTAATCTGGTTTTAATCTTGGCGTTATAAAATAAAGACAAAGCAAAGGCCGGCGACGTAACGGCCGTTAAGGAGGTAAAGGATATGAAAAGAAAATCTATAGCGATGCTGGCAGCAGCTCTCTGCACCTTGGCGATCACAGTTACAGCTTTAGCTGCCGAACTCATCAATGCGGAACAGGCGCGCAGTATTGCTGCTCAATGGGTACCGGCAGGCAGCACACATCTGGTGACTAAGGACGAAAGCTTTGAATTCGTGCCTCATTATGACGTTAAATTCTATGATAATAAAACCAATACCGCCTATGAAATCGAGGTTTTAAGAAACGGCGGCAAGGTAAGAGAGTTTAAAATGGAAGCGCAGACCGCTTTAGGCAGCCATAAAATCGTCCTTTCAGTAAATGATGTGCAAAATCTGGTCCGGAAGGAATTTCCGAATGCTGTTTTTACTAAAGTAGAATTAGACCGCGGTGACGGGCTTTATGAATATGAAGCAGATTTTTACACGCCGGAGGTACGGGGCGAAATGAAATTCAACCCTGAAACAGGCACTGTTATTGAAAAAGAAATAAAATATACTGTGTTTTGAGCAAGAAGCGGACAGTAAAATAAGACCGGATTTTCCGGTCTTATTTTTATTTGACAGCTGCGGTTCGGGTACGGCGGCCAGAGTGTGCTGAAAGTTGTTATATTTGTAATAAGAATACTGTTTGCTGTTGAGTTGGCATTTAAAAAAGTAAAATGTATAAAAATTTTTTCTGATTTCGCAAGTTAGGAAATAAAAGCAAATAATCGAAAATAATATAAATAAGAAATAAACATAAAAAATAGAAATGCTGGCAGATAAAGAAATAAAATGAATTAATATTATAAAATACGATATTAATATACATAAAATGGCTAATTTATCCCTTATAATTGCTTAAATATGCAAAAAGAGAGCAGGATTTTTTTGCTGGATGTTGAATAAATACGGTGAAATTTAGCATGTTTTAGAAAGATGCTAAATAAATCTCAAGGGGGTAAAAGAATATGAAAAGGATGAATAAGGTTTTAGCAAAGGCGGTCGTTTTGATCCTGATAATGGGCGGAGTACATATGGGGGGGACTTTTGTTTAAAAAGCTATGCGGCTGCAGGCAAAGGGTTCATTATCCAGAGTGATTCTAGGATACCGACGAATAAGACTGAGACCATAGGTGGTGTCAAAATAGATGACCCGGAAATATTACACAAAGATTTTGGTTTGGGCGGGCATTGGAACGATGCTGATTGCGGTGAGAGTGCCGGTGACTTGACAGTAGGGCAGATTGCGGAAATAAAAGATAAATTGGTAGAAAATGATAAAAAATTGGCTGATGCAGTTAAGGATGTCAATGATAAAATCGAGAACGGAGAATTGAAAGGCGAAAAGGGTGATAAAGGCGATAAAGGCGAGCAGGGCGAAAAGGGCGATAAAGGTGATAAAGGCGATAGAGGAGAGCAGGGCGCTGCTGGTAAGGACGGCGAAAGCGCTTATGAAAGTGCTGTAGCCGGTGGTTATGAAGGTTCGAAAGAGCAGTTTTACGAAGACCTGGCAACTGATGAAGATACCTATGTCGATAATGAAACCACAATATCATATAATAAAAATGATGATGGAACAGTAACGATCACAGCAGAAAAGAAAGAACATAATTTTGACGGTGAGAACATCATTACCAATGATAAGGAAAAGGTAGATATTAAGGTTGCCGGGACTGATTATGTGGATAATAAAGTAAAAGAAGAAGCTGAACTGCGTAAAGAAGCAGATGTGGCTGACGCTGTTTATGATGCTGAAACAGGTAAGCTGCATTTGAAAAACGAAGCTGGTGAAGATATCACGATTGCTGAAGGCATTGCCAGCAAAGAGGCTGTAGAAAAAAATACCAGCGATATCGTGACCAATAAAGAAAATATCGAAAAAAATACGCAGGCAATCACTACCGAACGGACAGAACGCATCCAGGAAGTACAGCGTTTAGACGGGCGGATCGACGGCTTAAGCAACCGCATCGACGAGCTGGACGGACGCATTGATAAAGTCGGAGCTTTGGCAGTCGCTATGGCCGGCCTGCATCCGCTGGAATATGACCCGGATGCCCCGACTCAATTCTCGATGGCGGCAGGTACTTACAGCGGTGAAAGCGCTATTGCGGCAGGTCTGTTCCACAACCCTAATAAAGACGTACTTTTGAGCGTGGGTTTTTCGATCAGCGGCAGTGAGAAGGCAGCTAATATCGGCGCGACCTTCCGCTTTGGCAGAAGCTCGGAATCAAAAGCCCGTAAAGTGATAGAAGACAAACAACGCGAGCAGGAGCTGGCTGCCCAGGTCGCAGCCGCCAGACAGAAAACCGTTTCCTATCGTGTAGAACAGATTTTGGCTGAAGATACAGCGAAAGCTGAATAGCAGATGGGCAGAAAAGCATTTGATAACAGCATCGATTATAAAGAGATCGGCACCAGGATCAGGATCATGCGGCTGAAGCTGGCGGTTTCACAGACTGAATGCGCCTCTAAACTGGGTATTTCGCAGACGCACCTGAGTAATATCGAGCATGGCCGCAGCGGGATCACTTTGCAGATGCTGTGCCGGGTCTGTGATATCCTGCAGGTAAGCTTGGATTATCTGGTCAGGGGCGCAGAAAAAACCGAAGAAAAAAAGCACAGCGAGATCACGATCGACGAAGTTGTGCGGGTCATAAAAATGCTGAAGGGTATAGAAGAAAAGTAAGTCCGGCAGACAGCAAGTTTATCATAAAAAAGAGCAAACCATTTTGGTTTGCTCTTTTTTTGTCTGAGTATTTAAATTATTATTTTGCGGAAGGCGGCATTTTCCACCATTGTAAATCAGGTTAATGTTATTCTAAAATCAGATTAAAATATAAGGAGGTATTGGTTATGTGTATTATTTGTACTGATCCAAATTGTGACCATGGTGAAAGGTGTGGTCGTGTAAAAATTTATAAGGAGGGAGGTTCTGCCAGCGATTTATTGGATAGCAGAGGAGAATGGGAACATGTTATTCCAGGCGCTGTTATCCGTGGCTCAGTATTTTTGCATAGCCACGGAGTTACTTATCGCGATTCTATGACTTATGCGCTTGATTATGCTATCCACAGAGATGCTGTGGATGGTAGCGGAGGAGGGATCACCTCTACTGGCAGAAGTGAAATTGCTCAGGGATGGGTAAATGATCTGATTAGACTATTTGATTCTGGGCAATCTGATGAAGCGATAGGCAAGGTTTTTTGTGATGAAGTGTATGCTATTGAGGCTCACAGGAAATTTACGGAAAATGATTTCTCAAGCTTAGTGGCAATTTTAAGAAGTTATATTGATAAAGGGATAGTTTCTCAAAGCAAAGCTGATGAAATTGCCAGTTGGATGCATGGAAGGATATAATAGCGATTTTTGATTACGAATTATTTCCAATTTAATATTGAGAGTATTATTGCGTATGGTAAGAAAACTGTCTGAAAAGGCAGTTTTTTTATATAATCTATAAAAAACTTACAAGTATATATTTTACAGAAAAATACTTAAACCCGTTTAAAGATGAGTTGTTATTTCTATTATTTGAATAAAGGATGTTTTTATTGTTTTGCAGCGTCTGCCTCAACAGCAGGCGTTTTTTGTATTTTTAGTATGATTTACAGGGGCTGTGCTCTGGGAATGATTGCTGAGGTTGGTGAAACGCAAAAAGTAATAGAACCATAAAAAAACGCGCAGACGCTGATAGTTGTAAAGCCGCTGGCGTAATGCGCCGGGCAAGACTCGCAGACGTTTTACACAGGCTC
>OOAH01001821.1_pt1 | contig 17212 bp, 20 predicted proteins | sample 1671801 | NCBI WGS metagenome assembly OOAH01 (sample SAMN06348194, study PRJEB24527) | human gut metagenome | biome: human gut; feature: ankylosing spondylitis patient; material: feces | host: Homo sapiens | place: China | collected 2015-10 | reverse complement strand
AATTTCTCGACAACCGGCTTGATTGCGTCGTGGAACGGACCCATCCAGTCCAAAGCGCCACGCTGGGCGGTAGTAGAGCAGTTCGCGTACATCCAGTCCATACCATTCTTGGCGAATAAAGGCATCAAGGATTGAGTCAACTCCTCGACCGTCTCGTTGAAAGCCTCAGAAGGAGTGTGTCCATTCTCGCGCAATACCTCATACTGGGCCAACAACAAACCTTGGATAGCACCCATCAAAGAACCACGCTCACCAGTCAAGTCGGAAGTAGCCTCACGGATGAAAGTCGTCTCGAACAAATAACCGGAACCGATACCGATACCCAACGCCAACGTACGATCCATTGCCTTGCCGGTAGCGTCTTGATAGATAGCGAAAGAAGAGTTCAAGCCACGCCCCTCAAGGAACATGGAACGCAAAGACGTACCAGACCCCTTCGGAGCGACCATGATCACGTCAATATCCGCAGGAGGAACAACACCTGTACGATCGTTCCAAGTGATCGCGAAGCCATGAGAGAAATACAGGGCCTTGCCAGCTGTCAAATAAGGCTTCATCGTAGGCCATACAGACATTACGGCAGCGTCGGACAATAAGCACATGATGATCGTGGCCTTGTCGCAAGCCTCCTCGATACCGAACAGAGTCTCACCCGGAACCCATCCGTCCTCAAGCGCTTTCTCGTAAGTCTTACCTTGGCGCTGACCAACGATTACGTTGAAGCCATTGTCACGAAGGTTCAATGACTGTCCCGGTCCCTGTACGCCATAGCCGATAACAGCGATTGTCTCATCTTTTAATATCTCTCTTGCCTTTTCCAACGGAAATTCCTCGCGGGTCATTACATTCTCTACAACACCGCCAAAATTCATTTGTGCCATTTTCTTTTTAACTATTAATGTTTAAAAACCTATTTATGTATCTCTTTTATTATCTCCAAGTAACCGCCGCACGACAGATCGCCTTTCCCTCATGGCAAATAGCCATGTCTTGCTTATCGGGAGCGGACTCCGCCTTATGAAGCGTAAGCGGCATACCTTGTTTACCCTCGGATTGGTAGGCGATCTCCAGACGGCCGATCTCACGGGTCTTGAACTGGTCGATATCGAACAAATCCAGCAGGTGCTCAATATACTTCACGCTATTGAAGTGACCGTTGATATCCAAGTCGCTGTATTTGATCGAATACGGGATTCCCTCCGCCTTATTCTCCGCCGACATGATCTTGCCCGGCTTCTCGATCGGGCACGGACGCTCGTCGATATATTTGCCCAATGCCTCTATATCCAATAAGGTAGGACGGCGGGTCTCCACGTCGATAGCCGCCCAAATAGAACGGGCGAATCCAAAGGTTTTCCCATTCTCATCCGCCAGCTCAAAACAACGGCTGGTGAAAAGACGTCCGACCTCATCGATCCAAGTGTATAAATTAATCTTATCGAAGGCGGTAGGATATTCCTTCATCTCGATAGCCAGACGGGACAACACCCAAGCCGTATGACGCTCCGACATATCATTGAAACCGAACCCACGCTCTCCGGCATGGCTGGAAGCGGCGTGAATCAAATAGTTACCAATCATAGGGAGCGTTACACGTCCCCTAAAATCCATCAAATATGGCTCCGCCACGAAATGAAATAATCCTACTTTCTCCATATCTTATTATTGTTGCTTTTCCTGTAACTTTCGCTCCATATCGGCCAACATATCGCTCAAGCGCTCCACCTTGCTCTTCGTGATAGCCACACGTCCGGAGCGGATGAATTGCAGGACACCGATCGTCTCGCTCAACTCATTGAACAAGGCCTGTGTCTCGTCATAGTGGCCACTCTTCTCCAATACCACGCAGGTCTCGTTCATCTCCAAGATACGGGCGTTGTATTTACGGATCAATCCCTCCACGGTTCCCATCTTGATGAAAAGCTCGGTACTTAGCTTATAAAGAGCGATCTCTTGATAAACCAGATCCTCATCCGTATTATAATAAGCCTTCAAGATATCCACACGTTTATCGTTATAGTTCACAACACTGTCTTCCACAAGAACAGCATCGCGATATCCCTTTTCATTATATTTCTCGATAATGTGTTTCTTATCGTTTTCGTATTCTTCAGTCGTAAATTTCTTCGTGCTGAATGCTTCCAAGATACTGCTCTTCCAGTCGTTAAACAGGCTGAACTTCTCGTTCGTCTTTTTCATCGCCTTTTTCAAGTCGCGATCAGTCAACGCACTGTTTCCTTCGAAATGGATCTTGTGGATTTTGGTCTTTTCGTTCTTGTTGATGTTGATATCTACGATCACTTCACCTTCATGTGCGATATCGTCTTTCTGAAGGATTTCGACATCCACATTCTTAAAGCCTTTGCCATCAAAGAACTTCTTGATCAGCGTGGTCGCACGATCGATCAGGTTAGGAGTCACCTGGTATCCTTTACGCAACCCCAGACGGGCTTCCAGATCTTCACGTTCCCCCTTCTTGATACCATGATAGTTGACTTCCGAAATACGCGGACGCTGTTTCAATTGGATTTCCAACCAAACCTGATCTCCCTCTATTTTAGTTGCCAGAATCTTTACATCCGAGAATAGTCCATGTTTCCAGAAACGCTTTACAGCATCTGTAATCGCCCCGCCCGGCTCAGGTATAGTAACCTCATCCCCTACCGACAAACCGGAAAAGCCTATTAACACGAAATCATCATAATTCTTAATCCCCGTCACCTTGATATCCGCAATTTTATACTTTTTGGGAGGTGACGAATAGGAAATGACCGGCACTTCTGCCGGCGTCTCAACTTGGGTAGTGTCTATTTCTTGGGCAAACGCACCGCAAGCGAAACCCAAGCAAATAAAAAACAGCACTATTCTTTTGTACATATAACAGCTATTGTTTATAAGATTAATTGCTCGCTTGTCTTACCGAAGCGCCGTTCACGCCGCTGGTAATACAATATAGCTCCATACAACTCTTCTTCTCTAAAATCCGGCCAATACACATCGGTAAAGAAGAATTCGGCATATGACAACTGCCAAAGCAGGAAGTTGCTGACGCGTTGTTCTCCTCCGGTACGGATCAATAAATCCGGATCGGGAATACCTTTGGTCGTCAAATAATCCGAGACGACAGCCTCGGTTATATCGTCAGGGTTTATTTTTTTCTCCACCGCCTCCCTGGCCAGACGTTTCACGGCTTCGGTTATTTCCCAACGGGCCGAATAACTTAAAGCCAATATGAGCGTAACACCCGTATTGGCTGAAGTCTGTGCAATACAATCCTGCAAAGTGGCATATGCATCTGCCGGCAAGCGATCCAGATTGCCGATCGCCATCAGACGGACGTTATTTTTCATCAGATCGGGAGTCTCGCGATGGATGGCTGCGACCAGCAAGCTCATCAACGCCTGTACCTCCGCCTCCGGACGATTCCAGTTTTCTGTCGAAAACGTGTACATCGTCAGATATTTCAAACCCACGGTTGTAGCGGCTTCCACGACTTTACGGACAGAGACAACGCCCTCCTGGTGTCCATAGCTCCGGTCTTTTCCCTTCGCTTTGGCCCAACGTCCGTTACCGTCCATAATAATCGCCACATGCTGCGGCAATCGATTTTTATCTATTTGTTCAATCAGCGACATAGTGTTTTCATCTATAACTACTGTATATTATCTATATTCTTCGCATTGTTGCAAGTCCTGCACCGCGGACCGAAATCCCAAGTAACCGTAAACAACAAAAAAGAATACCAATCTTTATTCTTCAAAAAACTACCTTTCATATGGTAGGGATCATCCAGAAACGCATTGCTGTCGTCCGTCACGTCCAGACCGTCGCCAAATAGCTTACGGAACGAGAACTCGCATCCCAGGTTGATCCTGTTCTTAACCTTGTATTTCAAACCTACACCGAGCGGAATGTTCGGACCGGCAAAAGTCTTCCCGCTACCCGGCGCTACCGTCACCCCCAATCCCATAAAAATATAGGGAGTGAAACGTCTTGCGTTTGAATACGCAAATTTATCACTGTACGGAAAGAAGTTGAACTCCATCTGCCCGCCCAGTTCGATCAGGCTCCGACTGAAAGAACCTTGTGCATGGTCCGGAAAAACATTCTGCTGCCCTTCCGTCGTACCTGAAACCTGCCCCCACATCAGATTGGTCTTTAAAGCCCACCTGAAATTGGGATTATAGCGAAAAACGGCTCCGAACGCGGGATTCAACCCTTTGAAAAAAGCGTTCTTGTTGACATCGCCCATATAAAAGGCTCCGCCTGCCATTCCTCCGATCTCATATTTATATTCTTGTGCGTGAAGACCGGTCATGCAACCGGCCAAAAGGACTAATAAGAGTATGCGCTGAAAGAAAGTTGAAGTCATAATCGTTTTCTGTTATAATCTATACCTTCTTTTCTAACGCCGAATCACTCATAAAATTATACGGTCCTCCACGAACTTTCTTTATACTTAAAAACCCAGACGGTTAATACGGCCGCGCCAGATTTGATTTAATACATTCGAACTATTGGTTTCTTTTCCACCGAAAAGATACATATAATTATCCTTATCCACGTAGATAGAAGAGAACCCTCTTGCCTTGAATTCCTGCGGCATTACAACCAATGTATCCGACAGACTCCAGTTTACGCCGCCGTCACGTGACAGGTAAATGTCAGAAGAGGCCTTACCTGCTTCATTGATACCACTCAACATAAACATTTTATCGTCATATTCCGCTACAGCGACCCCCTCCTGTTTATCAAAAGGAGCCGTTTCGTCATCCGTCAACTTCGCCCAGACTTTGCCATCATCCGTCGCCCAAGCCGTATTCGTCAGTTTATTGTCCTTATCTCTTCCGGCAACCACTAACAAGCGGGCACGGAACATCGAATTATAAGAAAGATTACCGAAACCGGTCAAAGGGAAGCCTTCGTTCAGAAGAGTTCCTTCGTTCCATTCCTTCGCTTCATTCATATACCCGTAAACCAACGTGCCATTCTTGTCGATAACCGCACTAAGGGCTGACGGCTGCTTTCCGGCTGCCGTAAAATCATCGTCCACATCAATAGCACCCAAAATAGCTTTTATCACCGGTGCATTTTCGACAAGCGACCAAGTCTGGCCATCGGCTGAACTATAAAGGAAACCTTTCGTCGTAACAGCATAAAACGCATCTTCATAAGCAGTAATCTGTGACAAACGGACTTCTCCGGCAGGAAGCCCCGATACAGACAGTTCCGTCCAGCTCTTTCCATCCGTAACGGCCGAACGGTACAACCGGTAGCCTTCGTTTACGTTTACAGGCTGCGTATACATATAATAAGACTCGCCACTTCCTTCACCGAAAACAACTACCTTTTCTTCCTTGACAGCACCATCCGTAATACCTTCCTTGTAAACACCCCAGACCATCGAGTCGGGAACAACCTGGTGAATATTGACTTGCGCAATGTATGTTTTTGTGGTTTTGCCGTCCCACAATGTGTTCACGAACTTAACCGGTTTGGAGAAATCCAACGAGTCTTCCAGGTTCCAATAGCTTAACGTATCACTGATAGCTTCCTGCATGACCTGACAAGTATACACCGTAGAAGCCAGCTTAACCGTACAAATCACTTTTTCATCCAGCTTTGTTCCATAAGGCATTGAATCGATATTAAATATTTTCCCATCCACCTGATCAATCGTGAAAACGACATCTTTCAAACCTGGGATAGAATCATTCGACAAAGAAAAAGATAGAATCTGACAATCTTTACTCAACTCATATTGCGTATCATCCGAACCCAAACAAGACGACAATAACAGAGCACAACATCCGGCTATAAACAGTACTATTCTATTTTTCATCAAAAAATAAGTTTGTTGCATATAAAGGCACAAAAGTAGAAACATTTTTTGCTTTATACCCCATATAGGAGAATATTTATAATATTTTAGTGTCGTTACGAATTATAAGTTCATTTTAAGCCTTTTGTTTCCAGGTTTCCAAAAGATGTCCGTGCCTCTGTTCCGTACCGGTCAACACGCCAGGAACAGCAGGCGCTTTTACACCCGCACCCAAAACGACCGGAGCCGTCTCAACCCAGGCCTCGTCCCACAGGCCGGCATCAAAGAAACTTTCCAGCAGTTCCGCACCTCCTTCGACCATCAACGAATTCAAATTCTGCTCATACAAATATTGCAAGACTTGCGACAGGACCTCCTGCCCGAAATCAATCTGCACATACTCGACATTCAGTCGGCTTTCGACTTCGACAGCTGTAAATACGAGCGTACGCACCGCGCCATCCAGCAGATGCGAACCGACCGGCAACTTCAACGTCCGGTCGAGCACCACCCGGACTGGAGAACGGCCAGCCCAATGCCGCACAGTCAGCGACGGATTGTCTAACAACGCCGTACGTGTCCCGACCATAATAGCCGCCACTTCGGAACGAAGCCGATGAACCCTTCGGAGAGTCTCGGCTGAAGACAAAAGCACCGAAGGCACAGAAGCATCTTCCCTCCGGATATCCATAAACCCATCTGCGCTCTGGGCCCATTTCAGATAGACATAAGGACGTTTCCGTATCTGGAAAGTCATAAAAGCAGGATTCAAGGCACGGGCCTCTTCTTCCAGCACACCCGTCACGACTTCGATACCCGCCTCGCGCAACATGCGTACTCCTCGTCCCGACACTTCTGGAAACGGGTCCAAAGTGCCGACCACGACGCGCGGGATACCTTTCCTTATAATCAACTCCGCACAAGGAGGTGTCTTTCCGTAGTGGGAACAGGGTTCGAGACTTACATAGATAGTAGAATCCCGCAAAAGCGCTTCATCCCGGACGGAAGCCACCGCATTCACTTCGGCATGCGCTTCGCCACATTTGCGATGAAACCCTTCCCCTATGATCTTCCCTTTATGCACAATCACCGCACCGACCATCGGATTCGGAGCCGTATTGCCTTCTCCGCCCCGTGCAAGCTCGATGCAGCGGGCCATATATTTCTCTTCGACAACCATCTTCTTTTGTTCTTTATTCAACAAAGGTACAAAGATTATGAAAAACCAGCGAGAAAAGGGAAAAAGTTTCAAGCCTGAAAAAGAATTAAAAATAAATTTTCAAGCTTTTCCTTATAGTGAAAATAAACTTTCATTGGCGGGAAAATATATTTTCACCGTAGAAAAATTTTTGTTTCACTGTTTGGAAACCTTTGTTTCGATATCGGAAAATTCTTTCTTTGTTTGGTTGCAATTTATCTTATGCTTACTTTTGCCCAAAAACAAAATATGACTGAAACCATCGCATACATTAAGGAATCATTGAGGGATCTATACCCATCCTCCGAGGTCAGCAGCCTAGTCCGTTTAATTATGGAGCGGGTTTGTAATATTCAGCCGCATCATTTTTTATTTTGTAAAGACAAAGAACTGCCAGAAAGCGAAAAAAGCCGAATTCATGACATAGTCGAACGTTTGAAGCAGATGGAGCCTATCCAATACATATTAGGAACGGCCGATTTCTACAGCCTTCAGTTCGAAGTAGACCCGTCCGTCCTGATACCACGTCCGGAAACAGAAGAACTGGTCGAGCAGGTCATCCTCGACAATGCAGACCAAAAGATCAAGATATTGGATATCGGAACGGGAAGCGGCTGCATAGCCGTCACACTCCGGAAGCATCTGAAAAAAGCAAGCGTGATTGCGACGGACATTTCGGCGGAAGCGCTCGCGACCGCCCGCCGGAATGCCAAACGCAACAACACAACGGTCACTTTCATCCAGACAGATATCCTAGACCCGGAGAAAGCGGAAATGGACATTCCGTTCATTCTGGACGTCATCGTCAGCAATCCGCCCTACATCAAGGAGGAAGAAAAAAAAGACATGGAGCGGAACGTGCTGGACTACGAACCACACCTGGCTCTTTTCGTCCCGGACAACGACCCGCTGCTCTATTATTGGCATATTGCCCATTTCGGAAAGAAAAAACTGAGAAGAAACGGCCATCTCTACTTCGAAATCAATGCGGCATGCGGCAATATGGTTGTTGAGATGCTGGAGGAAGAAGGCTACAAGAATATCGAATTGATCCAAGACTTGTCTGGCAAGGACCGGATTATAAAAGCACGCAAATGAAACAAATCAGTGAATCTGAAATGCTTCACCGGGCAGCCGCCTACTGTTCTGCCAGCGAACGCTGCATCCAGGATGTCGAAAAGAAAATCAAAGCGGCGGGATTGGCCGGGGAAGAAAACGACCGGATCGTCTCCCGCCTGCTACAAGAACGTTTCATCGACGAAAGCCGTTTTGCACGCTATTTCGTAAACGACAAATTACGCTTCAACAAATGGGGACGTGTCAAGATCAACTACGAGATGCAGCGGAAAGGCATTCCATCCAGTATCCGCTCGGAAGCACTGGAAGGTATCGACGAACAAGAATATCGCTCCATCCTCCTTTCTCTCCTGAAAAGCAAAAAGAAAGTAACCCGTGGTAAGGACGATCGGGAGGTTTACGCCAAACTGCTCCGCTTCGCCGCCGGACGCGGTTTCGAAACAAGGGAAACAAGCCGCTGCCTGAAACAACTGTTCAACGGGAATGACTACGAGGATGATTTTGAATGACCTCCTCAACCTTTTCTATCCTCGCCTCTGCCTGCTTTGCCAGAGGTCTTTAGTGGAAGGGGAAGAGCATATTTGCCTGCATTGTTCGAATCATTTGCCCTACACGCATTTTACGGATATGGAGACGAATCCGGTCTGTCTGCTTTTACAGGGAAAAACATCTTTCGTCGCCGCCACCGCTCTGCTCCACTTCACGAAAGGGGGAAGCGGGCAAAAGCTAATCCATTCCTTAAAATATCATGGAAACAAAAAACTCGGATACGAACTGGGACGCATGGCTGCTACCACCTACCGGGAGACAGGGCTGTTCGACACCGTCGATCTCCTTTTGCCGGTCCCGCTCCACCCGAAAAGAATGAGGCAAAGAGGTTATAACCAGTCGGAATGGATCGCATACGGCATCCGTTCCGCCACTGGAATCGCGGTCGACACCTCATCCTTGTCCCGCATAAAAAAGACCGAAAGTCAAACCCGCAAGCAGATATTCGAACGATCGGAAAATGTAGAGGACATCTTCCGTGTAGAGAACACCGACACGTTGAAAAACAAACACATTCTACTGGTGGACGATGTTATTACGACCGGTTCCACCATGAATGCCTGTGCAGAAGCCATGAAAGCCATATCCGGCATCCGGATCAGTATTTTAGGCATAGCTGTGGCATAAACTCTCCTTAAACCTGCTATACAATATGTATAGCTTATTTTTTTGAAGAACTACAAGGTTATCTCATTCCCTTTGTCTACCTTTGCAGACTGATATAAACATTTTTATTAGGTTGTATGAAAACACTGGAAAGATTAGTAGCAGAGAGATTATTAAAGATTAAGGCGGTCAAATTGCAGCCGGCCAATCCTTTCACATGGGCATCCGGTTGGAAATCACCAATCTACAACGACAACAGAAAGACACTTTCCTATCCGGAAATCAGAAGTTTCATTAAACTGGAGCTGGCTCGCACAATCAGCGAAAAGTATGAAAATGCCGATGCTATTGCTGGTGTTGCAACCGGAGCAATCGCCCAGGGTGCATTAGTTGCCGACCTACTGGGTCTGCCGTTCGTGTACATCCGTTCAACTCCTAAAGATCATGGATTGGAAAACCTGATTGAAGGCGAACTGAAACCGGGTTCAAAAGTAGTGATTGTAGAAGATTTGGTTTCTACAGGTGGTAGTAGTTTGAAAGCCGTACAGGCTGTCCGTAATTTCGGTTGTGACGTTGCCGGTATGGTTGCCATTTTCACGTATGGTTTCCCTGTTGCAGTAGAGGCTTTCAAAGAGGCAAAAGTTACATTGACGACTCTAAGTAACTATGATGCCGTGCTGGAAGAAGCATTGCGTACAGATTACATTGACGAATCCGAAATCGCAGTCCTTCAGGAATGGCGCAAAGATCCGGCAAACTGGAATCCCGAAACAAAGTAAGTGAAAATGACTGAATTTGTTAGCGAAGTGAAAACGATCCCCTTTAACGAGGATCGTATTTTTAATATGCTGTCCGACCTATCCAACTTAGGAAAGGTGCAGGACCGCATACCTCAAGATAAGATTCAAGATTTCGAGTTCGATAAAGACTCTTGCAGTTTTTCCGTCGCACCGGTAGGCAAGATAACCTTCCAGATCGTGGAACGTGAACCGAACAAGACGATCAAATTCACGACCACGAACTCGCCTGTTCCCCTGTTCCTTTGGATTCAGCTAAAACAGGTAGAAGAGAACGACACACGGATGAAAATAACCGTCCGCGCCGAACTGAATCCGTTTATCAAACCAATGGTATCAAAACCATTGCAGGATGCGATCGATAAAATATCGACCATGTTGGCATCCCTGCCTTATTAAATGTTTTTTTGATGGCTCAGAAACTTTGGGAAAAGAATGTTCAGGTAGACCAGGAAGTGGATACCTTTACGGTAGGCAAAGACCGTGAGATGGATCTCTATCTCGCCAAGTACGACGTGCTCGGCTCGATGGCTCACATCACCATGCTGGAAAGCATCGGGCTGCTTACCAAAGAGGAACTGACGATCTTGCTTGCCGAACTGAAAAATATCTATGCCGTTGCCGACTGTGGCCGGTTTGTAATTGAAGAGGGCGTGGAAGACGTCCACTCGCAGGTGGAATTGATGCTGACACGCAGCCTGGGTGACACAGGAAAAAAGATACACAGCGGACGTTCACGTAACGACCAAGTACTGCTGGATCTGAAGCTGTTCACCCGCGCACAGATTCAGGAAATCGTAGAGTTGGTATCCGCCCTGTTCGAGGTGTTGATCTCGCAGAGTAACCGTTATAAGGACGTGCTGCTTCCCGGATATACACATTTACAGATTGCCATGCCGTCATCATTCGGACTTTGGTTCGGCGCCTATGCCGAAAGCCTGACCGATGATTTGCAGATGATGCAGGCTGCTTATAAAGTTTGCAACCGCAACCCGTTGGGCTCTGCGGCCGGATATGGCTCTTCTTTCCCACTGAGACGCCAGATGACAACAGATCTGCTCGGCTTCGACTCGCTCGATTATAATGTCGTTTACGCCCAGATGGGACGTGGCAAAATGGAACGTACCGTAGCTTTTGCCATGGCCGGCATTGCGGCAACCCTTTCCAAACTAGCTTTCGATGCTTGTATGTTCAACAGCCAGAACTTCGGTTTCATCAAGTTGCCGGACCAGTTCACAACAGGATCCAGTATCATGCCGCATAAAAAGAATCCGGACGTGTTCGAGCTGACGCGTGCCAAATGCAACAAGCTGCAAGGATTGCCCCAGCAGATCACACTGATCAGCAACAACCTTCCATCAGGCTATTTCCGCGACCTGCAGATCATAAAGGAAGTATTCCTCCCCTCTTTCGACGAGTTGAAGGATTGCCTTCGCATGGTTACGCACATGATGCGGGAAGTAAAGGTGAACGAGCAGATCTTAGACGATGACAAATATGCACTCCTCTTTAGTGTGGAAGAGGTAAACCGCCTCGTTTTGGAAGGTATGCCTTTCCGTGACGCTTACAAGCAGGTAGGATTGAACATCGAAGCTGGTAAATTCGTCCCTGTCAAGAAAGTTCACCATACGCACGAAGGAAGTATCGGAAATTTATGCAATGACCAGATTTCCGCCTTGATGCAAAATATCATGGACGGTTTCGCGTTTAATAGAGTAAACGAAGCTGAGCAACAGCTGTTATCCTAATAAACGATGAAACGGTTTTTATTTTGCTTACTTATATCATTAGTTTGTTCGTGTTCCAAAATCGAAGAATCGGATATACCCTATGCACCGGTATATTTGGAACTAGACCTGCGCTTCGGCGACAAAGATCTAGTAGGCATATACAATCACAAATCCATCACTAAAGCCCGTACTGCCGGAGAAAAGACGGGCTTTTCCGGTGTTTTGGTTATATGCGGAATCGACAATTACGGAAATGCGACCTACTATGCATTTGATCTGTGCTGTCCCCACGAAGCCAAAAAGAATATCATCATAGAAGCCGACAATGCAGGAAAAGCAATTTGCCCGGAATGCGGAACTGAATATGATATCGGCTATGGGACCGGAGCACCGACAAAGGGCGTATCGCAATTTCCATTAAGAAAATATTACATGACTCCAGTATCGTCCGACAGACAGGAATGGGTTGTGAGAAACTAAAAAAATGCGTTGCCCTGCATTTTTTTATTCTAAATATTTGCAGAAACAAAAATTTCATCTACCTTTGCACTCGCAAACGAAAACAATGCAACAATGCGGAAGTAGCTCAGTTGGTAGAGCATAACCTTGCCAAGGTTAGGGTCGCGGGTTCGAGTCCCGTCTTCCGCTCGCTTCCAAAAGGCCTCGTTATTCTTAGGAATAGCGGGGCTTTTTATTTTCCTACCATTTGCTTTTGCCACATGAATGCGTATCTTTGTGAAAAATAAAAAAGACAAGATGAGATCAACAGCAGAATACATAACGATCCTGCGTGACTATATGACGAAGAATGCTTCCAAATATAGCATTACCCGCATGGGGATATTCGGTTCTGTCGCCAGAGGTGAGCAAACGGAAGACAGCGATGTTGATGTTTATTTGGAAACTTCACAGCCCAATATGTTCGCTTTGGTACATATAAAAGAAGATTTACAATCTCTATTCGGTTGTAATGTCGATATTGTCCGATTGCGTGATCACATGGATTCTTTTTTGAGAAACCGCATTGAGAAGGAGGGGATTTATGTGTGATACTGAATTAATCCGTTCTTCTTTGACAAAGATACAAACTGCTTTAGAAAGAATATTAAAGAGATCAGAGACGATACTCTCTCCAGACGATTTCCTGACAACATCAAGTGGAGTTGAGAGATTGGAAAGTATTTGTATGCTTTTGATTGCAATTGGAGAAAGCGTTAAGCGTATCGATAAAGCTACAAACAAAGAACTTTTATCGCATTATCCTGAAATTGACTGGAAAGGAGTTATGGGAATGCGAGACATTATAGCACATCATTACTTCGACATAGATGCGGTCATAGTTTTTGATGTCATGAAAAATAATCTATCATCCGTAAAAACAGCGATCGACAAAATGTTATCCGATTTATAATATTTCACAAAATATTCCTTTCCTCCTTTCCATAAACACAAATAATACAAAAGAGAACGACACCTGACATCTTCTGTTGTCATTTGTCTAATAAATAATATATTAGCTGGTGTCGATGTAAGTTTTTAGGTCGACACCACATCGACACCTTTTTGTATCCGGAAACTTCGCCTGGAGTCAGCCTGTTCTCATTAACAACTAATCCAGAACCTACCATAAACTACTTCAAAAGTCATAGTGAACTAATTCATGACATATTACATATTACTTATATGTAGTACCACCTATTCTAGACACATAGTACTACATATTACCAATAGGTAGTACCACCTATTGGCAACAGGCAGTAACTACCTATATCTACTTTACCATATGCTATCATTTAGTTCTTGGCATGTTTTGAGTTAGTTGATTACAGGAAACGGGATAGTTGGCAGGTTACTTGTCTACACATGGTGATGTGTCAGAAAATGCTTCATCCATTGCAGCAGCAGCCTTACGACCGTCACCCATTGCCAGGATTACGGTTGCACCGCCACGGACGATATCACCACCCGCATATACATCAGGCAAGGCTGAGCGCATATTTTCTTCATTCACCACGATCGTTCCCTTTTTGCTTACTTCCAATCCCTGGAAAGCACGCGGGATAAGCGGATTGGGAGAAACACCGACGCTGACAATCACTTCATCCACATCAATTGTTTCGATCGCTCCTTCGACTGGTACAGGACGACGACGTCCGGAAGCATCCGGTTCACCCAGCTCCATCTTCTGCAAGCGCATCTGTTTGACACGGCCCCGTTCGTCACCAAGATATTCGACCGGATTATGCAAGGTCATAAACTCCACACCTTCCTCTTTGGCATGTTTCACCTCCTCCAAGCGTGCGGGCATCTCTTCTTCACTACGGCGATAAACGATCATGGCACGTTCGGCACCCAAGCGGCGAGCAGTACGGACCGAGTCCATTGCTGTATTGCCACCACCGATGACAGCCACTTTCTTACCCTGCAAGACAGGCGTATCGCTATCCGGATTGGCTGCATCCATCAGATTGACACGTGTCAAGTATTCATTGGAAGACATCACCCCGACCAGGTTCTCTCCCGGAATATTCATAAAGTTAGGAAGCCCGGCGCCGCTGGCAGCGAAGATTCCTTTGAAACCATCCGCATGCAGATCGTCATAACTGATTGTCTTGCCGACAATACAGTTTGTCATGAACTTCACACCCATCTTGCGCAGCCCTTCAATTTCTACATCCACAATCTTATTCGGCAGGCGGAATTCGGGAATACCGTATTTCAACACACCACCGATTTCGTGCAAAGCTTCGAACACCGTCACATCATAGCCACGCTTTGCCATATCACCGGCAAACGAAAGGCCGGCGGGACCTGAACCGACAACGGCAATCTTAATGCCGTTCTTCTCCGCTACTTCCGGGATGGAAATGTTTCCGCTTTCCCGTTCATAATCGGCGGCAAAACGTTCTAAGTAACCGATAGCGACAGCCGGTTTACCCATCTTCAGATGAATGCACTTGCTTTCGCACTGTTTTTCCTGCGGACATACACGGCCGCAGACAGCCGGCAATGCACTTGTTTCCTTCAGCACTCTGGCTGCTTCCAGAAACTCTCCCCGCTCGATGTTCTTCACAAACGTCGGGATATTGATACTTACCGGACATCCTTGCATACAGGTCGGATTCGGACAGTCCAGACAACGCTGGGCTTCCTGCATGGCCTGCTCCTTCGTCAATCCGAGGTTTACCTCTTCGAGGCGGGTATGGCTGCGATATTCCGCATCCAGCTCATTCATTTCTACACGGGGGATATCCGTACGTTCCTTATTTTTTTTGCTTTTACGCAGTGCTTCTCTCCACGGTTCGGCACGACGGGCAGCGATCAATTCTTCTGTTGTCATTTGTTTACTGTGGTTTCGTTATTTCTTTTCAATATCTTTATAAGCACCGAGGCGCATCAGCATCTCATCGAAATCTACTTGGTGAGCATCGAATTCCGGTCCGTCCACACAGACGAACTTCGTCTTTCCTCCGACCGTAATACGGCAAGCGCCGCACATTCCGGTCCCGTCCACCATAATCGTATTCAAAGAGGCGACTGTCGGGATCTCGTATTTCTTCGTCAGGGCAGAGACGAATTTCATCATGACGGCCGGGCCGATCGTGACGCACAAATCCACCTTTTCACGGTTGATCACACTTTCCACGCCATTCGTCACCAAACCTTTTGTACCGTAAGAACCGTCGTCTGTCATCACGATCACCTCATCGGAGTTGGCGCGCATCTGCTCTTCCAAGATAACCAGATCCTTCGTACGGGCGGCCAGCACTACAATCACACGGTTGCCCGCCTTATGAAAAGCCTCCACGATCGGCAATAAAGGAGCCACACCGACACCACCTCCGGCACACACGACCGTACCTACTTTCTCGATATGGGTAGCTTGCCCCAGCGGGCCGACCAAATCGGTAATATAATCACCGGCATTCAGTTCGCATATCTTTTTTGACGAACCTCCTACAGCCTGGATCACGAGTGTGATAGTTCCTTTCGTCGTATCAGCTCCGGCAATGGTGAGGGGAATGCGTTCACCTTTCTCACCCACCTTCACGATAACAAAGTGGCCTGCCTTACGGGAGCGGGCAATCAAAGGTGCTTCCACTTCCAGTTTCACTACGTTGGCAGAGAAATGTTCTTTACTTACAATTTTATTCATTATAATCGCTACTATTGATAGTTAGTCTTGTTGATTTGGTTGCAAAAATACATCAAAAAACTGGATAGCACAGTATTTTGCCAAACAAAAAGGAGTTATTCGAACAAACCTTCGTCACGAACCAACATCAAAATAGCCGAATGAGGGACGATCAGGAACTTCTCTTCATTAAAATTGATCTCGTAAGCCGCATTCTGTAGAAATACAGCCAAATCGCCTTCATGCGCCTGCAAAGGAAGATAATGCACCTCACCCTCTTTCTTCTTTTCCCATACTTCATGTTCCTCACTCTGGAAAGGAAGCGGGAAACCGGGCCCCACCTTGATGATATAGCCGCTCTGAATCTTCTCCTGCTGGACGGTAGGCGGCAGATACAATCCGGATTTTGTCTGACTCTGCGGGTTCTTCGGTTTGATAAGCACCTTGTCACCCACCATCAGGAACTTATCTATGTCTTTCTGATCTATTGCTAATTGCATGACTTTTATGTTTATGATATTTTGACGGACAAAGATATAAAATACGTTGCACAAAAAAAGCTGCTTTCCTTTCCGAAAGCAGCTTTTCCTGAACAAAAGAATCTACACGTCAGATGGCACGCCCCTTAAACACGTTGGACTGATCCGACGGATACAGATAACCGGTAAACGAAATACGGTTGCTGTTGAAGTTCGGACTCACAGTTGCCGTACACTTGTTCGTGCCTTTTACCATACGGATTGTCACATTGGCGGAGACTGCAACACCTTGTACCATCATACTAAACGTAACATTTCCTTTTTTGTCTGTTTTCATCTCTATATTTGAAGCACTGCCATCAACCGTTATCCCCCCGATCCCGTTCGGGCCGGCAGCGGCAGTATTGAAAGCCAACTGGATAGTCGCCCGGTCACCTTTCATGGAAACGAAGTTCGTGCTCGGGGTCACATAGACGAATTGTCCACGCTTAAACTCGACACGTTCGGCTTCCAATACAAAATCTTTCTCCTTCAGTGCTTGTACACCTTGTTCGAACAAGGCCATCTGTTCAGCTGCTTCGGCAGCTTTCTTCGCTTCTTTTTCTGCTTTCTTAGCGGCCTTCTCGGCAGCTTTATCCTGCTGGGCCATCATTGTCCCTGCACTAAATAGCAGGACAGCCAGTAATAATAATACTCTTTTCATACTTCTCATTCTTTTAGTTGAAACCTAATCAATCTACTTTCATATAGTATGACAAACGAGATACTAACCTGAATAATTCATAGTCTCCACAAAAAAGAGAACGCCCTTCTTGTATAT
>OOAH01001808.1_pt1 | contig 17352 bp, 16 predicted proteins | sample 1671801 | NCBI WGS metagenome assembly OOAH01 (sample SAMN06348194, study PRJEB24527) | human gut metagenome | biome: human gut; feature: ankylosing spondylitis patient; material: feces | host: Homo sapiens | place: China | collected 2015-10 | reverse complement strand
GACACCGTAATAACGAGCAACAACCCCGATCGAGCAGAGTGTCATGGCATCCTCCATGCATTGTTCCTGCTGCTCGCACTGCCTCTTTAGATGAGTTTAACGTGGCTGTCGTGAACTCTTACGATAGATTTGTGAGCTTATTTGTCGGCTAGCAGAAACCCTCAAGAAGTAGTTTCGGGCTCATTTCTGCAACCAGCAGCGTTCTTCCGGGTTCCATATTGAGGACACTTGCTGCATGTTTGGCTGCAGTTGTGGATTTGCCGCAGAGTTTGGGACCTTCGATGAGAACCGCTCCCATTGTTTTGAGCTTTCTGTCCAACATCCGATCAACGACTCTGCTTCGGTATTTTGCACTATCCCGCACGTTCATTTCTTATCCAGCCAAAAACAAAACTAACTATTTGGCAGATTTTCGACTAACCACTTGGCTATTTTTCAACTAACCAGTTGGCACAAATTTTTTTGTTCTCGCCTTTTTTGCCTAACGCTTGCGACAGACCGCCTCGAGGCTTCTACAATGCTGCCGAGCGTGCGCAGCAGAACACGCCGAAGAGCCTGTATTTTTGAAAGATTCTCATGTCATCCGCCATCGTCAGCCGTCTTCAAAACCTTCGTCGTGAACTTCAAGCCGCAGAAATCGATGTCTGGCTTGTCGCCAATGCCGATCCTCACTTGTGCGAATACCTGCCCGAATGCTGGAAATTCCTGCAGTACTTGTCGGGCTTTACGGGATCCTACGGCTCCATGGTCATCACGGCCGAGCGGGCGCTCTTGTGGACCGACAGCCGCTACTGGGAGCAGGCCGAGCGGCAGCTTGCAGGCACCGGAATCGAACTCATGCGGCTGGGAGCTCCCGGCGTCGATTCAATGAAGCTGTGGCTGCAAAAGCACCTCGACAAAGGACAAACCGTCGGCTGCGATCCGCTCACTGTTTCGGAAAGCTTTCATCGGCAGCTTGAGATTGCGTTGAGTGAACGGGGAATCGATCTCGTCGGCGATCGGGAACTCATGAATCGTGTCTGGGACGAACGCCCCGCCGCTTCGGTGCATCCCGTCACTGTCTTTGAAAACGGACAGCTTTCGGTTGCCGAAAAAATGGCAGCCGTGCGCCGCCGCATGCACGAAGCCGGAGCCGATGCGCTCTTTCTGGCCTCCTTGGAAGACATTGCGTGGCTCACCAATCTGCGCGGCCGCGACATCGAATGCACGCCGGTCTTTACGGCGTACTTCCTTCTGACCGACGACAAAGCCACGCTTTACGTCGATTCCCGAAAAATCGCGAGCGACGACGTTCAAGCGCATCTGGCAAAGAACCATATCGAAGCCGTCGACTATACCGAACGGCGCAAACACATTGCCGAGGCCCTCAACGGCCGCCATGTGCTTCTGGATCCCCTCAGCATCAACCACGGCGTTTACGAACTGCTCGACAGCACGAGCGCCGCGTTCGTGATCGCGGGCGAAAGCCCCACCGAAGTGCTCAAAAGCCGCAAGAGCAAGGCCGAGCTCGAGCTTTTGCGTGAAACGATGCGCGAAGACGGTGCGGCGCTGTGCGAATTCTTCGCCAAACTCGACGAAATGATCTTCGAGGGACTTGCACCCACAGAGTCGGAACTCGCGCAGATGCTGCACGACGAACGCGCCAAGCGCGCGGGATTTGTCGAAGACAGCTTCCCTGCGATCGTTGCCTTCGGCGCAAACGCTGCGCTGCCGCACTACAACCCGGTCACCGGCAACAACGCCGCGGTCGACTACGACGCCGGCACCCTTTTGCTGATCGACTCGGGCGGTCAATATCTGGGCGGCACCACCGACATCACGCGCACGGTGCTGATCGGACGCGAAGCAAGCGACGCCATGAAGACCGACTACACGGCCATTTTGCGCGCTCACATTGCGCTTGCCAACACCGTCTTTCCGAAGGGTGTTTTCGGCAGCCAGCTCGATACGCTTGCCCGTGCTCCGCTCTGGGAAATCGGCGCAGACTTCGGGCACGGCACGGGCCACGGCGTAGGCTTTTTCCTGTCGGTGCACGAAGGACCGGTGAGCATTTCACCTCGAACGTCAGTCAAAGAATCCTCCCGCGTCGTGCCGGGACTGGTGCTTTCAAACGAACCGGGCCTCTATCGAGCCGGCAAATACGGCATCCGCACGGAAAATCTGGTAACGCCCCTTTCCGACGAAACAATGATCACCGCGATGCAGCCGATGCTGCACTTTGAAACGCTTTCGCTTGCTCCTTTTGACGCTCGTCTCATCAAGACCGCGATGATGACGCCGGTGGAAATCAACTGGGTCAACGACTACCACAAGCGCGTCAAGGAAGAACTCATGCCGCTTTTGAGTCCGCGCGCACAAAAGTGGCTGGCGCGCGCCGCCGACATCATCTGATCGAAACGGCGGTGCGGCGTGCCGGTTCGAGTCCGACCATCCGCACCGACATGACGACGGGTGCTCAAGCGGCAATTTCGGGCAAATTTTCGGAAGCACCTTTACATTTCTTTGACTTCGAGCCTCGTACAAACCCGTACAATTGGGGTTTATTGCTTGTATTTCAAGCCGCCACGTATGAGGCTGCCTCCGTTTTGTCGGTGCTGCCCCTCTGCGGCTTGACGGTTCGGTGTCGACACTTACACCGCCCTCGACGGCGCTTAATCCTGGGGCCTACTCGGTACACGGGATTTTGTGCTGTCCGTAAAAAAACAAAAAATGACATTTGTGCTTCATCCCCTCTCCCGTGCCGGACGCGCCGTCTGCGCCGGTTTGATCTGTTCCGCGCTGCTGCTGTCGGGCTGCCAAGATAAAAAATCCGCACCGACGCAACGACCGGCGATTCCCGTCACCTATGTCACGGCTATGGTTGCAGACGAAGACATCTGGGTGGAAGCGCTCGGCGAAACCGAGGGCGTCAAGCAAGCCGAGGTGCGCGCACAAGTCTCGGGCATTCTCGAAAAAATCGTCTACAAGGAAGGCGATCGCGTCAAGGAGGGCGACACGCTTTTTGTGATCGATCCGGATACGTACCGCGCCGCATACCATGCCGCGGTTGCCGAACGCAAGCAAGTTGAAGCACAGCTGGCGCAGGAAAAGCGTGAAGCGGCCCGCTACAAGCGCCTTTACGAATCCCGAGCCGTGAGCAAAAAAACGTGGGATGACGCACAAAGCGCCGTGGAAATCCGGCAGGCCAATCTGCGCATGGCCAAGGCAAACGAAGCCTCGGCCCGCATCAACCTCGAGCGCACGTCCGTCAAGGCCACAAGCGACGGCATCGTGAGCCGCTCGCTTGTCAACGCCGGCACGCTTGTGAGTGCTACAAGCACGCTTCTGGCAACCATCACGCAGCCCGAAGCGATGCGCATCGTCTTTGCCGTGAGCGAACGGGATCTCGGCGGCCATACGATTACGCTTGACAACAAAGTCCGACTGCTTCTTGACAACGGCAAAACGATCGACGCCAAACTCGACTATGTTGCCCGCCAAATCGATCCGGCCAACGCTTCCTTGATGATGCGCGCGCAGGTGCCTGCCGGAACTCCGGGCGTCGTTCCCGGCCAATTCGTGCACGTGCAGCTGCAAACGCATGTGGAAAAGCACGCTTTCCGCGTTCCTCAAAAAAGCGTGATGCAAAAGCCCGACGGCACCTATCAGGTCTTTGTGGTGCAGGACAACGTCGCCCGCCCCGTGGAAGTCGAAGTGGGCCAATGGAAAGACACGGACTGGATCGTTCTTTCTGGTCTTAAAAACGGCGACAGAGTCATCACCGATCAGATTCAGCGCATGCGCGACAAGCAGCCCGTCAAGCTTGTCGGACAAAAGTAGTCGATCGGAGGGGAATGCATCATGTTGAGCGACCTCTGTATTCGACGCCCGATTTTTGCCACGGTTCTGTCCATTCTGATTGTTTTGGCGGGCATTGTCGCCATGCGCGTGCTGCCGATGTCGCAGTACCCGAACATCACGCCGCCGACGGTGACGATCTCCACGCAGTACGAAGGCGCCAATGCGCAGACGTTGGCGCGTACCGTGGCCGCCCCGATTGAAGATCAGCTCTCGGGCATCGAAGGCCTCATCTACTATTCCACCTCCATTCGAGCAAACGGCGAAGTGCGCATTCAGTGCGTCTTCGACGTCGGCACCGACCCGAACTACGCCATGCTCGAAATCAACAACCGCGTGCGCACGGCCGAACGCCGCCTGCCCGAACAGGTCCGCCAAAACGGCGTCAACGTCCGCAAGCGCTCCGACGAAGTGCTGATGATGGTGGCGATGTTCTCGCCCGACGGGTCGCTCACCCCGACCGAAGTGGCCGACTATGCGCTTTTGAACGTTGTCGATTACCTAAAGCGCCTGCCCGGCATCGGCGACGTGAACATTTTCGGCAACACCGAAAGCGCCATGCGCATCTGGCTTGATCCTCAGCGCATGGCCCGCATGGGCGTGACGGTGCAGGATGTCGAAGCCGCCATTGAAGACAAAAACGTGGAGCGCGGCGCGGGTACCGTGGGCGGCATGCCGACCACGCAGACCCAGCAGCTCTACTACACGACGCAAAGTCCCGGACGTCGCTTGACCCCCGCGGAATTTGCCGACGCCATCATCAAGACCGATGAGAACGGCGCGGCGATTCGAGTCCGCGACATTGCCGATGTCGAAGTCGGCAAGCGCAGCTACGAAACCGTCAACGTCTTCAACGGCAAGCCTTCGATTACGGTGGGCATCTACCTGCAGACAGGCGCCAACTCGATGGCCGCCGCCGAAGCCGTCAAAGCCGAACTCGATCGCCTGTCAAAAGACGATCCCGAAGGCAAAGTGGCGCACGAAATCACCGACGATACGACGGTGTTCGTGAAAGCGTCGCTGCATGAAGTTTTAAAAACACTCGGTGAAGCGGGCTTGTTGGTGCTCATCGTCGTCTTCTTGTTCCTTCAGAACCTACGCACCACGCTCATTCCGATGCTCGCGGTGCCGGTGTCTCTGGTGGGTACCATGGCGGGCCTCTGGGTGATGGGCTTTTCGATCAATACGCTCACGCTTTTTGCCATGACGCTCGCAATCGGCATCGTGGTCGACGACGCCATTGTGGTGCTCGAAAACGTCGAGCGTCTGATGCGCTTCGAAGGACTGTCTGCCGTCGAAGCCGCCAAAAAAGCCATGAAGGAAGTGGCGGGCGCCCTGATTGCCATCGTGCTTGTGCTTTCTGCCGTCTTTACGCCGGTGGCGTTTTTGGGCGGCATCGCAGGCGAACTCTATCGACAGTTCGCCATCACGATTGCGGTGAGCGTGTGCTTGTCGGGCTTTGTGGCCCTGACTTTGACGCCTGCCTTGTGCGCCGTGCTCCTTAAAAACGAAAAGCCGAGCACGAACCGCTTTTTCCAAGGCTTTAATCAGGGACTTTCACGCTTTACCTTCGGCTATCTGCAGCTTGTGAAGCTCGCGCTGCGCTTCCGTTTTCTCACGGCCATCCTTCTGATTGCCGTCATTGCCGGCTGTTGGCAGCTTGTGAAGATCACGCCGACGAGCTTTGTGCCGAGCGAAGACCAGGGCATCATCCGCATGAGCATGCAGCTGCCCGACGGAACGTCCTTCAACCGCACGGTCGAAGAAACAGAGAAAGTCCGCAAAGCACTTACCGAAAATCTCGACAACGTCGCCAGTATTCTGGTGATGACGGGCTTTGATACGCAGGCAAGCGACATTCGTCCCAACACCGCCACCTACGTGGTGCGTCTGGTCGATTGGGCCGAGCGTGAAAAAACGTCGGCGCAGCTGCGCCGCGAAATGCAGGCCATTGCAGATAAGAGCGCCGACTCGGTTTCGGTGACGTCGCTTCCGGCTTCGATCCGAGGCTTGGGCGCCACCAACGGCTTTACGGGCTTTTTGGAAGCGCGCGGCAACGACGATCCGGCCGCCTTAAAGCAGGTTTCCGACGAATTCATGGCCGCGCTTGCCGCCCGCCCCGAACTCACGAGCTTGCGCACGCTGCTTCGCGCCAACATTCCCATGCTGCGCGTCGAGCTCGACGAAGACAAAGCCATGCGTCTGGGCATCACCTCGAGCCAGGTCTACGACACGCTCTCGACGCTTTTTGCCGGCAACTACGTCAACGACTTCACACGCAACGGCCGCACCTACCGCGTGATCATTCAGGGCAATGCCGAATCGCGCAGCACCCCGGAAGACTTCGGCCGAGCGTGGGTGAAAGCCGCTTCGGGCGAAATGGTGCCGCTGGGATCGCTTCTAACCGTCAAGCGCATTTCGGGTTCCGACTCGCTGCGACGCCTCAACGGCTATCTGGCAGCTCAATTCATGGGGGCTGCGGTGGAAGGCGTAAGCTCGGGCGAAGCCATCCGCATTGTGGAGGAAGTGGCCGAGGAGATTCTCCCCGACGGCTACGCCATCGAGTGGACGGGACAAGCCTGGCATGAAAAGCGCATCGGCGCCTCGTCGTCCACGGCCGTCTTCTACGGGCTCATCATCATCTTCCTGATTCTGGCGGCTTTGTACGAACGCTGGTCGCTGCCGATTGCCGTGGTGCTTGCGATTCCGTACGCCGTGCTCGGTGCCTTTGCTTCCTTGTGGATCCGAGGCTCGGCCAACGACATTTATTTCCAGATCGGTCTCTTGGTGCTGATCGGCCTTACAGCCAAAAATGCCATTTTGATCGTGGAATTCGCCGTTTTGAAAATGGAAGAAGGCATGAGCGTGTTTGACGCCGCCATTGAAGCCGCTCACCTGCGACTGCGCCCGATTCTGATGACGTCGCTCGCCTTCGTGCTGGGCGTCATGCCGCTTGTGTTTGCCACGGGGCCGGGTGCAAGCGCACGTCACTCAATGGGCACCGGCGTTTTCGGCGGCATGCTTGCGGCAACCTTCATCGCCACGATTTTCGTGCCCGTGTTCTTTACGTGGCTCGTACGCAAGAACAAGTCGGGCCGCGTTCAGCCGCAGACGATCATCGACCACACCTCTCACGCGCAGCATGAGTCCGAAGCGGAAAAAAGCGGCGCCGACGGCAGCGGAAAGGACGCCCGATGAATCCGGCCGATACGCGACGATTCGGCGGCATTGAGCGCCTGTACGGAGAAGCTGCGTACGCGGCGATTGCTTCGGCTCACGTCTGCGTGGTGGGCTTGGGGGGCGTCGGCAGCTGGTGCGCCGAGGCGCTTGCCAGAAGCGGCGTCGGCAAACTGACGCTCATCGACGGCGATACGGTGGCCGAAAGCAACATCAATCGGCAGCTGCCGGCCTTGGAGAGCACCGTCGGGCTTGCCAAAGCCGACGTGCTCGCGCGGCGTTTTGCCGAAATCAATCCGAATGCCGAGTTTTTCCCTGTTGTGCGCTTCATCGATCGCGACAATCTCGACGATGTTATTCCTGCACAGGCCGTCGTGGTCGACGCCATCGATTCGCTTGCAACCAAAGCCGCACTTGTGGCCCAGGTCAAAGCCCGAGGACAGTCGATTGTCGTAAGCGGCGGCGCGGGCGGAAAAACCGATCCGGGCGCCGTAACGGCCGACGATCTTTCCCGCACGACGGGCGACGCGCTCTTATCCAAGCTGCGCACAACGCTTCGAAAAGAATACGGTTTCCCCGCAGGCTCGGCCGATCCCAAGAAGGTGAAAAAATTTGGCATTCGGGCGGTCTTCAGCACGCAGCCCGCCGCCAAAAGCGCCGTTGCTCACCGCGGAGCCGAATTTGCGGGCTTCGGCACGGCCATGCCGGTCACGGCTGCCGTGGGTTTGCGGCTTGCGGCCGAGGTTTTGGCGATTCTTGCTTCTTCGGCCTCGGGCAAATCGCTCGGCCGATAGTACAATGACCGAAACAGACCATCGGAGTCATCAACAAAATGTACAAGCGTATTCTCGTTCCCACCGACGGATCCCCTCTTTCGATTGAAGCCGTGCGCGGCGCAGCCCGCTTTGCCAAGCCTCTGGGCGCCTCCGTCGTGCTCATCACCGTGATCGAACCCTACAGCTACACGTCGCTTTCCGAATATCGTCCGGAGTCGATCGACGATTATGACGAAAGAATGCGTGCGGTGGCTGAAGAACGTTTGGCCGACGCCCGCGCCATTTTCGATAAGGAAGGCGTGCCGGTCGAAACCGTCGCCGTGAAGTCTTTTTCGCCTGCCGAAGCGCTCATTGAAACGAGCCAGCAGCAGGGCTGCGACTGCGTCTTCATGGCCAGCCACGGCCGCAAGGGCCTTGCCGCCGTTTTGCTCGGCAGCGAAACGCAGAAGGTGCTCACGCACTCCAAGATTCCCGTGATGGTTTACCGTTAATCGGATTTTTCAAGACCATTACGCAGACCGCAGCGGCTTCGCTGCGGTTTTTCGTTGTGCGGACTTGAAAACGAAAAGAGGCGGCCCCATATAGGGCCGTAAGGCGAGTTCGGTCACGCGATCGGACCCGTGTTTCGAACCCTTTTTGGATTGCATAAACAATGGCTGATCTTGACAACCTCAAGGCCGACATGGACGCGGCCAACCTCTACACCGAAGAAATCGTCACCGACCGCAAGATGGGCACGATTCACGTGCTCACGCCGATCACGCCAGAAGGTGCCAAGGATCCGACGCGCGCTCCGATCTTCACGGGCGAAGTGCAGATCATGACCCAGATGGGGCCGCTGCCGATCTCCTTTGACATTCCCGCCGCAAGCGTGGCCGAAGCCGTCGCCAAGTACGGCGAAGCCGCCAAGGAAGGCGTGCGCCAGACGCTTGAACGCCTGCAGGAAATGCGCCGCGAAGCCGCAAGCAAGATCGTCACGCCCGGCACTCCGGGCTTCGGCGTTCCGCCTGCCTCCGGCAAGATCCAGATGCCCTAATCGGCGACTTCGGGATTTCCTTTCGACGCTGTCGGTCGTGTCGGCCGGCGGCGTTTTTTGTTCACCAAATTTCAGGCGAAAAAATAAGCCGCTGCATCCTCAACAGACACAACGGCTTAATTGACGTCATCGCCGGAAATCGCTTTCCGACAGAAAGACTCAACTACGAATTAACGCAGCTTGACTTCCTTGAAGTTGACGTGCTTGCGGGCAACCGGATCGTACATGTTACGTTCAAGCTTGCCCGTGGAATTCTTCTTGTTCTTCGTCGTGGTGACGAAGTAGCCGGTACCGGCAGTCGATTCCATCTTGATGATTTCGCGTGCACCCTTTGCCATGGTTCAATCTCCAATATTAGATTTCGCCGCGGGCGCGGAGATCCGCGAGAACCGCATCGATACCAACTTTATCGACAGTGCGCAGGCCGGCCGTCGTCAAACGCAGGCGGACCCAACGGTTTTCACTCTCGACCCAGAAGCGACGATACTGCAGGTTCGGCATGAAACGACGCTTGGTCTTGTTGTTCGCGTGCGAGACTTGATGGCCGACCATCGGCGACTTGCCGGTGACTTGACACACTCGTGCCATCGCTAACTCCCGTAAATAAGAAAAAAGTTAAAAACGCTTCACGCTTCGCCGTTTCATTCAAAAGCGTGAGCGCGAAATTCGAAAGAATGTGATTATACGACAAAAAGAGATCCTTGCCAAGCATCTGGCAAAGATTTTTGCACTTCGGCGACATCCCGCAGAACGCCGCCTCATTTTTGTCGCGGAGCGGCATTCTACTGAAATTGAAGAAAATTTCCAAGGTGCTGCAGATCTGCATTCGGTTATCGTCGCCGCGAAACGTGCTCTCTTGCACAGAATCGAAAAAATTTCAGCAGATTCGGAGTCGATCGACTTACAGCAGCCTCGAATGCAATTGACGCAGTGAAGATTTTGCTCAAATTCGATCATAGCGTTCGAGAAAAGAACGTTCTTTTCAGGAACGTTCTCAGGACGAACGCTATTTTGCCAAGGCACAATACTCAAGCATTACGATCGAGAGAGCGAACAACAAGCCATTTCCGAAGAAAAGGAACTCGTCGACACCACACACCAGTCACCCCATCGTCGTTACCGGACGCCGGCGAATCGGCAAAACGGAGCTCATCCTGCGCAGTTGCAGCAACCGTATCAAACCTTTTGTTTTTCTTTTCGCATCGCGGCCGACACGTTCTATATTTACACAGAATGCCCGACGTTCAAACAGCGCGGCCTGCTCATCAGATGCTTGAACATAGAGGATATGACCGCTGACATTTCGTCACTATTAAGCAAGACGGAACCGCTCCCCTTGCAGGCAGAGCCTCCGGCTTTTGCCATAATGGCGCTCACATCATCGACAGGAAGCAGCATGCAAGTCATTCTCGCCCAACCCCGCGGCTTTTGCGCGGGCGTCAAGCGCGCCATCAAGATCGTCTCGCGCGCCATTGAAGTCTACGGAGCCCCTTTGTACGTGCGCCACGAAATCGTGCACAACCGCACGGTTGTTGAGGAGCTTAAGGCCAAAGGCGCCATCTTCGTCGACGACATCTCGCAGGTGCCCGACGGCGCCACACTGATCTTTTCGGCTCACGGCGTGCCGCGCAGCGTCTCGGAAGAAGCCCATGCGCGCCCCCTGCGTATTTTCGACGCGACGTGCCCTTTGGTCACCAAGGTGCATCGCCAGGTCGTGAAGCTGCACGCCGGCGGCAAGAAAATCATCATGATCGGCCATGCGGGGCACCCCGAAGTCGAAGGCACCATGGGGCAGATCGACGAAGGCATTTATCTGGTGGAATCGGTCGAAGCGGTCAATGCACTGCAGTTGGAGAGCAGCTCGCAGGATCTGAGCTACGTGACACAAACGACGATTTCGGTCGATGACGCAGCCGAAGTGATCGGCGCGCTCAAAGCGAAATTTCCGGCCATTACGGAGCCCAAGAAAAACGATGTCTGCTACGCCACGCAGAACCGTCAGGATGCGGTCAAGCGCCTTGCGGCAGCCTGCGACCTGGTTCTCGTGGTGGGCTCGGTGACCAGCTCCAACTCCAACCGTCTGCGTGAAGTGGCGGAGCGCCACGGCTGCACCGCCAAGTTGATCGATACGGCCGCGGACATCGACGACGCTTGGTTTGAAGGCGTTGAAACCGTGGGCATCACCGCGGGTGCCTCCGCTCCGGAATTTCTGGTGCAGGGCGTCATCGATCGATTGCGCGACAAGCACCCGGATCTCACCGTTACGACGCAGGCGGGCGACGAGGAAAACGTGGCTTTCCCCATGCCGCGCGGTCTGTGGGACAGCGATCTGGAAGCGGCGCGGGCGAACAAAGGAAACAAGTCATGAGTAGCGCCGACGAATACCTCATGCCCGCTCCGTGGGGAAGCGTCATTCTCCGCGAAGAAAATGCCGAGCTCCGTGAAGTACGCCCGAGCCTCATTAAAGTCGACATGCCGACACCGGCACCCGAAGCCGTCGTCGAGTGGATGCAGCGCATCGAAGACGCCGTAAACGCCCCGAAGGCGACGCCCGCCGAAGTGCTTGAGGCACTGATCTCAACGCAAGCCTTCCGCCGGCTTTCCCCCTTCACTCAGCGCGTTCTGACGATTGTTGCGGACTTAGCCCCCGGACAATGGTCCACGTACACGGAAGTGGCACGCGCTGCAGGCAACCCCGCAGCCGCCCGCGCCGTGGGGCAAGCGCTTGCACTCAACCCCTTTCCGATCCTGATCGGCTGCCACCGCGTCTGCGGAGCGGCCGAACGAACCGCTTTTGATATTCTCAAGCCCGAAAGTTATCGGCCGCAGGCTTATCTCGGTGAAGAATCGCTTGCGCCTGTCGCGCAGTACCTGCGCCTTTCGGACCTTTCCATATAGGACAGTTATGGCCAAGCACGCCAAACACGAAAGCGCGACGCCCGCCACCGAATGGCTCAAAGCCCACGACGCGGCGTTTCGCGAATACTCCTACGACTACGTCGAGCACGGCGGCACGCACAAGGCAGCCGAGTCGCTCGGGCTTGACGAGCACGCCACCATCAAGACGCTCATCATGGAAAACGAAGCCGCCAAACCTCTGGTGATCTTGATGCACGGCGACTGCGAAGTGTCAACCAAAAACCTGGCGCGACAGATCGGCTGCAAGAGCGTTGCTCCCTGCAAGCCCGAACAGGCACAGCGCAATTCGGGCTATATGGTGGGCGGCACGAGCCCCTTCGGCACGCGCAAGAAAATGCCCGTATACGTGCAAAAATCCATCTTGGAGCTCGACGAGATCTACATCAACGGCGGACGCCGCGGCTTCATCGTGGCGATCAGCCCGACGGTGCTCACCGAAAAACTCGGCGCCGTCCCCGTGGATGTGGCGCTTACCGATTAATCACTCACGAGAAACAACCTTGGCTCTTCCCTTTGAACTGACCGTGGGGCTGCGATACACACGCGCCGGCCGCCGCGGACGCCGCAAAGACGGCTTCATGAGTTTTATTTCGGGCATTTCGGTTGCCTCCATTGCCGTTGGCGTGATGGCGCTCATCATCGTGCTCTCCGTGATGAACGGCTTTCAAAAGGAGGTGCGCGACCGCATGCTCTCGGTGCTCTCGCACGCCGAGATCTACAACCTCGCGGGCGGCGTGGGCGACTGGAATCAGGCGCTTGCCGCCTTTAAAGAAGCCGACAAGCGCATCGTTGCGGGTGCGCCGTTTGTTTCGGGTCAGGCGCTTCTTTCGGCCGGCTCCTCCGTACAAGGGGCGGTGGTGCGCGGCATCGACCCAAAGGCAGAACCCACGGTCAGCGACATTCCGTCGACTGTGGTATTCGGAGGCGTCGACAAACTCAAGGCGGGCTCTTTTTCCGTCATTCTGGGGCAAGATCTCGCGCGACAACTGCGCGTGGTGCCGGGCGACAAAGTCACGCTCATCGTCTCCAAGGGCAACGTCACGCCCGCCGGGTTCGTTCCCCGCATGAAGCAGATGACGGTGGCGGGACTTATTGATTCCGGCCACTACGAATTCGACAGCACCCTGTGCGTGATGAATGTCGAAGACGCCGCAACGCTCTTTCGAACGGGCGGCGCCACCGGCCTGAGATTGAAGCTCACCGACATGAACGAAGCCCCGTCCGTCGTCTCTTCCATCCGTCCGCTTCTGCCGAGCGGTTGGTACGCCACCGACTGGACGATGCAAAACCGCACATGGTTTGCCGCCGTCAAAGTGGAAAAGACCATGATGTCGATCATTCTCTTTTTGATCGTATTGGTGGGCGCTTTCGGCCTTGTCTCGACTTTGGTGATGACCGTCACTGAAAAGCAGTCCGACATCGCGATTTTGCGTACGCTCGGCGCGAGTTCGGGCGCCATCATGCGCATCTTCATGATTCAGGGCAGCATCGTGGGCTTTACGGGCGTTGCGGTGGGCGTTGGTCTGGGACTGCTGATTGCATGCAATCTGGACGTGATCGTGCCCGCGATCGAAACGGCGCTCGGAGTCGAGTTCCTGCCCAAGGAAATCTACTTCATCAGCTCGATGCCGTCGGATCCGCGCGCAAGCGACATCATCCCGATTGCGGTCCTGAGTTTTCTCATGAGTCTGGCGGCTACGCTCTACCCCTCGTGGCGAGCCGCACGCACGCGTCCTGCGGAGGCACTGCGCTATGAATAATTCCACGCCAACGGCAATCCGCGCGCTTGACGTCAAAAAGCGCTTTTCCGACGGTCTCGGACACGCCGTCGACGTGCTTTCGGGCGTTACCTTTGAAGCGCGTCCCGGAGAAGTGCTCGCCATCGTGGGTGCCTCGGGTTCGGGCAAGTCGACGTTGCTGCACATCTTGGGCGGACTGGACGCACCCGACGCAGGAGAGGTCTTCATCTCGGGCGAAAACATCGGCGCGCTTTCCGACAAAGCTTTGGGCGACATGCGCAACCGCGCGCTAGGCTTTGTTTATCAGTTTCATCATCTGCTGCCGGAATTTACGGCGCTTGAAAATGCCGCGATGCCGCTTCTAATCCGCCGCACACCCAAGGAAGAAGCCTACGCGCGTGCAAAAGCGGCGCTCGAAGCGCTGGGTCTGGCCGATCGCCTTACGCACCTGCCGAGCCAACTCTCCGGCGGCGAACGACAGCGCACGGCGATAGCCCGTGCCATGGTGACCGATCCCGCGTGCATTCTTGCCGACGAACCCACCGGAAACCTTGATCAAGACACGGCGCTCGACGTTTTCGAGTGCCTTGTCAAAACCGCCAAAGCCAAAGGCACGGCCGTGGTGATCGTCACGCACGACCTGCAGATCGCGGCTCGCTGCGATCGGGTCCTGAAGCTTGCGGGCGGCGTGATTGAAGACATTTCCGACCAACAGACTCATTAACCGGTCAGCCATGATTGCGGTCGTCGACACCCACTGCCATTACGCCGAACCAGAGCTTGCGCAAGACTCGGATCTCGCCCAAGCCCGTTCGTCGGGTCTTGTCGACGCACTTGTCTGCGCCACGCACTCGGAAGACTTTGAAGCTGTCCAAACAACGGCGCATAACCAAAGGCTTCATTACGCGTTGGGCGTTCACCCGCTGCTTGTGAAAGACAAGGCTGCGATCGAATCCGAAGTCCTTGCCCTTGAAGAAACTCTGAAGGCCAACGAAGACGATCCCTTGTTGGCCGCCGTCGGCGAAATCGGGCTGGACCTTTACCCCGGCACCTGTCCGCTCGAGCTTTCCGCACAAATCGAACTTTTCGAAGCGATGCTTGAAGCGGCCGAGAATGCCAATTTGCCTGTGAGCATTCACTCCCGAAAAGCGCTGCCCCACGTGATGGCATGTCTCAAAAAAACGCACGTCACAGGTGTCCTGCACGCCTTTGCGGGCTCTTTTGAAGAGGCTCGACAGTGCTTCAAACTCGGCTTTAAGCTCGGATTCGGACCATCGCTGACCTACTCGGGCTCCCGTCGCATTCGGGAAGTTTTTACGAAATTACCCGAAGACGCCTACGTGCTTGAAACCGATGCGCCCTTCATGCTCACGGCAAACCGCAGAGCGGCAGGTGAAACCGTGTGCCGGCCTGTTGATCTTTTCGAGGTGCTGCAGACCGCGGCAGAGCTTCGGAACGTCTCCGTCGAAAGCCTTGCCGAGCAAAGCACGGCCAACGCACTTGCCGTTTTCCCGAAACTCGCGGCTGATCGCTAAGAAGCCGCTGTGGTATCCTATTCGGATATGCCGCCTTTGGCCCTATTCGGACCGCCGGCCGCCCTTTCTATTCTGCGAGGAGTTCATTCATGTCCAACCACGAAGTCGTCGTTGCCGTCATCGGGCTCGATCAGCCCGGCGTCATCGCCTGCGTGTCGTCCGTCATCACGCGTCTGGGCTGCAACATCCGTGAAATGACCCAGTCGACGCTGCACGATCAGTTTGCCGGCATCTATCTGGTGGACAAGCCCGAAGAGGTCACCAACGAAACGTTGAACGGCGAAATCGAAAAGGCGGTTGCCTTAAAGAAGATGCGCCTCACGATCGTCACGCGCGACTACGAAGAGCCCACGCAGGCGCCGATTCCGAGCGAACCCTTCGTGATTTCGGTCTACGGGCCCGATCGCAACGACATCGTGGGTACGTTTGCTCATATCTTCGGCGAGCAGCAGATCAACATCAACTCGATGCGTGCCTTCCAGCTTGCCGAAGGCAACTCGATGCAAGTTTTTGAAGTGACGATTCCCACGGATCTGGACACCCGCAGCCTTCACCGCGTGCTTTTGGAGCGCGCCAAAACGCTCGGCGTGTCGCTTACGATGCAGCACCGCGACATCTTCGAAGCCGTGCACCGCGTCGCCGTCATCTAAAACGATCGGCCAATTCCAGTTTCACTGATTTTCCAAACGGAGCAAGACAACCATGCTGACCGAACGCGAGGTTCTTTCGACCATCAACATGCTTCGCAGCGAGCATCTCGACGTGCGCACGGTAACGCTCGGCATCAACCTTTTCGACTGCGCGAGCCACGACTTCGACGTCTTTGAACTCAAGGTGCGCAGCAAGATTCTCAAGTACGCCAAGCGCCTCGTGGAAACCTGTAACAGTGTGGGCGACCGCTACGGCATTCCGGTCGTCAACAAACGCATTGCGGTGTCGGCGATCGGCACCGTGTGCGCGGGCTTTACGACCGAACAAATGGTGCGCGTCTGCCGCATTCTCGACGACTGCGCCAAGGAAGTGGGCGTGGACTTTGTGGGCGGCTTCGGCGCGTTGGTTGAAAAAGGCATGACGCCGGGCGAGCGCAACCTCATCAATGCTCTTCCGGAAGCCCTGGCCACGACCGATCGCATCTGCTCTTCAATCAATGTGGGCTCAACGAAAAGCGGCATCAACATGGATGCTGTGAGCCTCATGGGGCGCACGATTGTCGAGACGGCCAACGCCACGGCCGATCGCGACGGCATCGGCTGCGCCAAGCTCGTCGTCTTCTGCAACATTCCGCAGGACGTTCCCTTTATGGCCGGCGCCTACTTGGGCGTGGGCGAACCCGACGTCGTGATCGACGTGGGCGTTTCGGGCCCGGGCGTTGTGAATAAAGCCCTGCAGCGCGCCATTGAAGAAACCGGCCGCAAGCTGACGCTCTCCGAAATCGCCGAAGTGATCAAACACACCGCTTACAAGGTAACGCGCGTGGGCGAACTGATCGGACGCGGTGTCGCCAAGGCCATGGACATCCCGTTCGGCGTGGCGGACCTTTCCTTGGCCCCGACGCCTGCCGTGGGCGACAGCGTGGGCGAAATCTTCCAGATGCTGGGGTTGTCTTCAATCGGTGCACCGGGGTCGACTGCCATTCTTGCGATGCTCAACGACGCCGTGAAAAAGGGCGGCGTCTTTGCCTCAAGCCACGTGGGCGGCCTTTCGGGCGCCTTCATTCCGGTGAGCGAAGACAGCGCCATCGAAGCGGCGGCCCGTTCGGGGGCGCTCACGATGGAAAAGCTTGAAGCCATGACGTGCGTGTGCTCCGTGGGACTCGACATGATCGCCATCCCGGGCGACACGCCTGCCGAAACGATTTCGGCCATGATCGCCGACGAAGCCGCCATCGGCATGATCAACAGCAAGACCACGGCTGTGCGCATCATTCCGGTGCCGGGCAAGACCGTGGGCGACGTGGCGGTGTTCGGCGGCCTCTTGGGCGAAGCCTCCATCATCCGTGTGCCGGGCGGCGACTCGCAGAAGTTCATCGACTTCGGCGGACGAATCCCTGCGCCGATTCATAGCCTCAGAAACTAACCAGAGAACCGAAAAATCATTTTCCTCTGAGCCCAGACTGCTTTAAAACAGTCTGGGCTTTTTAATCAGCAAGAATCGGCATTCCTCCTCCCCTCCATGAGGCGGGGAGGAATGCCGAGCTTGTTTCGTTTACACAGGTCGATCATAATGCTCCAGTGTTTCACTTTCTGGTCGACAATGCTTCACGCTGCCAAGTTTCGTCTCTATCCAACCAAGGAACAAGAGAAGTTCCTTTGGGGGCAATGGGGTGCCGTTCG
>OOAH01001782.1_pt1 | contig 17565 bp, 12 predicted proteins | sample 1671801 | NCBI WGS metagenome assembly OOAH01 (sample SAMN06348194, study PRJEB24527) | human gut metagenome | biome: human gut; feature: ankylosing spondylitis patient; material: feces | host: Homo sapiens | place: China | collected 2015-10 | reverse complement strand
ATTTGGATGCCGCATGGGCTGAATTCGCAAGTTCGCATGCCGACGATTTGCAGGCCGTGGAGCATTCTCGTAGCGCGAAACGTTTTGAAAAGCATGCGCAGCGCCGTGAGAAGGAGGCGTTGCTTTCGATTCAGGATTTGGATCAGGGCACGTTCACTGATGACACTCCGCAAGGTCGTGGACCGCGCGATTTCACTGGTTCCAGCTGGTTGGACACCGATAGTGTAATGGATCGTTACGGTGATGATTTCACTCCTCCGAATCCCTCCATCGGTCATGTCAAGATATCGAAGTTGGTGTTTTGGGTGCTTTTGATCGCTGGTGTCGCCGGTATCATCGCATCTGCGTTCATGCCTGCTTTGGCTGGGATTTTGGGATCGATTTTCGGTGTGTGCGCGTTGATTGGCGCTGCTGGATTGATCGTACAGCACAAGGGACATACACAAACCCGCCGCGATGTTTTCGATGATGGAGCTCGCGTATAGCAACATATGGAGAAGACTGCATCAGCTACGTCTTTTGTGCTCTTCTCTGTGATATTTGTCGCTGCGATACGTATAAGGCGTGTCTCGTCGTTGAGTGTTTTGACGAGACACGCCTTATACGTTCTTATGATCTGCCATTTCGCCGAATATCAAGCTTTCTTGGACTGGGCGGCGGTGATCCACTGGTCAAGCAGTGCCGAGGCCTTGCCTGAATCAACGGTTTCTTCGGCAATGGCATAGGCCGCTTTGAATCGTTCAGTCAGGCTGGCATCAGCTGGCACCTGATGGCCGTCCGCAACAATCGCGGATGCCGCGTTGAGCAGGGCGGTAGTGCGGAAAGGCACGTCCTTGCCTGCAAGGAAGTCACGGAACAGCTGAGCGTTGAGCTCCGGCTCTCCACCCTTTAAGTCAGCCACCGTCACCTTGTCGAGACCAAGCTCCACAGTCGGATCGAATTCACTCTCAGTGACTTTGCCGTTGCTGAACTCCCAGATGGACACCGGACCAGTCGGAGCCATTTCGTCAAGTCCCTCGCTTGACGTGTACACCATGCCGGTCTGTCCATTAGCCGCATATACCGCAGCCATGATCGGGCTCATTGCGCGATTGGCGCAGCCCACCGCCATGTGCTTCGGCGAGGCCGGATTGGTCAGAGGTCCAAGAACGTTGAATACGCATGGCATGCCGAGCGCCGCACGGACAGGTCCCACGAAGCGCATTGCCGGATGGAATGTGCGTGCGAAAGCGAATGCGATGCCGCATTCGTTGCCGACCTCAGCAACCTGTTCCGGTTCCAGATCGAGCGGCAGTCCCAGCGCCTCGAAGCAATCGGCAGTGCCGCACTTGGAAGAGGCTGCACGATTGCCGTGCTTCACGACTTTCGCTCCGGCTGCGGCAGCCACCACCGCGCCCATGGAAGACAGATTCACCGTCGCGGCGCCGTCTCCACCGGTACCGACGATATCGGTGGTCTCACCGTCGATATCAAGTTTGATGGCATGGGAGACCATGGCCTTGGCCGCTCCACGCACCTCATCCGGAGTCAAGCCAAGCTGCTGCTGGGTTGCCAGAACCGCACCGACGGCCGCCGGATTAGCGTTGCCGTTCATGAGGTCATCGACGAACCACTCGGATTCCTCGGCACTCAGATGGTCCCCTCCGACCAGCTTGGTGAGGATCGACTTCCATGTGATTTCAGCCATGATGCCCTCCTTGACGCTTCAGCATGTCACGTTGTTGATACGATATCGCCGCCATTGTAACCGTTCTACATTTCATGGTTTTTCAACGTCCATATCACGAACAGGTAATTGCAGAAAAGCGCTCATCATAAACAACACAGACATTTTCAATATCTATCTTCCGCATATCGGGCAACGAGCATGAAACAAAAAGGCGGTCTGCGAAAAATCCGCAAACCGCCTTCATTATGCGCGAATCATCAGAGCATCACACGATATGTCACTGTTCGTTCTGTCCGTGGCACATCTTGTACTTACGACCGGAACCGCACGGGCACTGGGCGTTCTTGCCAGTTCCCGGGAAGGTGCGGCCATCCGCCCACGGAGAGCGCAATTCCTCGCTCTTCGGGCGCTTATTGGCAGGAACCTTGCCCTCAGCATGGCTGATCGGCTGCATGCCTACGATGCCAGGCTCATTCTTCTGTTCTTCGGCCAGTTCGTCGATGACGGTCTTCTCGGCCTCATCGTCGGTTTCCGGCTCGGCAGGAGCGGTTTCACCGGTCGGCTGCGCTTCGCTATCCAGGCCCATCACCGCTTCGGCTGCGTTCACGGCCTCTTCCTCATCGGATTCGGTTTCGGCGTCTTCGGTGGTGGCGACACGATCGATGTCAACGTGGAACAGCAGCTGGATGGTCTCCTCCTTGATTGCTTCAATCATGGAGTTGTACATCTGATAGCCTTCGCGCTGGTATTCGACCAGCGGATCGCGCTGACCCATACCACGCAGACCGATGCCGTCCTTGAGATAATCCATCTCATACAGGTGTTCGCGCCACTTGCGGTCAAGAACCGCGAGCACGACACGACGTTCCAGCTGACGCAGACCCTCTTCACCAAGCTTGGCTTCGAAGTCGGCATACTGGTCCTTTGCGTCGGAAACGATAAGCTCCTGCAGGGCTACGATGGCCTTGTCTCCCTTGAGCTTGGAGACAGCGTCCTTGGCGGCTTCCGGATCGACGGCAATCGGGTACACGGCGTTCAGAGCCTTGAACAGGCCTTCCCAATCCCAATCCTTCGGCTTGTCGGAACCCTTGTTGGCGCCCTTGATGTAGCTCAATACCGTATCGTCGATGAACTTGAGGATATCCTCGTGGATGTCTTCGCCCTTGAGCACAGCCTGACGCTCGGCGTAGATGACGGTGCGCTGCTTGTTCATCACGTCATCGTACTTGAGCACGTTCTTACGGATTTCGAAGTTGCGGGATTCCACGGCCTTTTGTGCGGTGCGCACGCCCTTGGAAACGCTCTTCGCTTCGATCGGCTCGCCTTCCGGCATGCCCTTGGCCATAACGCGGGCCACGAGCTGGGTGTTGAACAGACGCATCAGATCGTCTTCGAGCGACAGGTAGAAACGGGACTCGCCCGGATCGCCCTGACGTCCGGAACGGCCGCGCAGCTGGTTGTCGATACGACGGGATTCGTGACGCTCGGTACCAAGCACGTACAGGCCGCCGAGTTCAACGACCTCTTCATGCTCGTCCTTGACCTGCTCCTTGATTTCGGCCAAGGTGCCCGGCCAACGCTTCTCGTACTCGTCCGGAGTGTCATCCGGAGAATAGCCTTCGGACTTGAGCTTCGCATCGGCAAGGAACTCGACGTTGCCGCCGAGCATGATGTCGGTACCACGGCCGGCCATGTTGGTGGCCACGGTGACGGCGCCCTTGCGGCCGGCGACGGCGACCACGGCGGCTTCCTTCTCATGCTGCTTGGCGTTCAGGACCTGATGAGGGATCTTGGCCACGTCGAGCAGAGTGGAGACCACTTCGGAGCTTTCCACAGAGGCGGTACCGAGCAGCACCGGCTGTCCCTTGGCGTGACGCTTGGCCACGTCCTTGACGATGGCGGCCAGCTTCTCCTTCTTGGTGCGGTAGATGAGGTCGTCCTGGTCCTTGCGGATCATCGGCTTGTTGGTCTTGATCGGCAGCACGCCCAGCTTGTAGGTGTTCATGAACTCGGCGGCCTCGGTTTCGGCCGTACCGGTCATGCCCGCGAGCTTGTCGTACATACGGAAGTAGTTCTGCAGGGTGATGGTGGCGAAGGTCTGGTTCTCGGCCTTGACCTCCACGCCTTCCTTGGCTTCGATGGCCTGATGCAGGCCCTCGTTGTAGCGGCGGCCCGGAAGGATACGGCCGGTGTGCTCGTCGACGATGAGCACCTCGCCCTGGGTGACGACGTAGTCCTTGTCACGCAGGAACAGTTCCTTGGCCTTGATGGCGTTGTTCAGGTAGCCGATCAGTGCGGTGTTGTTCGGCTCGTACAGGTTGTCGATGCCGAGATAATCCTCGATCTTGTTGATGCCTGGATCGAGAATGCCGACGACCTTCTTTTTCTCGTCGACCTCATAGTCCTCGTCACGGGTGAGCTTGAGCACCAGACGTGCGAACTGACGGTACCAACGGGTCACGTCGCCTTCGGCCGGACCGGAGATGATCAACGGGGTACGGGCCTCGTCGATGAGGATGGAGTCGACCTCATCGACGATGGCGAAGTGGTGGCCGCGCTGCACCAGATCGGACTTTTCCCACGCCATGTTGTCACGCAGGTAGTCGAAGCCGAACTCGTTGTTGGTGCCGTAGGTGATGTCGGCGTTGTACTGCTTGCGGCGCTCCGGCGGTTTCTGGTTGGTGATGATGCAGCCGGTGCTCATGCCGAGGAAGCGGTAGACACGACCCATCAGCTCGGCCTGGTAGCTTGCCAGGTAGTCGTTGACGGTGACGACGTGCACGCCCTGGCCGTCGAGTGCGTTCAAGTATGCCGGCAGGGTCGCCACAAGGGTCTTGCCTTCACCGGTCTTCATTTCGGCGATGTTGCCCCAGTGCAGCGCCGCGCCACCCATGAGCTGCACGTCGAAGTGGCGCAGGCCCAAGGTGCGCTTGGATGCCTCGCGCACGGTGGCGAAGGCTTCCGGCATGAGCTTGTCGAGGGATTCGCCATTGTCGAGACGCTGCTTGAACTTGGCGGTCTGGCCCTTGAGCTCTTCGTCGTTGAGCGCTGCAATCTCATCTTCCAGCGCGTCGGTCGCCTGAGCTACGTGCTCAAGCTTCTTGATCTGTCGGCCTTCGCCCATTCGCAGGGCTTTGTCAACGATATCTACCACAATCACTCCCTTTGTGTATGCGAGTTATCTCATCTGAGATTAGTCGCTGTTTAACGATTTCCGAAAAACACCGTCCATTTTACGTAACTTTCAGCTTGTTGTGGCCTTCTTCCATTCGACACACCACCTTCAGACATGAAAAAGAGGCCCGCACATACACTGCGCGAGCCCCGTTCGGTCAGATTATCTCCCTATCCAACCTGTTGCATGTCTTACTTCGCCACATTCTCCGGGGTGTCGATCTCGAAGACGCCATAGCTCCAGCCGTGACGATGGTAGACGACGGACGGACGACCGGTCTCCTTGTTCACGAACAGGAAGAAGTCATGTCCAATCAGCTCCATCTCATACAGCGCCTCATCGATGGTCATCGGCTCCGCGATATGCAGCTTGCGACGGATGACAATCGGGGTGTCGCCTACTTGGACTTCGACGGACTCTCCCGGACCCAGCTCAGCGGCGACGGCTTCGGCCGGGCTGTTATTCGGCACTTCGACCGGCTCCTCAACTTCTGGAGTCGGCTCGACGACACCAAGATCGACCGGGACCGGATCGCTGTAGCCACGACGATGATCCTTGCGACGATCACGAGTGCGACGCAGACGGAGGGTCAGCTTGTCGAGCGCCATGTCCAGAGCGCTGAACTCGTCGGCGCTGGAAGCCTCGGCGCGCACCACGGTACGACCTGCGATGACGGTGATTTCAACGCGCTTGGCGGTGTCGGCCTGACGCGGATTGCCCTCGTGCGACAACACAATCTGAACACGCTGCGCATCCGGGGCGATAGCGGTCACACGATTCATCTTGCTTTCGACAACGTCACGGAACCTTTGCTTAATCTGCGTATGACGTCCGGTAACGACGATTTCCATGTGGACCTCCCTAGACTCAAGCGGTGTTACCCGCTATATACGGACCAAACAGCTGCTTCGCTGTTCGGTAGTCAACATTGTAGCCGCAACATTGTGATTTCACTGAAAAGTTGACGCAAGAAAAATAAAGTTTTTTTGATTTTCCTTTCGTCCGTTTTCTTGCTATCATAGTGCATTTGAGACCTCTTGATGGCCGCGACCGATCCGTCGGTTGAGGAACTTCCGGGCTCCATAGAGCACGATGGCGGATAACGTCCGCCCAGGGCGACCTGAGAGATAGCGCAGCAGAGAACAGACCGCTTATCGGTTTCGACCGGTAGGTAAGGGTGAAACGGCGGTGTAAGAGACCACCGGGCCTCTGGTAACAGTAGGTCGCATGGCAAGCCTCATCGGGAGCAAGGCCAAGCAGATGGCGGTAAGGGCTGCTCGCCCGTGTCATCGGGTAGGCTGCTAGAGCCTGACGGCAACGTCAGGTCGAGATGGATGGCCATCCGTGCCTGAGGCACGACAGAACCCGGGGTATAAGAGGTCTCACTCCCTTATCACACCGACCGATTCCCGTGGCGAAACAGTGTTTGAAAACCGCATAACCACTATGCGAATCAGTCGTTTCAGACGAACAATTCCTGTGCGATTTTCCGCAGAACTTCAGGATTATGGCCTTTCCGCCCACCAGCACTCCAGAACCGTCTTTTACGCACCTCGACATCCAATCCAGCAGTTTTTCTTGCTGTCCGACGTCCCAGCTCCCATGCAGCCTCGGCGAACACGCCTTGGGATTCGGCCTCATCGCACACACGTTGCGCGAGCTGGCGGTCCACACCTTTGCGTTTGAGCTCCATGACCGCTCCCCTATACCCCATCAGTCGTGATGTGCAGTACCGCACCGCGGACTGGGCGTACGCCTCGTCGTCGATGAGACGGACCCGAATCAGTCTGACGATCACATCGTCCACCACCTCGGAGGCATACCCCTTGCCGATGAGTCGCTCCCGCATCGCGCCTGACGGACGCGGCGCCGCATCAAGCAGCCGAAGGGCCGCCTCCCTGCATGCATCCAAATCATTCGGATCGTCAAGAATCCGCGACACGCCGACTGCGACACGCCCTGCGTGTCGTGCGTGTCGCGCACGCCTCGGCGTGTCATTGCCGCCAATGGACGGAGTTCGGTCGTAATCGAATTCGGTTCGACCGGCCTGCGGCCGACCACCGCAGGAAAGGGCAAGGCCCCCAGCCTCAGATGATACCGGCTGGAGGCCCTGCTGTTCAAGAAATCGCTCAGCGCTGATCATACGTCACGCCTTGCCGGCTGACTTGGAAGCCTTTGCCGCGCCTTTGGCTGCTTCCGGCTTGCCAGCATCCGCTTTCGCCTTCTCCTCGCTTGTGGCATTAGACGCAGAAGCCTCATTACCATCTTCGGCAAATTGGTCGGTGGGCTCAATGAGACCAAACTCGGCCTTCACCTTATTCTCGATCTCTTCGGTAAGCTCCGGATTGTCTTTCAAGAATTGGCGCACGTTCTCACGGCCTTGACCCAGTTGGTCGCCACCATAGGTGAACCATGATCCGGACTTCTTCACGACATTGACCTGCAACGCCATGTCAAGTACGGAACCTTCCTTGGAAATGCCCTCGCCGTACAACACGTCGAATTCAGCGGTCTTGAACGGCGGAGCCATCTTGTTCTTGACGACCTTGACCTTGGTGCGATTGCCTACAGCCTCATCACCATTCTTGATGGTCTGGATACGTCGAATATCCATGCGGACGGACGAGTAGAACTTCAACGCCTTGCCGCCGGTGGTCGTTTCCGGATTGCCGAAGAACACACCGATCTTCTCTCGAAGCTGGTTGATGAAAATGGCGGTGGTGCCCGCCTGAGCCAAAGCGCCAGTCATCTTACGCAATGCCTGGCTCATCAGTCTTGCCTGCAAACCGACATGACTGTCGCCCATTTCACCTTCGATTTCGGCCTTCGGCACCAGTGCAGCCACTGAATCGATGACGATCACGTCAAGCGCACCAGAACGAATCAGCATATCCGCGATTTCCAGCGCCTGCTCGCCGTTATCAGGTTGGGAAACAATCAACGAATCAGTATCGACGCCGAGCTTGCGCGCATAGACCGGGTCAAGCGCATGTTCCGCATCGATGAACGCGGCGACGCCACCGTTTTTCTGGGCATTGGCCACCACATGCAACGCCAGTGTGGTCTTGCCGGAGGATTCCGGACCATAAATCTCCACGATACGGCCCTTCGGTAGGCCGCCGATACCCAATGCCATATCCAATGCCAGCGATCCAGTAGGAATCACCTCGACATCCTGCTCGGGACGATCGCCCAATCGCATGGCCGATCCCTTGCCGAAACTCTTCTCGACCTGCGCGAGCGCCGTATCAAGCGCAGCCTGACGACGCGGGTCGATGCCGTTCGCGGACTTGTTCTGTGCGGCTCCCTTTGCCGCGCTCGTCTGTGCCATGACTACTCCTTTTGCTGACTATGACGAATGGTGGCTTCACCGTAAGGCCACGGCATTCGTTCCCGCAAATCTAACGGCCGTTGTGGTCGGAGGATATGCGATCTAACGAGTCATAACCAACATTTCTTGGAAAATCAACGTTTTCACGCGATCTGAAGAATTTGGAAACAGCCCGTCTAGGTTGTTGTCTGTGGATAACTATATCCCAACATGCGAACATCTGTTCGAAGAGGCGTGTTGTGTTCGGAAAACGTCTCAGCGCACCGGCATAGGAGGCGCGTTATGGTCCTTGCCCCAACGCTGGGAATCGGGAATGCCCATCTGGTCGCATAACACATTCCAGACCACTCGCGGCTCCTCACCAGCGCCAAGCGCGTCCACCGCCGTCATGCCGCCAAGACGATCAAGCACCTGGTCATGCGCCAGCGCTCGACCATAGCTACGACCAAGCACCTCTTCAAGTAACTGCCAAAATTCACGTTCCTGCACGTGCCCCAGTGTACACAGACTTGAATCCATGTACAGGCACGAAAAACGCCCGGCGAACAATCGCCGGGCGTCAACCTTACATTCGAATCAGGCAGCCACAGAATCGAGATAGTCAGCCACCATGCGAAGCATCTGGGCTGTGGACAGTCCCAAGGACTGCGCGATGGACGACAGCAGTTCGGAACTGGCCTCCTTCTGGCCGCGCTCCACTTCGGAAAGGTACCCCAAAGACACCCCGGCCTTTTCGCTGACCTCGCGAAGCGTCTTATGATCTCGCGTGCGCAGGTCGCGCAGCACATGGCCTATGGCTTCACGCAGCGAAACCTCCTTAGCCTCATCGGGCTGTTCCTGAGCGTGCGGCACAGCATGCGTGCGTACCCGATCGGAGTCCTCTTCCTGCCACATTCGCGTCAATGCGGCCTGACGCTCATCCTTGGCCTTTTTCGCAGCGCGCGCACGAAGCACCTGCTGCTGCGCGAACATCACAGCGCGCCGCTGAGCCGGCGTAAGCTCCCTGACACGAGCTCCGGCAGCCTGCGCAGTCGCAGGAGCCATAGCCTTGAGTTCCCTCTGCTCTTTGGTGAGTGTCATCATTTCCATTCATCAGCCCCTTTTTCGTGCGTACGTCTGTCCACTATGGTCAACACTCATCTTTGTGGATTATTCCTGTGAATCCGCTGAAAGCTCCCTCAGCTTTTGCAGAATACAATGCACGACGCCGCGTCGCACGCTCTCCCTATCTCCCTGCAGGCGAAGCTCAAAAGCCTCCGTTCGCCGAGAGCGAACACCTCCGAACCCCTCCGGCAGGGAACAACCGACATATGCAAGACCTGCCGGTTTATTTCCATCAGGTCCAGGCCCCGCCACTCCCGTGGTCGACAATCCAATAACGCAGTCGCCATCCCCCTGCTGCCGATACAGCCTCGCCGTTCCGGCAGCCATCTGGCGGGCCACTTCAGGATGGACAGCCCCCTCGCTGCGCAGCAGTTCCGCATCTACGCCAAGAATCGAGGCCTTGGCACGAATGTCATACGTCACCGCGGAACCGAGAAAAACCTTCGACGCTCCCGGCACGCGCACGAAAGCGTCGGCCAACAGGCCTCCCGTCAACGATTCGGCGGCTGCGATCTTGAAATGGTTGGTTTCGCAATATGCAAGAACGGCCGCAGCCAATTCATCGCATTGCGATTGGTTGGCGGCAGCCGTCTGGTCCATAGATTCAGTCATGAATGCCTTACTTGGTTTCTTTTCCGGACTTGCTCGCGGACTTCTTACGGCCGCCGAACGTATTGACCAGATACTCGCCACCGGAATACAGGCAGAGAATCAGCGCAAGATAAATCAGCGCATACGTGATGGTGTAGTAGACGGTCATCCACATCGGGGTGTCGTTGACCCCTTCCGGCGCCAAGCTCCACATAGGCAGCATGAGCATGGCCAGACCAATGCACTGGCAGAGCGTCTTGTATTTGCCTGCCTGGGATGCGGCGATGACCTTGCCGCCCGTATCGATCACAAAGAAGCGCATGACGGTGATGCCGATCTCACGAATCAGGAACAGGGCGGTCACGACCCATCCCAGCACCGGATTGCCAAATTCGTTGAAGATGGCGGCAACGATCAGTGTGCCGCAGGTGAGCAGCTTGTCGGCGATCGGGTCCATCAGCTTGCCAAGTTCAGTGACTTGGTTGTATTTGCGGGCCATCCAACCGTCAAGCTTATCGGTGCATGCCGCGATGATGAAGATGACAGCGGCAACCCAACGCATGGTGACGTTATCCACGCCCCACGCGCCGGCTTTGGCGTACAGCGCCAAAAACACGATGACCAAAATGATACGAGAGAAGGTGACAAGGTTCGGCGGCACGTTCCAGCCGTCAAGCAACGATGATTTGCGTTCTTCTTGCTTTTCCATACCGTTCACGTTACCCTGACACTTCTACTTGCTTACCAATTTGCGTTTCATACGGAGCGTTCCCCAGTCACATCGCCGCTTCGGAATCCGCCGCCGAAGAGACTCCCGAACTCAGCGACGAGGTCTCACCCTTGATGAAGGCGAGCACCTGCGGCAAGTCCTGGGGCTGCACCAACACCTCGCGCGCCTTGGACCCTTCGGACGGCCCCACGACGCCACGTGACTCCAGCAGATCCATAAGGCGGCCAGCCTTGGCGAATCCGACACGCAGTTTGCGCTGCAACATGGACGTGGAACCGAACTGCGAGGTGACGACCAGTTCCGCCGCCTGCAGAAGCACATCCATATCGCCGCCGATGTCTTCGTCCGGCTCAATGGCCTTCTTGTCGGCTTCCTTGGCCATTTCCTCGATATCCTCACGGTAATGTGGCTTGCGCTGGGTGCGTACGAATTCCACGGCACGTCGGATCTCCGACTCGTCGACCCATGCGCCCTGCACACGCAACGGTTTGGCCTGTCCCATCGGCAGGAACAGCGCATCGCCCTGTCCAATCAGAGTTTCCGCGCCAGTGGAGTCGAGAATGACTCGAGAATCAGTGGCCGACGAGGTCGCGAACGCCAAACGCGAAGGAATGTTCGCCTTGATCAGGCCGGTGACCACATCGACCGATGGACGCTGGGTGGCGAGCACCAGATGCACGCCTGCAGCTCGTGCCAGCTGCGTGATGCGTTGGATGGAGCTTTCCACATCATTCTTGGCCACCATCATCAGATCGGCCATCTCGTCGACGACCACCAGAATGTACGGATATGGAGCGACCTTGCGCTTCGATCCGGCCGGCGCATGCACCTTGCCCGCACGCACGGCAGCATTGAAATCCTTGATATGGCGGAATCCGAAGAATTCAAGATCGCTGTAACGAGCATCCATCTCCTTGACCACCCATTCGAGCGCCTGCGCAGCCTTCTTCGGATCGGTGATGATCGGCGTGAGCAGATGTGGAATACCCGCGTATGCCGATAGTTCCACTCGCTTCGGATCAACCATGATCATGCGCACCTGATCCGGCGTCGCCCTCATGATCACGGATGTCAGCATGGAGTTGATGAAACTGGACTTACCGGAACCGGTGGCGCCTGCCACCAGAAGATGCGGCATCTTAGTGAGGTCCGCCGTTACAAAATGGCCTTCCACATCCTTGCCCACGCCTGTGAGCATCGGATTCGGATCGTTTCTCGCCTTGTCCGAACGAAGCACATCGCCAAGCACCACGGTTTCACGGTCGGTGTTCGGTATTTCGATGCCGATGGCGGACTTGCCTTCGATCACCGACAGGATGCGCACGTCGGAACTGGCCACCGCGTAGGCGATGTTCTTCTGCAGATTGGTGACCTTCTCCACTTTCACACCCGGACCAAGCTCCACCTCATACATGGTCACGGATGGGCCTCGCAGAAAGCCGATGACTTTAGCGTCGACATTGAACTGCTGGAATGTGACCGTAAGCGCGCGAATCACACGATCGTTCTCCGGAGTGTGCACGGCATGCGGCGCGCCTTGCTTCAGCATGCCGAGATCAGGCAGATGATAGGGGCCCTCCGGAATCTCACCGGACTCGTCGGAAACGCCCTCTCCGTTCGATCCGGCATCTAGATCGTTCACGACCTCATTGGTCGCCGCATCGACCATGACCTGCGACCCGTTGGACGTGCCGTCCTCGTCGATGACGGCCCACGGGTCCCCTACAGCCACGCCAACGGATTTGATCTCGTCGGACGCCGCCTGGCCGGCAACCGTCGGAATGGTTTCCGGGATCTGCGGCATGGTGCCGCTCGCCAAACCGATTGGGTCAGAGGAAAGGGAACGCACCACAGGCGTCTGCGGCATGGCGACGGTTCCACCGAAATCCTGAGCGGAATGTTCGTCGGATGAAATGCTGCGCGGCCGCGAGACGCTCTGGTATGGTTCGTCAAGCATGGTTTCCGCCGTTTCGCCATGCCATTCGGCAGCATTACGAAACGCCTCATCACCGTCGTAATGATCGAGTCCGTCCTGAGCGCCCTGCTTCTTGGATTTCGATGATATCCATTGCTTTATGAGGGAGAACGGCATCGGCTTCTTCTTTTCAGCCGCCACATCGTCGGCTCCATTATGCGCCGGCACGCCTTCTGCGAACGACAGCGTGGTATCTCCTATACGCACTTCGTTCGGGAATTGCTCGGTCTCGTCATCAACCTTTTTATTTGCACCGAATCCAAAACGGACCTTCAATGCACGTACTTTGTCGGGAATCTCTTGAACCCCTGTATTGGTAATCAGCAACAACGAGAACAAAATGACGACCACGAAAATAACGATGGCGAACGCCTTGGAAAGCCCCCATGCCAGCGGGCAGCCAAGCACATAGCCGAGCAGACCTCCCGCATTCTGCAGCAACGCCATGTCGAAACCTTGGGCGTCGGACGCGAGCGCCGCATCGAGTATGGAGCAGACGGACCACAGAATCATGGACCACCCCGCCACCATACGCACATTGCCGCTTTTGCGCTTGGTCTCATATATGAGGCTGAATGCCACCAGCGCCAAAAAGACCGGCAGGATGACGCTCATCAGACCAAACAGGCCGGAAGCCAAGGCGTGGAGCATCCGGCCGAACACGCCCTGCACCCGGAACCATTCCGAAGCGCAGAACATTACCGCGAGAATCACCAGAATAAAACATGCGATATCACGTCCGTACTTGGTCAAGACACCCATCACAGGCGACGGCTCGACCGCGTCCATGACCTTGGTCTCGCCGGAACGTGCCTTGCCCGTGGACCCTTTGCCGCCGGATTTCGTATTGGAAGATGCTGTTCGTGCCATAACGGTCATGATTTTACCCATGGGATGCGCCATGACATGACATTTCCTCGAATCGCACACATTTTCTAACTTAAGTGAACACGCAATTTCACTGATTGGATTCCGCCAAGATCGTCACCGTCAAGTTGGGTGCCACGCCGGAGAAGACCGTGGATAAGGTGGAAAGCTTCGACGAATATGACAGCGGGGTTTTCATTTCAGGCGAGGTCTCCGAGATGATGCTGGGTGTAGGCGTCCGCCTGTGCGTCTATGGCGTCATAGGCACCTGCATCGGCATGTTCGATGATGGCCATCGCATTGTCTAGCAGCGCCGGATTGAGCGCTTGGAGCCAGTGGATGCGCGGGTCACGACCGAACCATCCCATCTGCTTGCGTGCCAGACGCTTCGTTTTCTGCGCAATGTCCATGAACGTGTCGTTCAGGTCACGCAACCCGTCCAAATAGTCGACGACCTGCTGGTAACCGAGCGCTTTGGCTGCGGTGATGCCCAGTTTGGGGCGTATGCGTTCCACTTCTTCGATGAATCCGCCTTCGAGCATCTGCTTGGTGCGAATATCGATACGACGGTCCAGTTCTTCACGCGGCAGATCGAGACCGATTTGCACGGTGGGGATGACGTACCGGTAGTGCGGAAGGCTTGCCGAATAGGGGCGTCCCGTCACTTCGATGACTTCCAGCGCGCGGATGGTTCGTCTCGGATTGTGCGGGTCCATGCGCGCCGCCGCTTCGGGATCCTTGACCTTCAGCTCGTCGAACAACGCGCCCGCGCCTTCGGTTTTTTCCCGTTCCTCAAGCGCCTTGCGTACTTGCGGGTTGGTGCCAGGGAAGGAGATGTCGTCGATGGCCGCCCGCGCGTACAGGCCAGAGCCTCCGACGAGGATCGGACGCACTCCCCTGGCCTGTAGTTCGGCTATTTTCTCGCGGGCGAGCTCTTGGAACCTCGCCACGGACATGGCGTCGTCCGGTTCGATGATATCGATGAGATGATGCCTGACCTGCGCCTGCTCCTCAAGGCTTGCCTTGGCCGTGCCGATATCCATGCCCCGATACATCTGGTATGCGTCGGCGTTGATGATTTCCGCCTGTTCGCCTTTGCGCGCCAACGCTTTGGCGACGGCAATGCCCAACCCGGTTTTGCCGGATGCGGTTGGTCCGACAATGGATACGACCTTGCGCTGCATGGCAGGATCGGCGTCTCCTGTTTTGTCTGTTTTCTCAGAGGTCTGTTCAGTGTCGAACGGCATAGGTCTGCCCCGCCTTCGGATCGGGATCGGCGATGAGGTTGTGACGCCCAGCGTGGGTGATGGTGGCGGTCACGAAATCGCCTACCTGCGGCATCGGCTCGCCTTCGGGCACACCGACATGCACGAGCACGCCGGTTTTCTCGCGCCCGGTGACACGATGGGTCGCGGCGTCCTTCTTGCCAGATGCGCCGGTGACCATCACTTCGACGTCACGGCCTTCGAAGGTTTTGAGATTTTCTTCGGTGATGCGTTCCTGCAATGCCACGAGTCGTTCGAACCGGTCTTGGACCACGTCGTGCGGCACCTGCTCCATTTCGGCTGCCGGAGTGCCTGGGCGCGGCGAATAGATGAAGGTGAATGCGGACGCGAATCTCGCCTCTTCCACCACACGCAAGGTTTTCTGGAAGTCCTCTTCGGTTTCACCCGGGAAACCGACGATGATGTCGGTGGAGATCTGCGCATCCGGCATGGCCTCACGGATTTTACGCAGAATGTCAAGGAACTTCGCGGAACGATACGAACGGCGCATGGCGCGCAGGATTCGGTCGGATCCGGACTGCAGCGGGAAGTGCAGCTGGTGCATGACATTGGGCGTTTCGGCCATGGCTGCGATCACGTCGTCGGTGAAGGCGGCGGGATGCGGCGAAGTGAACCGCACGCGCTCCAATCCTTCGATCTCACCGCATGCGCGCAGTAGCTTGGAGAAGGCGAAACGGTCGCCGATACCGTAACCGAACGAGTTCACGTTCTGGCCGAGTAGCGTGACTTCCTTGGCTCCTTCGTCCACGCACTGGCGGATTTCGGCAAGAATGTCTCCCGGGCGACGATCATGTTCCTTGCCTCGGGTGGTAGGCACGATGCAGAACGTGCAGGTGTTGTTGCATCCCACGGAGATGGCCACCCAGCTTGACACCTTCGACGCGCGGTCGGTGGGCAGCTGGCTTGGGAAGTAGTTGAGTTCCTCTTTGACCTTGACCTGCGCATGGCCTTCGATGCGCGCCTGGTCAAGCAGCTGAGGCAGGAAACCAATGTTCTTGGTACCGAACACGGCATCGACCCAAGGGGCCTTTTTTGCGATCTTCTCACGGTCGAGCTGTGCCATGCATCCGCCGACTGCGATCTGCAGGTTCGGACGCTGGCGCTTCAGTTCGGCCCACAGGCCGATGGTGCCGTACATGCGTTCCGCCGCGTTTTCTCGCACCGCGCATGTGTTCATGACGATGAGGTCCACGTCATGATCGAGGTATTGTTCTTCGGTGGCGGGCACATAGCCATCCGCTTCGAGCACACCCGCGATGCGTTCGGAATCGTGCACGTTCATCTGGCATCCGAGGGTGTGTACGTAGAACACGCCCTTGCCTCGCGTGGCGGTGTCTTCTGTGGCAGGTTCCGCAAGTTTCGAGGCGCGCTCCGCCTCGGTCATCATGTCTTCGTTCATAGCATTCCATGCTATCGGCAGGGATTCCCATCACGCGCCGTATGCACCTTAATGCAGCGTGGCATGCGGTGGAATTGGAGGGATGACGGCGCTTTCAGCGCTTTTTCAGTTTTTCCGCGCTCCTTTTGGGTACACTATGGAACCGTGATACTTGATAGACAGAGCCGCATCAATACCAGTGAACTGCAAGCACGGCTGAAGTCGGTGACTTTCGACGATGGTCCGTTGCCTTCCGATCAGATTACCGAGTTCATTGATCAAATGCAGGTGTATGAGGGCGCGATGTATGAGATCAGCACCAAACTGGAGATTCTCGATTCCGAGTTCCAGGTGCGTTTCTCCCATAATCCCATCCATCACATGGAACGCAGGTTGAAGTCCATCAATTCCATTCTCGGCAAGTTGAGGCGCAAGGATCTGCCGTTGACGGTGGAGTCGGTCAAGGACAATCTGTTTGACGTGGCAGGCATTCGCGTGATCTGCAATTATCGCGATGACGTGTATTCGGTGTCGAATTATCTGTCCGCGCAGAACGATATTCAGGTGTTGCGTGTGAAGGATTATATTAAGAATCCGAAGCAGAATGGATATCGTTCGCTGCATGTGATTTATGCGGTTCCCGTTTTTCTATCTTCCGGACCGCATTACACGCCTGTGGAGGTGCAGTTCCGCACCATCGCCATGGATTATTGGGCGAGTTTGGAGCATGCGCTGCGTTATAAGACGGATTTGCCTGACGCGAAGCTGTCGGAGCATTCGCAGACGTTGCTTGATTGCGCGAGAAGTCTGCAGAATGTCGAAGCGCAGATGCAGAACATTCATCGCGATATCAATGGCGCGCCGCAGGTTGGCGAGGCCCCTAAGGCCGGCTGACGTCTGCCGGTTTGCGTTTGGCCGCATGCAGGAGCTGGTCGATGGGCAGCTGGGCGAGTATGGTGCCCGCGAAAATGAGCGCGCAGCCGAGGTAGGCTCGAGTGGTCATGATTTCGCCCAGCAGAAGCGCCCCTCCGACTGCGGAGAAGAACGATTCGAGCGACATGATCACGGACGCTCTGGTCGGAGGCACAAGTTGTTGGCCTATGACCTGAAGCGTATAGGCTACGCCAGCGGAGCAGACGCCCGCGTAGACGATGGCGATCCAGCTTTGCGCGGCACCGGCCCAGTCGATGGATCCTTCGATGATAGAGCCAATCCAGCTGATGATCGCGGTGGTGGTGATCTGCCCGAATGAAAGCAGGATGGGGTCCATGTCTCGTCCAAAGGTGTCTATGACGAGGATGTGCCCCGCGAAGAGGACCGCGGTGAACAGCAGCACCATGTCCGCCAGGGTGATGGATCCGAATCCGTCGGTGACGCACAGCAGGTAGAAGCCGATAACGGAGATGGCGACGCTGACGATGACGCTGAGATGCACTCGTCGACGCAGAATGATGAAGGC
>OOAH01001781.1_pt1 | contig 17567 bp, 10 predicted proteins | sample 1671801 | NCBI WGS metagenome assembly OOAH01 (sample SAMN06348194, study PRJEB24527) | human gut metagenome | biome: human gut; feature: ankylosing spondylitis patient; material: feces | host: Homo sapiens | place: China | collected 2015-10 | reverse complement strand
CCCGTGATGCGGATGCCCGCCGTGACGTAATCGTCGATCGACTCGGGATTGCGGATCGCTTCGATGTTGAGGATGGGCTTGTTGACGGGGCCGGCAAAGGTGACGTGGCCCTTGCAGATCACCAAGTCCTGTCCGTAGGCCTTGAACGTGCCGTCGATGAGATTCAAGGTGCCCGAAAGGCCGAGCGCTTCGCCGTGCTGCTTGAGGGTTAAGGCGCCCTCAAGGTCGCTTGTCAGGCCGAAGGCCGTGAGATTGACGTCTTCGCCGAGGCGAATCACAAGCGAGCTTTCGATGCGAAGCGGGTCATCAGCCTTTGCACCTGACTGTTTGGGCTTGACGAGCTCTTCGTCGGCGGACGCGGATACGGCCTGCGCCGGAAGCTTTTCAAGGGCTACGTGAGCCTGATCGACTAGCACGCTGCCCGAAAGCTTCAGGCGCTTGCGCGAGAGGCTGGCTTCAACATCGGGCGTAATGTGCGCCGAGACGTAGGGCGGGAGATTCACAAGAACGTCGCGGCCGTTGACCGCCACCTTGGCGGTGGGATTTTCCGGATCGGACCATTCGGCGCTGCCGCGAATGCGCAAATCGCCCTGCGCGGTGTTGAGTATTGCCGTGAGGGTTGTCTGTGTGCCGTTGAGGTGCAAACGTGCTCTCGAGGGTTTGAGCTCAAAGGGCATAGCCCGGCCGCGGGCGGTGAAGTCGGTGAGTTTTACGTCGCCGAAGAGTTCCGGGCGAGCGAGCGTGCCGCGCGGAGAAATGTCGGCGGAAATGCGGCCGCGTGCCGCAAGCCGCGGCGGCATGCTTTGGAACACCGTGTTGAACTGAGCCAGATCCACGTCCTGTGCCTTAACCGAGCCCGCCAGTTCCTTCCTGGCAAACGGCTCGAGCACGGAAATGTCGGCTTCTACCGCACCGCCGTCCGAAAGCGTCAGGAAAGACTGAACCCGGGCCTTTTGCGGCGTGAAGCTTGCTTGAATCTTCGTTTGATCGAGCTTGATCGGCTGCGGGGCGTCTGCGAATGTGAACGCAAGGCTGCGGCTCATCAGCTCAAGCGAGGCTTCGGCGGATTTGACCTCGGGCGCCGTCCATCGCAGCGTTGCCTTGGCGTCGGCACGGCCCGCAATGTCGAACGCAATCGGCACAAGACGCTGGATGAAATTGAGGTCGGCGTCCTTGGCCGACAGCTTGAGTTCGCCGGCGCGGCCGAGTTTGGCCTTGTCCGTGACGCAGAGTTCAAACGTCTTGGCGTCGCTCTTCCAGCAGTGCGGTGAGACTTCCATATGCAACCGCGAAGGATCGACCGAAACGGACGGCTTTTGTGCGGTCAACCAGATGCCCGCCTGCGAGACGGCGCGGGCGGACTCAAGCGTGCCGGACCACACGAGATTTTGAGCGTCAAGTCGTCCGGTCAATTGAGCATTGAGCGTTGCCGGTTTGCCCATCAAGGCAAGCGTGAGCGTGTGCTTTTCCTGCGTGCCGGACAGGGTCACATCGGCCGAGTCGACGGTTTTGTTCGCTGCGGTCAATTGTCGGGCTTGGATGCGGACCTCGGCCTTGGGCACGAGCTTGGATTTTTCCCGCAGGGTCGTCACCAGCAAAACGATGTCGGCTTGATTGATCGACAGACCCGAGATTCGAACGGAAGACGCCTGCAGTTGAGAGGTGATCTTCGGCAGCTGTGTGGTGCCCGCCAATGTGCCCGTACCAAAAATGCGACCACTCAATGACTTGTTTAGGCGCGAGAGGTCGTCGGAGGCTACCGTGAAGGTGCTCGAGAGCGTGTTCTTGGTGAGCTTGGCGTCGGCCGTGAGCCGTGCGCCGTCGGCTTCGACGAGCAGATTTTTGACGGTGACGTTGTCGGGGCCTTGAAGTGCCGCAGCGCCCTTTGCGGTGAACGCGGTGCCGTCAACAGTAGCGGTTGTCTTAAAGGAGGCAACGTCAAGCGCGAGCGATTCGGGCGCAAAGTTGCTTGCCGAGGTCGCCGCAAACCTTGCTTCGGCAGCCCCCTTGCTTGCGGGCAGGTCTGTTTTGAGAAGAGCCGCCACTGTTTTGAGTTCGGTCCAGTTCGCCTTGACGGAACCTTGGGCGGAAACATTTTCGTCGGTGAGCGAAGCCTCAAGGTTTGCCGCTGCCGTATTGGCGCCGACGGCGGCATGCACCTGCAGGTTCTTCCACGTCAGCTTCCGGCCGTCGGCGGAAAGCGCGACGTCGGCGGGCTGCGTCAGCATCGGCAGGCGCAACTGCGCTTTGGCCGAGGTTGTGTAGTTTTTAAACGTACCGGCAAGCGTTAATTCTAGGTTGCGCAGAGAGCCTTCAAAAGACGTGAGACTTGCAAGCGGCGTGAGATTCAGGTCGCCCGTTGCGGCGATGTCGAAGACGGACTCGGTTTGACCGTTGGAAAGGCGCCCCCGTACATGCAAGGGAGCGGTTTCGGGTCCGACCTTGAGCGACACGTCAATCGCATCGGCGAGATCGGCCTGGACTTCGGCCGTCAGCGGATAGGCGGCAAAGGGTTCCGTGCGCGGCTCGATTCGCGCTTTCATGTCGGACTTCAGAACGCCGCCAATGTGTGTTTTTCCCTGTGCGGAAATGCGGACCAGAGGGTGCGAGAGCGCCAGCGCTTTGACGTGCACCGTGTCGGGCTTGAGCAGGATAGAAGCGGAAGCGGTCTCGACGGCCGTATCGTCGTTGAGGCGCACGTCCTCAAGCTCGAGGGATTTGATGTCGATCGTCAACGGCACCCGCTCGACGTGAATCGGCTCGATCCGCAGGTTCGAGACGAATTCCTCTATACGGGCGGCAAGCGGACGCGGTGCGGCAGAGGATTTCGTCAAGGCGGGCGTTTGAGCGACTATGTCGACACCGGAAACGGCGAGCGCCTGCACCACGGCTTTGTCGGCGGCGGCGCGTCCGGAGAAGGCGATGCGCTCTGCGGCAATCCGGGCGGAATCGGTTTCGAAAACCGTGTTCGAGAATTTGGCGTCGGCAATGTCGACCGAAACGGGCAGCGCAATCAAGGCAGGGGCCGGATCGTCGGATCCGTCAGCGGACGATCCTGCGAGGTTGATCGTGAGGTTGTCGACGGTGAGGCTCTTCAGATCGAAGTGCCGCTCCAGCGGCCGCAGGTTGGCCAGCGAAAAGGCGATGCGGCGGCTCGTGAATGTAGCCGATGGGGTTCGGTAGGAGACGCCTTCGAGAGAGGCGTCTAAAAGCGTGCCTTTGGTGGAGGCGACGGTAAGCTGCGGTACCATCTTTTCGGCGAGGGATACGGCGGCAGTCATCCCCCACGGCGTCAAGGCAAAGAGCACTAGCGTGGCGAAGAACAGCAGCAAGATTGCGAGAGCGGCAGAAGCGTACTTCAGCACGCGAGGCATCTTCGTCATAAGGCGCCTCCTAGACCGAAGTAGAGCTTCCAGCCGTCTTCCTGCGCGTCGTTGACGGCTCTGGCGACATCAAGCTTGAAAAGACCGATGGGGGAGCGCCAGCGAAGACCGGCGCCTGCGCCCTTTTTGATGTCGCCGAAATCGAAGTCGTGACTGGATTGACCGGCGTCGAAAAAGAGCGCCGTCCACCAGTTGCCCGCAAAGTTGTACTGATATTCGAGCGAGACGGTGAACATCTTGGAGCCACCTTCGAGCTCTCCGTTTTCGTTCTTAGGCGAAATCGACTCGTAGTCGTAGCCGCGCAGGGTTGCGTCGCCGCCCACGAAGAAGCGCAGATCGGGCGGCACCTGATCGAAATCGCCCGATTCGACCCAGCCTGCGCTCCAGCGGCCGACAAAGATGTGCGAGCGGCCGATCGAACGCACCCAGCTTTGCTGAGCGGTCAGGCGCATGAAGTCGATGTCGGAGCCCCAGGCGGTGTTGGATATCGAAAGCGAATAGCGCTGCGTGTCGCCCCAGGTGGGCATGATGCCGCCCTTGAGGCGCGTGCGAGAAAACGAAATCGTGGGGTAGATGAGCTGCGAATCCGAAGAGTCGCTGCCCTGCGTGAAGCTGTCGTAGAGCCAGTCGACCGAAATCGAGCGCGTCCAGCCCGCAGGTGTCAGGTGCAATCGAGCAGCGGAGACGGCGGTCGAAGACGAGTCCGTGTCGTTCAAGGTCGATCGCTTGTAGCCGCTTTGCAGCGTCCAGTAGTCCGAAAGCGGGTTGCTTTTGCTCGGAATCCTGTAGTTGAACTCGAAGGACTGCTCGTCGGGCGAGATGTCGGTTGCGGCTGTGAGGCTGTGCCCCTTGCTGTTGATCCAGGGGCGCGTCCAGGAAAGTTTGCCGTGCGGACCGATGTCGGTTGCGTAGCCCACGCCGGTTTCGATCATGTTCTGCTTGCGGGGCGTGACGTGCGCGTCGATGTCGAGCACGCGCTCGGGATTGAGCTTGGCTTTGTCGAACTGCGGCGAAATCACCACCAGACCGAACCAGTTGGTGGCGTTTAGGTTGCTGGAAAGTCCCCCGAACGCGATGTGCTCGTAGGGCTGACCTTCTTTGAAGGGCACGAGACCCTGAAGGTACTCTTCGTCGATTTGCGAGCCTTCGAAATTCACCTTGCCGAACTTGTAGCGCGGACCGCTGTTGAAGGCGATGTCCCAGTAGCCGGTGCCTTCCGAGGGCGACACCTTGAGGCTGTGCCGCGAAAAGGCGCTCTCGAAATAGCCCAATTCGAGCGCGAGCGTCTGAATCGAATTCCTGAAGCTCTCGTAGTCGTCGTGAATGAGGGGAGAGCCCACCGGCGGAATCTGCTCGAGCGCCGAAACGTAGCCCGATTCGCGAGTGATGGGACCCTGCAGGTCCAAGTGGGGCTCGGTAAGCCGCAGGCGCTTTCCCGGATCCACGGCGACATTGACGCCGGTGACGGTTCCGTCGTCGGATTTGAGCACGCGAACCTTCACCTTTGGGCGGTAGTAGCCGAAGGGCTTGATGCCTTCGCGCACGGACGTCATCAGACGGCGCCTCGGCGTGTAGGCGGGATTGCCTTTGCGCCCGGCCAGATGCGCGCGAACGTTTTTCTCCAATTCCTCGGTGAGGCCGAAGAAGCGGATGGGAATGTCGGAGGCGGAAAGCGCGGCAGGCACAAGGGCAAGCGCGAGCGCGATCAGTCTTTTCAAGGCAGGTATGGGCAAGCGCAGAAACGATGATTAGCCGAAGTCTAGCGGAAAGCGGCGCGTTTGCCGCGGCCGGGAAAGGGCTAAAAAAAAGCGGTGACTGGAGCCTGAAACCAGTCACCGCATAAGGAAGAATCCCCAAGAAACTCACGCAGGCCGCAGGAGAAAACAGCTTGCGTGACGCCTCGGCAGGTCCGACCCCAACGGACCCTTGTCTCATCGGCCTCGGTCGTCATGTGTTTCTCAGTTGGTGGAACTATAACTTAAATGAGAATCATTCGCAACAACAGAGCTAACAGAAGATGTTTCTGTTTGTAATTGCGGTTGGTTGACTCTGAAAAAAATCAAGAAAAAACAAGCGCAAACACTTCCGGCTCTGTACAATGCGCTCTCTTTGCAAACCATCTTTCTGGCCGGTAAAGCCAAAATGACTGTCGATTTACATCCTTCCTATCTGATCGGACAGCACTTGTCCGACTACGACTTCGATCTTCCCCTCGAGCTGATTGCGCAGTTTCCGCTCGCCGAACGTACGGCCTCGCGACTTCTGCATGTCAACGACGACGTGATCGAAGATCTTGTTTTCACCGACTTAAAGCACCTGCTGCGTCCGGGCGACCTCCTTGTGATGAACAACACGCGCGTCATCAAGGCGCGGCTGCGAGGCGTCAAGGAAACGGGCGGCGCCGTAGAAGCCATGATCGAGCGCGTCACGGGTGAAAACACTGCCATCAGCATGCTGCGCGCAAGCAAAAAGCCCAAGCCCGGTTCCCGCCTGATCTTCACGGGTGAGGAGGGCGTTGAGTATGAAGCTGTCGTGGGCGGGCGTCAAGGTGAATTTTTCGAGCTCACCTTTAATGCACCGGCGCTATCCGTGCTTGAAGCCGTAGGTAAGGTGCCGCTGCCGCCCTATATCGAACGAGATGCACAGGCTTCCGACGAAGGGCGCTATCAGACGGTGTACGCCAAGTATCCGGGCGCTGTGGCAGCTCCCACCGCGGGACTGCATTTTTCCGAAGCGCTTTTAAAGGATCTGCGCGACATGGGCGTGGAAGAAACGTTCGTGACGCTGCACGTGGGCGCGGGCACCTTCCAGCCCGTGCGTGAAGAGGATCTCTCTAAGCACCAGATGCATTCCGAATGGTTCGAAATGAGCGAGGAATGCGCCGAAGGGATCAACCGTGCCAAGCGCGAAGGGCGACGTGTGGTAGCCGTGGGCACCACGAGCCTGCGCGCGATCGAATCCGCCGCCGAAGACGACGGCACGGTGAAGGCCGGCACGATGGATACGCGACTTTTCATTGCCCCGGGGTATCGCTTTAAAGTGATCGACGCGATGGTGACGAACTTTCACTTGCCCAAGTCGACGTTGGTGATGCTCGTGTCCGCTTTGGTCGGCAAAGAACGGATACTCACCGCCTACAAGCATGCCGTTGAAGAAAAGTACCGGTTCTTCAGCTACGGCGATGCTTGTTTCCTGGAACGCACTCAACACAACGAAACGGAGAGCCGAAATGGCCCTGCAGTTTGAAGTATTAAAGACCGAAGGAGCGGCGCGCCGCGGCGTGATGACGCTCAATCACGGCGTCGTGCAGACGCCCGTATTCATGCCCGTGGGCACCTACGGCACCGTGAAGGCCATGACGCCCGACGAACTCGAAGGCATGGGAAGCCAAATCATTCTCGGCAACACCTTTCACCTGTGGCTGCGCCCGGGGCTCGACGTTATCGGTGCGCACGGCGGACTGCACCGCTTTATGAATTGGAATCGTCCGATTCTCACCGACTCGGGCGGTTTTCAGGTGTTTAGCCTCGGACAGCTCAGAAAGATTTCCGAAGAGGGCGTGCGCTTTGCGTCGCCCATCAACGGCGACAAGCTCTTTTTGACGCCCGAAGTCTCGATGCAGATTCAGAAGGTTCTGAATTCCGACATCGTGATGCAGTTTGACGAATGCACGCCCTACATGATCGGCGACAGACCCGCGACCGAAAAGGAAGCGGCCGATTCGATGCGTCTTTCTCTGCGTTGGGCGCGCCGCAGCCGCGAGGAATTCGATCGGCTCGGAAATCCCAATGCTCTTTTCGGCATCGTGCAGGGCGGCATGTTTCCGAAACTTCGCGAAGAGTCGCTCGCGGGCCTCAAGGATATCGGTTTCCATGGCTATGCCTTGGGCGGCCTTTCCGTGGGCGAGCCCAAGGAAAAGATGCTTGCCATTATGGACGCGATCGTGCATCAGATGCCCGAGGATAAGCCGCGCTATTTGATGGGCGTGGGTACGCCCGAGGATCTCGTCGAAGGCGTCTCGCGCGGCATCGATATGTTCGACTGCGTGATGCCCACACGCAATGCTCGAAACGGCTGGCTCTTTACCCGTTACGGCGACATCAAGATCCGCAACGCCAAGCACAAGAACGACACGCGTCCGCTTGATCCGACGTGCACGTGTGCAGCCTGCCGCGGTTATACGCGTGCCTACCTGCATCATTTGCAGAAGGTAAACGAAATCTTGGGGGCGCGTCTCAATTCCATCCACAACCTGCACTTCTACGCCACGATCATGGCCGAGATGCGCAAGGCGCTGGAAGAAGGCAGCTTTGCCGCCTGGAAGAAGAAGTTTTACGAAGACCGCGCCAAGGGCACGGATTGATGTGAACGAAAAGGAAAGCCCCGCTCGATCAGTTCTTGCGGGGCTTTTCATTGGCGGACTTTAGTGGATTACTTTTTCAGAAGTTCCGAACGGATGGCATAGTCAACCAACGCTCTTTGTGCACGAGCGGCGTTGCCCATGCGCGCGAGTTCACCTTCACAGGCAGTCGGAACCAATTGATCGGCATTCCAGCGATAACAGCCGATCTTTGAGCCGCCTTCGAGAGCTGCAGCACCCCAGGAGCCGATGGCCCAGCCGGATTTGCCGAATCCTGCAAACGAAGTGGCCAGGTCGATGTCTTTGCCGCTCAGAACATTACGGCCTTCATAGTTTTTCGGCTGTTTTCCGAGTGCAAATGCTTCTAGTGTCGGAAGAATGTCCCGATGGCTGACCCAACGATCCGCCGAAGTCTTTTGGGTTGCATCCGTGACACTTTTCATGGATTCGGGAAGCCAGAAAAGAATCGGTACGCCGTTGGCGTGATGCCACCATCCTTCGGGAGCATAGCGAAGACGGGCGTTGTGGTCGCCCGAGGCAGCGATTAATGTTTCGCGCTTCAAGTCGCCGGTGCGTACGGAACGCACAAAGTCGCCTAGCGCATTGCTGGCGTACTGATAGGTCTCCAGCATGGACGTCATGAGATCAATGCGATCGTCGGTGACATACTCGGGATAGCCGGAGGCGTCCACCGGCAACGTCTTTGCTCCGTCGGGAACCATGTGCGGTGGATGGTTTGTTGCCGACAGGATCACAAGAAAGACCGGCTGATTTGTTTTATCGGCTTCAACCAGAAGTTGATGTGCGAACTTAAACATCCACGCGTCGCCGATGCCCCAGGTTCCGGTCTGGGCATCGGGAAATTTGGTTTTGATTGCGTTGGCGCCGATGATTTCATCAAACCCCTGACGCGGAAAGTTGGTGTCAATCTGTCTCCAGGATTCGTTACCCGAAGTGAGGAAGATCGTTTTATAGCCCGCGGCCTTGAAATCTTTAGCTTTGGAGAAGGAAAAAGGAATTTGACCGTATCGGCTCTGCGTAAGCGGGGTCAGAGGAGAATCGAAAAGGATGCCTTCCAGAGAGGGGAAGGTGCCGGAATTAACGCTGATGCCGTTGCGGAAGTAAACAGCATGCGGTAGTTCGTCGGCTAGAGATCCGAGCGTATTGCACTTGTCGCTATGCAATTCAAAAGAATCTCGCCCCATGGATTCCATGACGGCAACGACAACGTTGGGCTTGCGTTCGGGAGCGGGTATTGCGGCTGTCTCGGAACGGATTGAACGGAGAAGATCCTCAGCCGATTGAGCATCCTTGAATCCCAAGGCGCGCAAAGCCGTCTCCGGGCCACCCTTGAGATCGAGTACCTTCTGTCCCTTCCAAGCTTCGTAAAGAGAAGCCATGCCGCCGGGTACGGTTGCATTGATGAATGCATTGGTCGATACGGCATAGTTCTGCTGGCGCAGCGGGAATGTGCCGAAGCTGCCGCGAATGAGGCCTGCAATGAGCACAGTACCGAACAGAACGATGGCAGCAGCGGTCCATTTGTTAGCTGCCATAGGTTTTGCAAAACAAACTCGCGAGAGTACAAGGGGAAAACCTATAAGCACAACCAGGCAAAACAGGTACTGAGAAATAGGCCAGTCGACCAACAGAGTCTTGACGACAGCAGCGGTATCGTCCTGAAAAAGCCCGAAGATGATCGGGCTGATCGGGGTTCGGTAGAAATCGAAAAAGCCGAAGTTCACCACTGCCATGATCGTTGTGACGGCAGACGCGAAGCAACCGAAACCAACGGCGAGTTTCCAAAAGACGGGGCGCCAGAGCGACAGGCACAGAAAGATCCAGGCGGGGGCGACCAGTGTCGAGAACCATTTGGCGTCTACGCGAAGCCCCATCCAAGCCGCAGGAAGAAAGTCCGCGGTGTTGATGTCGGGCGTTTTGTAGACGGTAAAGAAAACGAAGCGGATCAGGCTGAGGATAGCTAATGTGGCAAGGTAGAAAACGAGAGCCTTGGCCGTTCGCTGAAGAAAGGGAGACGTCGTCATGGAAATTGAGTTGGACGGGAGAAAGCAATAAGAATTTTCGCTTGCGTGCAATCTTACCGAACCAAGTGATTGGTGCGCGGCGAATAAAGAAACAGCAGACCGGATATGTTCCGATCTGCTGCAATGGCCGACTTGATGACCGGTTTAATTCATGCGGCTGCGGCGGTCGCGCACGGCGTGCGCAAGGTTGTTGAGAAGAGTCACGGTGTCTTCCCAACCGAGACACGCATCGGTGACGCTTTGACCGTAAACGAGCGGTTTGTCGGCTTCGATCTTCTGATTTCCCTCGACGAGATTGGATTCGATCATCACGCCGATGATTGAGGAGCTGCCGCCGGAAATCTGCTCGCAGATGTTGTTGACGACATTAATCTGCTCGCGGCAGACCTTGTGCGAGTTAGAGTGCGAGGCGTCGATCATCACGACTTCGGGGTGGCCATTGGCCTTGAGAATTTCGCAGGCTTTGGCAACGCTTTCGGCGTCGTAGTTGGGTTCCTTGCCGCCGCGCAGAATGATGTGGCAGTCTTCGTTGCCCGTCGTTGTCACGATGGCCGAGATGCCGCCCTTTGTGACCGATAGGAACGAATGGGAGTGTTCGGCGGCGCCGATGGCGTCTACGGCAATCTTGATGTTGCCGTCGGTACCGTTTTTAAAGCCGACGGGGCAGGAAAGGCCGCTTGCAAGCTGACGATGCGACTGCGACTCGGTCGTGCGTGCACCGATGGCGCCCCAGCTCACGAGATCGGCAATGTACTGCGGCGTGATCATGTCGAGATATTCGACACCCGTGGGCAAGCCCAGCGCCACGATGTCGCACAGCAGTTCGCGGGCAATGCGAAGCCCATGATTGATGCGGCAGCTGCCGTCCAAATCCGGGTCGTTCATCAACCCCTTCCAACCGACCGTCGTACGGGGCTTTTCAAAGTACACGCGCATGATGATTTCAAGTTCGCCCGCTAAGCGGCGACGTTCTTCGCTTAAGCGCTGCGCGTATTCCATCGCGGCCTTGGGGTCGTGAATCGAGCAGGGGCCGACGATTACGAGAAGGCGGTCGTCGTGGCCGTGCAGAATTTCGTGCGCGGCCATGCGGGCGCCGTGAACGGTGCGCGCAAAAGGCTCTTCGCAGGGGAATTCGCGGATGAGGTGAGCGGGCGGCGTCAATTCGCGGATCTCTTTGATGCGAAGGTCGTCGGTTGTGTAGCGCATGATGTTGAGTCTCCCTTGTGTATCGAATCAGCGGTATCGGTCTTGCTCGCCGTTTTTTCGCTCTATCCGGTACTAAAAAGCCGCCGGATTTCGCGTTTCTCCGGCGGCTGGCAGTACCTTTCAAGTGCAGCGTTTACGCGTGCGCACGGACTCCTTCCGCCGGTGAGGCGAAATAAAAGGAGTAAAAATAAAATCGTGCAGTGTAAAGCATAGTGAAAGGTATTTCCGTATTTCTCGAGCACCTTCCAAGCGAACTTGCGGAAGGCCTCGGGGACTTACTCTACTCGAACTTTTTGAGAAGTGCAAACGCGAAAAGCCCTTATGGATCAGGTGTTTTGCTTAGATTTCTCCTTTTTTAGGTAAGTCGGAAACGAATTTGAACATTTCACTTGCGCGGCTCTCTCGGCGCCGTGGTAAGTTTTCCGATCGGTGCGCTGGATTTCTTGTTGAGTCGAGCGTTTTTCCTGCGTTTTGAAAAAACTTTGCTGCGCTATGCCGCTTCTTCAATCCGACTACAAAGCTCCGCGATGGCTTCCCGGAGCGCATCTTCAAACCATTGTGCCCGCGCGTTTTTTCCCGCGCCCCGAAGTGCAGTATCGACGCGAAATCGTCGATATGCCCGACGGCGACTTCATTATTTTCGATTGGTCGGAACCGGAGCCGATGGCACTCAATGCGCCTGTGCTCGTGCATTTCCACGGGTTGGAAGGCGACTCGCACAGTCACTATGCTGAAGCGCTGATGCACGAGTGCGTCAAATGCGGTTGGAGAGGCGTGGTCGCGCACTTCAGAGGCTGCGGTGGCATCCCCAACCGCCTGCCGCGTGCCTATTTTGCGGGTGACAGCGACGACTGCGGTTGGATTTTGAGAACGATTCACGAGCGCTTCATCACGGCGCCGCTCTATTCGGTAGGCGTGAGCCTTGGCGGCAATTACATTGCCAAATTCATGGGCGAACGTCCCGATGAAGCGTCAATTCTGACGGCGGCTGTATCGATCGGTGCGCCCGTAGATCTCGTTGCAGGAAGCGAGATCATGAGCCGCGGCGCCAACAAGCTCTATGAAGAAATGTTCCTGTCGACCTTGAAGGAAAAACTGATCGACAAGGCAAAGCGCTTCCCGGATCTCATCGACATCAATAAGGTGAAGGCCTGCCGTACGCTCTACGACTTCGACAGTGTCTACACCGCGCCGATTCATCACTTCAAAAGCGCAATGGAATACTGGACGCTTTGTTCGGCCAAGCGCTACCTCAAGAATGTCACGAGACCGCTGCTGCTTTTAAACGCCAAGAACGATCCGTTCCTGCCGCGCTGGGCGTTGCCGACCGAAAAGGACGTTAGCGACTGCGTTTATCTCGAGCAGCCCGAAGAGGGAGGACACATCGGTTTCCCCCGCGGCAATCCGCCGGGAGATCTCGGTTATCTGCCCGAGCGTGTGATGCGGTTTTTCTCTGCGTTTGAGCCGAGAATCGAAAGCGTGTAATTAAATTGAAGTCGAATGAAGCGACGCGACATTTGAATTGTCCTTGTCAATTTGCTAGATGTGACTAGTAAATTGAGGGGCGAACTATAAATTCCAGTGCCCCTGACTGAGGGTAAAAAAATAATGGATTCAATGGGTTAGAATTTTTGTGCGACCAAAAAACTATCCAAAAAATCCATTATGCAGAGATTGTACCGCAAGCCCGCCGCTCAGCAAGACCTTTTTGCCACCGATCGCACCTTCTTGGAGAGAGCCAAGAAGCGCGCAGGTGTCCTCAACCAGCTCCACAAGCTGTTTCCGTTTGAGTCTTACCGATCGCAAATTACAAACGCCATTAACGATAATGACCTCAGGTACCCGAGCAAGCGTAGTACCCACTGGTATCAAGCTTGTGGAGATCTTTAACAATTCGGAAATGAGGTTATGAGTTTGAGGACGGTTGGCTCGGAGAGCCAACCTGATAAGGGCTTTGCCCTCTCCGCCTGACGGCGGATTCACCCAAAGTTTTTCCCGGCCCTTAAGAATACGCCTTGACTTTCCCGCGCCCGCGGTTTTGCCGTAAGGCATACACTTGGAGTGCGCAGATAGGAGAAGTCCGAATCTGCGCGGCCCGCGAGAATGCGCGGACAGCCTGAGCCATAGCGCTTTGGCTGCAAACGTTGATGGCAGCGCACGCTGTTATCGCAAAGCTTTCCCTTTTGCTGTCGGCGATGACGTTTTCTTTCAGTCACACCGCTTAGCACCGGCAATCAGCTGGCGCTTTCTTGGGGTTTCAAGGGATCTGGCGCTGATGATGAATTGACGTACATCCCGCATAAAGCGTCACGCCACATACGGCTTCATGCGTCAAGCTCGTGAAGGATGAGAGCCTCCTGAAGACCCTCGGTCTTTTGCGGCATCTAAGTGCCAAATGTTCTGACACAACATTAAAGGAGGCCCTCATGGCGAATCTTAATCCGTTTTGCAACTTCACAAAAATCATCGGCATCGACATTGCCAAAAGTGTGTTTCAGATCTACAGCTGCGATACGCAGACCGGAGAGATCACCAACGTGCAAGTCAAGCGGAACAAGGTGCTGGAGAGCTTTGCCAATTGCGGCAAGTGCCTTATAGGCATGGAAGCATGCGGTAGTTCCCAGTACTGGGCCCGTCAGCTGCAGGCACTCGGGCATACTGTTCGGCTAATGGATCCCAAGCTCGTTAAGCCCTTTGTCCGACACAACAAAAGCGACAAGGCCGATGCCGAAGGCATCTACCATGCCATGGTGGCCGGAGTCCGCTCCGTTGCTGTCAAGACAGAAACGGAACGTGACATCCAGTCGCTACTGACAATGCGAGCCTTGCTGGTCAAACAGCGTACAGCACGCATCAACCACGTTCGCGGCTTACTCGCCGAGTACGGGCAGGTCATGCCAAAGAACGTTGATCAATTCGATAAAAAGGTTGATGAATGCATCAACGGCCTTGAAGGTGACGCCGTGCAGTTGGTGATTGACACGATGCGCGACATAGTCAAAAGCATTCGGGATGACGATGACCGGATCAAAACGCTTGATCGCGAAATCAGCATACTTGCTAAGCAGACTAGAAACGCAAAGCACTTTCTGACAGTTCCGGGCGTTGGTGAAACAATCATGGCGTATATGTGTGTGCTCCTTGCAGACCCATCTCAATTTTCTTCGGCCAGGCAGTTTGCGGCTTACCTTGGCCTGGTGCCTATGCATACGGGCAGTGGCGGCAAGACTGTTAACACAAAGATTCCCGGCCGATGCGATAAGGCTCTGAGAGCCATACTGGTACAGGGAGCACATGCGGTAGCCAGGTCGAAATACCGGACAGACTGGGTAAAAAACATTTTGGCAAAGAAAGCCAAGAAGGTGGCAATGATTGCCATTGCCAATCGCATAGCTCGGCAGTGCTGGGCTGTGGCAAGCAAGGGGCAGGACTGGAGAAGGATGCCTGTCACGGCAGCATAGGAGAAAGACACAATGCCCGCCGTGATTGATTCCAGCTCAGTGATGTAAAAACCGGTTACGCCGGCCTCTGTCAAACCTGTGATAATTGTTGACGCCTTTCAAACGTCGGCCATAAACAAAGGAGCAGAGGTCGGATCCCCATCATGGCCACGTCAGAGGTGCCACATTTGCTGCGGTGCCAACGACGATAAACAGGTCGAATAAGAACGCTCAACACTCTTTCTGTTGATAACGTAACGAACTCTGAGACGGTTGACGGCGTCGGGCGAACAGACAGCAAGTTCAGCTCGGTTAGTGAAAGTTTTTGCCAATGCGCTGACGCACTGGCAAGGGCTTTTGCAGCCCTGAAAAAGAAGTCAGGCAGGATTTGGCAACTTGACAGCAGACCAAACCGAGAGATGAGGCAACACGCCGCAGCGCCTTATTCCACGGGCGTTTTCACGCACGATGGATCGCCATTGGGCGGCCTTAATCGAACTATCGTTGGATGCATTGTCGTCGGATAACAAGCTGGAGTTTGATTTAAGTCAAGGAGGCGCGTTCCCTGCTATTGACTCCTGAGGACATAAGAACACTTATCGAGTTGCACACGGCGGCAAATCCGACAAGAAACTCTGTCGATCCGGGCGTCGACCAATGGATCCGGTTTTCATGCTCAAATGCATCGTTGCACAGCGACTGTTCGGTAAAGCTGACAAGGATTTTGAGCAGGAGATGCTGCAGAACATCGTGCTTCAGGACTGGCTCGGCATCAACTACCCGAGCGACGTTCCGAGTCACAAGACGATCTGGAAATACAAGGAGATCTTCGCTCAGACGGAAGTGCTGGAAACGGTCTTTTCCGACTACGTCAACAAGCTTCAAGCGATCAACTCCAAGGTTGGCACCGAAGCTGTGATTGCGGACTCAAGCTTTGTGGAGGCCCCAAAACAACGCAATACGCGTCAAGAGAATGCCCTCATCAAGAAAGGCAAAGGGCACACGCTTTGGAACGATCATCCGAACAAGAAGCGCCACAAGGATATCGACGCCAGCTGGACCAAAAAACGTCAGGAAGTGCATTATGGCTACAAGGGACACTTTCTGGTGTGCGCCGTGAGCAAGCTCATTGTCAAAGTTTTTCCAAGCACGGCTAAAGTCCACGACGCTAACGCCAAGGTGTTGGAACAATACCTGCCGTGGGCAAAGCACTGCGGAAAGTCCGTGCTGTTTTTCGCAGATGCCGGCTACAAGGGCAAGGAGATTGAGGACAAGTTACCCTGAGTTCGCGGACTTATTCTATGCATACGGGGTACTCGACCCCGACCGCCTTGTAGGCTAGTCGAGTCACCTTGTTTGGCTCCGAAGTGATCAAGCATCCCTTTATCTCGGAGCATGATTGTGTGGCCAAATTGGCAAGTGTCGGCTGTATCGGGTGCTTCGTCTGTTTCAATCGATCCGAAAGTAGTTTTGCCACAATGGTGGCAATGAAGGTTAGAACCATGTGCCCTCGGAATGTTTCCTCCGTTTGCACCGATAGCGGCAGCATGCCGGCATAGTTCTTTCCCAAATCGAAAACCTGCTCTATTTCCTGCCTCGTGTAGTAAATCTCCAGTACCTTGCTCGGCGCGATGCTGCGTTTGGAAACCAGTATGAAGATTCCGGCTTTCTCGATTTTTTTCTCGTAGCTGTCGGTGCTGAGCGCACCTTCGGCAACCTTTTCAATCAGAGCCAGCTGCTCAAGTGCCGATCGCTGCAAATCAACGCACAGATAAGCGTATGCTGCATGCCCGGCATCAATGACATTGCCGTCTTTGTCAAGTTTTTCATTGAGCCTGCAGGCGATCTTCTTCACTCTGACCAGACGGTTGTTTTGCTTGACCAAAACCCCGTTTTCTTTTGCCTCTGCAAGGTGTTCCTTCACCAGGGACTTAAACAATCTGCGGTTGGGTTGAAGTCTGGCAAGAAATGACACTTGCTCTTGGTAAAACGTGTCGATATTTTCCTCGGACAAGTAACCGGCATCGGTAATGGCGAAGTTTGTGTCAACTCCCATCTGCTGGAGCTCCAGAATGGTTCTCTTGAGGGTGTTGATGTCGATGATGTTGCCGGGAACACAGCGCATGTAGATTGGCAAACCGGTTGTTTGCTGCACCACGTAAATGAGTCGAACCTCGTTGTTGATATCGCCGTTGTGGTTGCTGATTGCCGTCAGACTGAAGTGGATGCTGTTGGGCAGGCCGGTGCTGTCGATCAGTATGTGTCCCAATTTGTCGTCGGCGTGGTTGTCAACAAACCATTGCAGGTAATTGAGAAAGAAAACCTGTTGTCGACCGGGATCTCCGAGATACTTCAGAAGTTCCGAGACCTGAGAGCTGGAAAGATGTGCAGCGGGAAACAATCTGTGGGCGATGCTGCGCTCGAGCCATTGGCCGGCATAACAGTTGCTCAAAGTGCTGACCAGATAGAAACAGACCATGGCCTTGAGCGAGTCGAGCCGATCTTTGTAGGCGGTTTCCAGAATCGGATACAAACCGAGCTGCTCCATGAAGCGATCGAGCAAATAGACGTCCCCGAAGACAAACGAGACGAGTTGAGCGGGCACCTTCAATCGGGATTTGCGCTTGGGTGGATCAACATCGGGCGGGGCAGGAAGAAAGCTTCCGGTTTCGGGATCATATTGAAACAATCCTCTGGCCCGACTGTAGAAGACGAGTCGATCTTTGTCGATGACTCGACCCAAGGATTCACCATACGTTTTGATAACTTTTTGCCCGACACGCGTAACGGTGCAGAGCGTGCCGTAAGTGTGTCCGCCCTGTGTTTGAAAGCTGATCGTCATGATTGACTTCCCCATGTATGCATATTTAACATTATAATACGACTATGCATACAGTGCAAATTTTTAACCCCTTGTCCGAGCAAAAAAGCTTGCATAGCAAGGGGTTATACGAAAGCGAGGCTTGCGGTTATTGAAGTTTCATAACTTATCCCCGCGAAGTCAGGGTTACTCAATGCTGGCTTGCCCCCTTTAATCTGCGAGAAAGGCAAGAAGGGAGCCCCTCTGACGGCCAAACAGAAAAAGAGCAACAAACAGATCTCGACGATACGCAGCCGTATTGAGCACGTCTTT
>OOAH01001771.1_pt1 | contig 17634 bp, 6 predicted proteins | sample 1671801 | NCBI WGS metagenome assembly OOAH01 (sample SAMN06348194, study PRJEB24527) | human gut metagenome | biome: human gut; feature: ankylosing spondylitis patient; material: feces | host: Homo sapiens | place: China | collected 2015-10 | reverse complement strand
AGTGTTGTTGTAACACCTTGCTGCCGGCACCATTCGCTTACGGAGAGACCGCTGCCCCGGCATTCCTGTATAGCTATGTTCCATTCCTGCTTCTTGGCTTCGTGTTTCAGTTCATTGCTCGTCATTTACTTCACACCCTGAACATTATAGTGGTGGGAAGTTTCGCAATGTTCCGCTACTATTGTCCCATGTCTGTCCAGCCGCCCTCAGCTTTGACGGTTACTTGAGATGGCGGCCTTTTATATGCGGTTACGTTTTACGCTTACTGAGGGGCGGTCCATCGGACCGCCCCTCCTTGCTGTGCCGTATTCGGCTTTAGTCCGCGTTCTTGAGGTACCGCGCCATCATCGCGGCGACCTGCGCGCGTTGGGCATCTGCGCTCGGCGCGACACAGTTATTGCCGACGCCGTTCATAATGCCGTTCTGCGTCGCCCAAAGAAGCGCATCCTGCGCGTAAGCGCTGACTGCTCCCGCGTCCGCAAAGCGCAGCGTACCGCTAATCGCAGGTGAACCATAGAAGCGATAAAGCAGCGTCGCAAGCTGCTCGCGCGTCACGCTCGCCTCGGGGTTCGTGCCATCTGTGATGCCCTTGCTCTTGGCCCACTCGGTACCAACCTCGTACCACTTCTGGCCATTCTTGGGTGTGGTATCAATGCCCGCAAGTCTTGCCAGCACAGTATTCACCATGCCACGGGTCATGGGCTGACTGACACCAAAGAGATTATTCCCGACGCCATTGAATATATCACGGGAAGCGACGAAGTTGACCTCATCTCGACTCCAATGATTACGGGTGTCAATGAAATCCTTGGAGTTATCAATAATCTTCACCACCGTATTGCCGTCTACAGTCAATTGAACGCCGTCTTCGGTGGGCTTGGAATTCTTGACGATCTCCTCGGTGCCGTCCTCGTGGACGATGACCGCAACCGTGCCGGAGTTCACGTTGGAAACCGGGATCTCGATCTTCGTCTCACCTGCGTTCTTCGGCAGCTCGACCTTGACGGTCGGGGCGGAATTGCTGTCCTTGCCCGCCTTGACCTCGGTGGGCACCTTGACCGCCTCGCTAGACTTCTTCGCGTCCTCGACCGCCTTGTTGCTGATCTTGGCCTCCGCCTCGGTCTTGCCGTCCTTGTCGGTCTTGACCGTGCCGGTCGTGCCGTCGGCGGTCTTGCTCTCGGTCACGGAGCTGCCGTCCTTCTTGGTCGTGGTCTTGCTGGTCGAACCGTCCTTACCGGTGGTAGTCTCGACCACTGTGCCGTCGGGTTTTGTTTCGGTTTTGGTGGTAGATTCATCAGGGTTGATGGTCGTTTCAGTCTTGGTTGTGCTACCAGCAGAAGAACTGCCACCGCCAGCGCCACCAGTACCGCCTCCGCCATTCACCAGCTTAGGAATAATTTCAGTTTTATACTCATCACATATAGCGCAGGTGTAGAGCATTTCACCGTTTTCTCCATAGGTAGGTTGCTTTAAAATTTTGCCACTATCCCAATCATGACCCTTGGCAGAAACCACTTTCTGTGCAACGAGAACTTCGTTGCAGACGGAGCAGTGCTTGCCTTCCGTCTTGCCTGGCTTCGTGCAAGTCGCCTCGACCACCGGATCAACCACTTCCGTGTGACCCTTCGCGGGAACAGTTTCCTGCGCGGTAATCACCTCACCGCAGACGGAGCAGTGCTTGCCTTCGGTCTTGCCGGGTGCAGTGCAGGTAGCCTCGACTGCCAAGTCGACGACCTCGGTGTGGCCCTTGGCGGGAACCTCGGTCTGTGCAACGATCACTTCGTTGCAGACAGAGCAATGCTTGCCCTCGGTCTTGCCGGGCGTCGTACAGGTCGCCTCAATTGCCTCGTCAATGACCTCGGTGTGGCCCTTGGCGGGGATCACTTCTTGGGCAACAAGTACAGTATTGCAGACGGAGCAATGCTTACCCTCGGTCTTGCCGGGCTCGGTGCAGGTAGGTGCAACTGCCGTATCAATGACCTCGGTATGTCCCTTGGCGGGAATCACTTCCTGTGCCTTAATGACCGCGTTGCAGACAGAGCAGTGCTTGCCTTCGGTCAGGCCAGTCTTGGTGCAGGTTGCCTCAACAGCCGTGTCAACGACTTCGGTATGGCCCGTCGCAGGGATCTCTTCCATACCGGATATCGTAGCGCCGCAGACAGAGCACTTCGTGCCGGCTTTATGGCCAGCCTCGGTGCAGGTAGCGGGCTGTTCCGCAACTTCAACCGGAGTATGTCCAGTCGCGTCGATTGCTTCGGTCTTGGTTGCATTGCAAACTGTGCAGGTGTAGGTCTTGGCACCGGCGTTCTCACAGGTAGCGGCGGTGGTAATCACGCCCTCATTCCAGCTGTGGCCCTTTGCAGGAATGGATTTACCCGGCTTTTGTACTTTATCACAAACCTTGCAATAGGTATCGCCGGTGTAGCCTTCCTCAGTGCAGGTAGGCTCACGGCTACCACGAACCTCGGTCAGCGAGTGGTTATCCTTCCAGCTGGCTTTGAGGGTCAGGTCGGAGAAGGCGAGGAGCATTTCATTGTCCCATTTCTCGTCATGAAGCTCATACGTCTCGAAAGTATCGTAGCCAACAGTTCCGGTGATGAGCCAACCGGCGAAGTCATAGCCTTCGCGAGTAAAGCCACATTCGGGAAGCGTGTAATACTCGCCGGACCCGCCGTTGACGATTTTTACCGAATCCATCGTGCCGATGCCGCCGTTGGCATTAAAAGTGACGGTGAGCTTCTTAAATTCGTTGAATACTGCCCTGAAGTCAACGTCCTCATGCGGGTTGAAGCCCCAGCCGTCGATTCCCTTCGTCTCATCATAGGGAGTCCAGCGCATCGCAAAGACGTAGGTATAGTTCTCATCCTCGGGTCTGCTAGGGGTTTCGTTGTTCGAATCATCCCATCCAGCCGTATCCTCGCAGGTGTAGTCGCCCTTCTGCAAGACTGTGTCGTCCCAGTTCAGCCAGCGGACATGGTACTTGTGCAGCGTCCACTGGGCGTAGAGGGTGACATTTTCGTTGGTGGTGATGTTTGCCTTGTCGCCATAGGCCGTGCCGGTGCCGTCCTTCGCCGTGTTCCAACCGGTGAAATCATAGTCCGCGCGGGTGAAGGTGTTGGCGGTCAGGGCAGTCGCCTCATTGGGCTTCACGGTCTGCGTACCCATGGTTCCCTTGCCGCCGTTGGCGTCAAAGGTGATGACCGGGTCCTGAGTCCACTGGGCATAAAGGGCGGTATTCTCGCTGAATTTCACGGGCGCCTTGTCGGCATAGGCCGCGCCAGTACCGTCTGCCGCAGTGTTCCAGCCGGTGAAGGTGTAGCCTTCGCGGGTAAAGGTGTTCTTTGGCAGATCAAAACTCGTATTGGGCTTACCTGTCCAGGTAGGCATCGTTCCTTCGCCGCCGTTGGCGTCAAAGTCAACAGTGATGTTCGCAGCACCGCCCCATACGCCATCCAGATAGGGAATGGTCGTACCCGCGCTGGCATTTGCCGTCTCGGTGTAGGTGCCGTCTGCGTTGTGTAGCTTCGCGGCGGTGATGGGGATGGTCACCGCATTATTGCCATTTGCATTATATTGATAGGTTGCGGTTTCCTTACCAAGTATGCTCTGCTGCACATATTTGCCGGTTCCGTTGCTGCTGCAAATGTCAGCGCCGCCATTGGTGGTGTAGATGGCGCCAATAGCCGTTACGCTGCCGTTCACATCCATCTTCGCATCAACCAAGTCGTTATCGGAGCGGTTGTATGCCTTACCCGGCGCATAGGCCACGGACTTAAACTTGCAGGGACCCCAGACAAAGTTGTCGGAGTTCCACTCATCGCTGTCATAGAAATAGATATTCTTTTCGTTTGCAACTGTCAGGCCAGCGCCCTCGGCAATGTTGACCTCAACGCCCGCCAGCAGAGCTGCCGTCTGATTGATCGTCACATTTCCGGACTGGATATTGATGGTAATGTTGTTGGTGATAGGCAATACGTAGCTTGCAGAGTTGACATCCATGCCTGCAAGCGTCAGCGACAACGTGTTCAATGCCGCTTCGCCGTTTACTGTGAATACAAGACGATCCGTCTTTTCATCGTAATCCTTAGTAAAGCTACCGGATTCCACTTTGAACATACCGGTGTCGCCAATGAAATTAATAGCAGTAGTATATGTGCTCTTCATTGCATAAACGCCGCTATAAACCTGTTCATTGGCGCCGGCATTCAACGTCAAGGGAACTTCGATGTTTTGTACGAAGTACTGCGAAAATGGGAACACCTTGTGGCGCATATTGGAAGATGCGCTGCCGCCGCGGAAGTCTGCAATCTGATAGAATTCGTACACCGTAGCGCCGGATTCCGCCAGAACAGAGCCGCTGCCGGAGATAAAGCCCCATGCATAGAGCTTGCCGCCGTTCTTGACCGTGATGGAGCTGTTATCCGCCATTTTGATATAGCCGTAATCACCAACGGGACGTCCCTGCTGACCGCCGCCAGCGGCAAAATACCTGCCGCCCAAGCTGATCGCGCCATTGACCGTAATAGACGTGCCTTTGCTCATCGTCAGCGTCCGGAAAGGCTTAGACGCGGGAGTCGTCCGAATCGCCGCAGGAGCATCCGTATACAGTGTTCCCGCATCATCAAATGGGATCAGCAGTGTAATTCCAGCCGGAATAGTATAGGTACCGCTGATAGAACCATCGGTCGCCAAGATAATTCTGGACTGGCCGTTTGCCTGCGCATAGGAAACCGCATCGCCCAGATCGTCAAACGGTTGTCCTCCGGTTTCAAACAGGGCCGCCGCTCTACTTGCGAATCGCGCCGTGATGGTACGGTTACTGTCAAAGTATAGCGCGGTCTTGGCATCGGTGCTGATGCACTTTCCGCTGTCCACATCGTACCAACCCATAAAGCGGTAGCCCTCCGCCGGGGTCGCCTCGACCTGATAAGCGGTCATGGAACTTTGCGTTTTGCTGTATTCCTCGGTAATGAGTTTTCCGTCTACTGTATAAGTACCGTTTTCAGCAGGCACGAAAGTCGCAGTTGCATTGACTTCGCTTACCAGAACCACGTTGGTAAGGGTGATCTTCGTTGCAGCACTGGTGCTGCCAGACTTGATGTATACTTTAACGCTCTCGTTTGCCGCCAGTTCCTTGGTAAAACTGGCACCCGAAGAAACCTTTTTACCATCCACCTCAATTTCTCCGCTATTTTGTTCAATAGAGTAGTCAAAGGAAAGGGTTGCCGTTGTCGACTTCTTATTTGTAATTGTCAGTGTGGATTTCTGGGGTGTATCGCCGCATGTTCCACCTGTGCTGGTAGCTGCACCGGTAATGCCCGTACCATTGGCCGACCAAGCGTTGTCCACGTCACCGCTAAAGCTCAAGCCGATGTTTTCATCGGCTAAACCGGTCACGGTTCCGCTGGACGCCGCCAGCGCCGGCAGCGTCATCGCCGGCAGCATCGTCAGTATTGTGACAAACGTCAGGAGCAGCGCGCGAAACTCGCTGTGCTGGAAGAGCGTAACAAGCGGGCCGAGAAACTGCTGAGCAGAGTACCAAAGAAAATGCTTAACCCCAATGCAATCACTGACAAGTGTAAAGAATAGTAAAACAGGGACGTTCATCGAATCGCATCGCTTTTGTTGCCATTGGCTGTTTTTCTCGGTGACGAGTTCCTTGCTTGCAATAAAATCCGGCAAGCAGAGAAAAGCAACTGCGTCTCACCGCGGGATTTATTTCGACAGTGTTCGTGCCCCACATGGGGCAAAAAGGCGAAGCGGGAGCGCTTCGCCTTTTCGTGCCTGCGGCTGATATGGAGCGGTAAAAAGGGCAAGCGCCCGCGCGAAACCGCGCGGGCGCTTGAAACATATAGGTATTGAAATAATTACACGGTCACAACAAAAGACAAGCCGGTAAGCTTGGTGTTAGACGTCCACTCAACAATGGTTTTCACGCCTTCGGCAAGTATGTTACCGGTAACGGTGGGTGTCTGGCCATCGGGCATGTTCATGTCGTTGGGATTGAGGATGTCGTAGGGCAGCGACACTCCCTATGGGTCTTATGCTGACCCGAGAAGCATGTGCCATTTTACCTGCCGTTCGGCTGGCCAAAGCGTGGATTCGCTACACCGGAAAAACAAAAACCATTTCAGTCAAAAAAGAAAGTGAGGACTGCATCCATGAGCAGCTTGAAATATGAAATCACTCAGATGCTCTGCGCTTCGCGATCTGCTTCCACGCAGTTCGCTACCGCTCAGATAGCCGCATCCGCTCACTCGCTCTTCTGCACCGTCCAGATACCGTCTTTCTCTTGAGCCGTGCAGCCCTCTTTGACAAACGTGGTCGGATTGCCGGAGAAGCTGCCGCCCTCGATCACGATGCGCGGGTTAAGATCTTCCGCGGCCTTGACCGCGTGCGCCACAGCAACGCCGCTCTCCACGGTAAAGGTGCCATTCTTCACGAGGATCACGGATTCGTTGGTCAGCGCGGGATAATTCGTCTCGCTGTCGAATACAAGCGCGGCGCAGGGAACGACCACGCGGGAATCGCCGACCTTACCGGTCGCATTGCCGGTGCAGATGAACGTACCGCCGTTCACCGACACCTGACCCGCACGGGCCACGATGCCCGCGCCGCCCGTGATGTGGAACGTGCCGCCGTTCACGGTAATCTGATCCTTCCACGGCGCGTAGATGCCGCAGGCAACATAGCCGGCGGTCGTAATGCCGCCATTAAAGGTACCACCGTTGATGACGATGATATTGGGATTGCCCGTGCGCTCCGAGCCGTTGCCCGCGATCACCGCGTTGTCCGTCGAGGTAAAGGTGCCGCCCTCAATGAAGATTTTGGCGCCGGTGGATTTGCTCGTGATCACGGCGCTTTCCTGCGCGGTAACCGTCACATCGCTCAGGATGGTGGTTTCAGAGTTGCTGCCGACGCCGATGCCGCAATTTCCGGTAGAGACGACCGCGCCGTTCTTCACGATCAGCGTGCCGTTGTTGATGATCGCGGTCCCACTATGCGTGATCGTCTTTCCATTCAGATCAAGCGTAAGCTTCTTCCCGGCAGGGATAGCGACCTGACCGGTCACATCCTCCAGCAGCTTCACGATCGCGTTTTCGTCCGCCGCGGCAAGGGCATCAGCGAGGGTCGTGTACATCACACCGCCGACCTGCGCGGCGAAGGCGGCACTCGCCGCTGCGCCGACCGTCCATGTGTTGTTTCCATTGTCCTTAGCCTCATAGCCTGCGGCGATATATTTCGCCTCGGGCTGACGAGAGAATGTGCCGCCAGCGATAGAAGCGGTTCCTAAATACTTTTCGTTGTTGTTATAGCGATCACACAACAGCGCTTGATCAGTCTTGCAAATATAAGTACCGCCAGTGAGCGTCAGTTTACCAATGGCGCGAGTATCATGGTACTTTGCGGTAAACAAAACAGTTTCAGCACCTTCGTTCGTTTCAAAAGTACCGCCAGAGATGTTGGCCTTGTGCCAGTTCATGATAACACACTGAGAGGCATTGGAGAAAGAGCCGTCGGTAATTGTAAGTTCGCCAAGTTCATCGTTTTTGACGGTATTGATACCTCCGGAGAAAACACCGCCGTGAATGGTCAGCTTAGACATGGCGGAACTATTCGCATCACCGCCATTGCAAATCATACTGGAGAAATGACCGACGTTGGTAACCTCAACACCGGCGTTGATAGTCATATTGCCGCCCTTATCATTTAGGATGGTATAATAGCTATTGCCGCCGGAGTTATCTTTATTATTTTCAGGATTCTCTAAGCTACGGGTATAAGTACCACCATTCAGCACAGCAGTACCATAGTTGACCAGAGCAGCCTTTTGATGTGTCACATTATCTACAGTGCCACTGCCTTGAATGGTCAAATTGCCGTTATTGACGATTGTATGGCTATCTGCATTCGTCAGTTTTTTACCGTTTAAGTCAATGACGATCGTCTTGCCGTTGGGGATTATAATATTCTCGCTGGTATCCTTCACCAGCTTCACAATGTCGCCGCTCTGCGCCGCTGCAACAGCAGCTTCCAGCGTCAGGTATCCGTTGGTATTGCCGATGGTCGCAACGACTGTGGGGGCAAACGCACCGCAGGAGCACTTATGAGTAGTCTCATTATAGCTGTGGCTGTGGCTGTAACCGCCGGAGGAGCTGCCGGAGCCGGTGGTGGTCTTGGGGACGATGTAGGTCTGGTCGTCGGAGACGGACTTGCCGTTGACGGTCAGGCCGGTCGCGCCGTCCGCAACCACGATTTTGGTGCCCTCGGGAGCGCCGGTGATCTTGACGTTCTCGGCGACGACGAGCACGAGACCCTTGCCGTCAGCCTTGACCGTCTCGCCAGCCTTGTCCGCATAGGTGCCGATGGCGCGGTCAAGAATCGTGACGGTGGCTGCGCGGGTGATGTTGTTCTGAGGAGCCAGCTGGTCGGCAGTCACGCCGCCCACAATACCGGCTCTGATCAGAGCAGCCAGCATGCCCCGGGCATAGGACGCCACCTGCGCACCGTCCGTGAACTGCGTCAGATTGGGGTTTTCGATGGGCTCGATACCCAGAGCGCGGCCCAACATGACCATGGCGCGCTCACGGGTAATGGACGCATTCGGCGTCACGGTGCCATCGCCGTTTCCTTTCAGAATGCCAGCGGCGGCACAGCGGTTGATGGCGTCATAATACCAGGCGTCCGCCGGGTTATCGATGAAGCCTGCGTCCTTTGCGGCGGGCAGCTTCAGGAGTCTTGCCAGAATGGTGGCGAGCTGTGCACAGGTAAGCTGACCGTCCGGGTCAAACTTGCCGTTGCTGCCCTGGATAATGCCGTAGCCGCTCCAGCGTTCGATGGAGGCCTCGGCCCAGTGGCCCGCGGTGTCGCCGTAGGTAGGCTCCGCCGCGCTTGCGCCTACCGTGAACAGACTGACTGCCATGGCAAACGCAAGAATGAGAGATAATGCTTTGCGTTTCATTTTGATCCTCCTATGAGAGATTTATATATTCTGCAGCTCCCTGCAGGTGGGCACTTATTTCACCGGCTCTGCCGGAGATTCACTTAGAATCGCTGTGCATTGGCTCAATGGTCTGCCCGCGCAGATCGGACAGCCGCACCATTTCTTTCCCGTGCGGCTGCTGATGACCGAACGCCACGCATGACCCTTATCGCAGAGCCACCAGACCTTGCGGCGGCTGCCGGGCGTCACCTGCTGCGGTGTAAGGCTGCCGTTGCGCGTCGGGTGCCATTGCGAGGCAACGACCGGATCTATCGTCGCGAGGTCGTTGAAGCCGGGCAGAATCTTGTGGTTGGAGCAATACGGACAATCGCTTCCACTCCGCACGCGGTGAGCTATAACAGCCGGATAGGAATGTCCCTTTTCGCAGCGCCACCACACGCGGCGGTTGGAGCCGGAAGTCACTGCCTCCGGTATCAGAGCGCCGTTTTTCTGTCGGTCCCATTGGGCGGCAAGCTGCGGGTATTGCGAAGCGAAGTCATTTTCGCCCTGTATGACCTTTTGCCCTGCGCAGAATGGGCAGCCTGTTCCACCACCCGCGCGGGATGAGATGGCGGCACGGTAGCTGTGCCCCTTGGGACAGCGCCACCAGGCCTTTCTCACCGTTCCCGGGGCGACCAGCGTCGGCAATAGAGGAGCGTTCTTCTCGGTATCCCATTCGGCAACAAGTGCGGGATACCTTGCCGCGAGGGAGTTTTCGTCCGGCAGAACAACACGCCCCGCGCAGACGGAACAGCCGGTGCCCAGCACACGGCTCTTGACGACCGAATCGTAGGAATGTCCCGCAGGGCACCGCCACCAGACCTTTTTGTGGCTGCCGATGGTCAGGTCGGCGAACTTCAGCGGAGTGTTTTTCTCCGCATCCCACTCAGCCTCAAGGGCAGGAACCTGTATCGCCAGCGAGTTCTCAGGCGTTTCCTTGCGTCCGGTGCAGTACGGGCAGCCGCTGCCCTCCGAGCGGGAGTATACCTTGGCCTGCCAACTGTGACCCTTGGAGCACTGCCACCATACCTTTTGATGACTTCCGAAGGAAACGTTTCCAGTCGTAAGCGGCGCGTTGCGAACCTCGTCCCACTGCGCCAGCAGAGCCCTATGGCCCTGCTTTACGCAAAAGTCGTAGAACGATGTTCGCATCCATGCTCACCCCTTGCTTCCGATCCGCCAGCCCGTCCTTTCGGCGCTCAAACCGGCAATCTCCCTTATAGCCGGACAGTGGTCAATAATGTAGGCTTTGTTGACCATTACCCAATAAACGATTCTTTTAGGACCTTATAGTATCACGTTTTGTCCAAAATATCAATAGCAAGGTGCCCAAAAAGGTCTACTTTTATATCCGACAATTCTCGCGTTTAACGACTTTTTAACATATATTGCCGCGCACCCAGTACAAAAATGTGCTGTGTGCAATGTGCAGTTCTTTGCCCGCTGCCCGCGCCGACAGCTCACCGCGCTCCCAACGCGCCTTGACCTCCTGAAATCCAGCGGGCAGTTCCTTATAGGGACGTCCGAACTTTACGCCCCGCGCCTTTGCCGCAGCGATGCCCTCCGCCTGCCGCTGATGGATGAATTCACGCTCCGTCTGCGCCACATAGCTCAGAAGCTGGAGCACGATATCCGCGATCAGCGTACCGGTCAGGTCGCGGCTCCGGCGCGTGTCGAGCAGCGGCATATCCAGCACGACGATGGCCGCTCCTTTCTTTTTGGTAATAACGCGCCATTGCTCCAGGATCTCTTCATAATTTCGCCCGAGACGGTCGATGCTCTTGATGACAAGGGTGTCGCCGTCTTTCAATTTTCGCAGCAGCCTCCTGTAGCCGCGTCGGTCAAAATCCTTGCCGGACTGCTTATCCAGAATGATCTGGCCGTCGTTCCGCCCAAACTCCCGCAGGGCGATGAGCTGGCGCTCCTCATTTTGTTCTCTTGTGGAAATTCTCGCGTAGCCGTATTCCATGCACAGACCTCCCTATATGTAATGCCGCGAGGAGTATTAAGAACCCTCCCCGCGACAAGTATGACATATTTGTTCCCGCTTTAGCAGGTACGGGTTATTTACCGTTTACGATAGTATGGAAACATGCGGAATATAAAATCAGGACAGCGCAGCGTCATGGCAAAAAGCCTATCCGCTGCGCTGTCCGATGTTCGCTTATGTGGTCATGTCAGCGGCTTTGCTGTTCAGCTGGGTCACTTCTTGCAACGCCAGAGGAGGGTTACGATCTGCGCTCTGGTGCAATCTGCGTTGGGGCTGAACGTCGTCTCGCCGGTGCCCTTGGCGCTGTCCACGTCCTTAAGGCCGGAGACGTCCACGGTGACGATGTCGCCGCCCGAAGTGACCTGATCGAGCTGCTTGTCGGTGACCTCCACGGCTGCGGTGCTGCCAAAAACGATCGCATCCACCTTCACGGTCTCCTGCTCAGAGGAAACGGGGACCGTGATGGAGGGAGCCGTCACACCGCTGCCGCCACCGCTGGACTTGTGATACAGCTCAACCTCGCCGGTCAGTGTCGTGTAGTTGGTGTCAGTAGGCGTGAGGCGCCACTTGTAGGCCGTGTTGTCCTCGACCGTGGTATTGCCGGATAGGACATTTTCCTTGTCATCCACCCATTCCAGCTTGCCGTCATTGGGGTTCGGCGTGCTGCCCTCGATGGTCAGCGCCGCGTCCTTCAGTGTCTTACCGCTTATGGTGATTCTGGTGTAGTTCGGCGCGCCGGTGGGCGTGGCCGGTTTGATCATGAGCACGAAGGGAGCACTAGTGACGTCGTTGTAGTCGTTGTCGCCCGCCTTGGTTGCGATGACGCTCACGGAGCCGACCTTGACTGGAGTCAGAACGCCGGTGTTGGGATCGATGGTCGCCTCGCCTGTGCTGTTAGCAGTGTCAATGCGGTAGGATACAGCGCCTGTGCCGTCCACCCATGCGAACGTACCGTTAACCATCTTGTCGCCGTCCTTCACCTTGCCCGCGATCTTGCTGTCATTCAGTGTCTGACCATGGGTGATGTCCGTTGCCGTCACTGCGCCGTCCGCCTGCGGAGTGATCTTGTTTTCCGCGCTGACGTTGATGGTCAGAGTGATATCCTGATAGTTGCTCGTGGAGATTGTAACAGTGATCGTGCCGAGTCGTCCTTCGTCTGTGCCGCTTCTGTTTGCTTCCAGCGTCAGTTCACCGGTCTTGCCGTTTACAAGGGTAATAAAGGAGCCAGTGCCCAGATCGGTAACAACCTTCTTGTCATAGGTGATTGAGCCATAGTCACAGGGAGCAGTCAGCTTCGGCAGCAGCGTTGAGAGAGCAAGAGAATAGGTCTTGTGCAGGCCGTTGGTATTCTATTATAAAGCAATAGTGCAGACAAAATGCGATGCGCCTGACCATCACGGAGTCAGAAACAGTTGACGGAATAAGATCCGCTCATTAAACTATAAGAGAAGATATGAATTTGGACCGGAGGTCTCAGCATGAAAAACGGATCCCAATACGGACTGTTGCTCTTACAGCGGTATTTATATAAACGTACAGATGATAAACATCCTGCCTCCGTGTCAGATATCCTTGCATTCTGGCAGGAGCATGGCATCCAGGCAGGACGCAAGAGCGTGTATTCCGCCATTGAGGTCTTGCAAAGCAGCGGTAAGGGTACAGATTATGAGGTGTCCAACGCCCACTATGATTCCGCCGATGCCGGCCAGAAAAAGACTGTCTCCTTCACCATCGAGTTAAAGAATGCGGGCTATGTCTTTGAAGACGGCACGACCCAAAAGGACTTTACACTGAACGGCGCGGATTTTGATGATAAGACCTTCCAGATCAATAAGGCCGCCCCGCCCATGAATATCCCGACCGACACACTGAACGTAATCAACGGCACACAGCAGACGTACACCTACGATTTCAGCAAGCTGCTGCCCGAAGCGCCCAATGGAGATTACGGCACAGTGCGCTACGATTTGGGGAATCGGCAGACTGCTATCAACTTCACCGCTCATGGATATTATCTCGACCCGGAGATAGCGGAATTTGAGGGGAGCAAGCTGACTTTGGTAGGTCTCTATGCGAAAGATGGAACAGCGACCGGCCAGATCGGTACCGTCAAAGTGACGGTCACCACCACCAACTACGAAAACTTTCAACTGACGCTCGTCCTCAACGCGGTGAACCAGATCAAGCCCACGCCGGACGGCACAATCACTGCAAGCGAGATTACCTACGGCCAGACATTGAGCGAGAGCCGGATTTCGGGCACGATGAAGGATCCCGACACCGGCAAATCCGTTAACGGTACGTTCGCGTGGACGGACGGCACGATCAATCCTAACGCAGGCGACTATGAAGCCGAATGGACGTTCACTCCGGCTGCGGGCTACGAGAAATACGCGACCGTGACCGAAACTGTGACCATCAAGGTCAAACCGGCGGAGCTGACCGTTTCCGTGAAAGCATCCAGCATGTATTACACCGGCGAGGAACAGATCGCATCGATCATCGCGTCTGGACAAAGCGTAGACAGCACTCCCGTGACGTTCACCTACAGCGACAAGGAAGATGGCAACTATACTTCGGGCGTACCGACATTCACCGACGCGGGCACATACACCGTTTACTACAAGGCGGAAGCCGCGAACCACGAACCAGCTACCGGTACGTTCACCGTGACCATCGACCCGCTGCCGATCAGCCTTCTCTCTGTTTCGTCAATCTCCAAGACCTACGACGGCAGTGCAGATGTCACGCTCACTGCGGACAAGCTGACGTTCCTCAGCAAAACGGCGAAGATTAAACTTCCCGATACGGCGCTCTCCTTCTCTGACGCCCAATTTACCAGTAAGCAGGCGGACGGGAGTTATCTGCCCTCGCCGGAGGTCGGAAACGGAAAGGCGCTTTCCTTCACCATGACGCTCACAAGCAATAACTATGTGTTTGAAGGTAAGTCGGAAGGTACCACAAAGGTCAGCGACGTTTTCGCGACCGATGATGTGAACCGGTTCACCATCACCAAGGCCGCTGCGCCCACAGTGCAGCCCGTAGAGCTGACCGTTATCAACGGGCTGGCAAAGACTTACTTGGTCAATCTTCCCGCGCTGCCGACGCTGGGCGATAATTGTAAGTACGGCTCCATCAAATATGAGGCCTGCAACTTCGATCTGATTGGAGAGGGCGGCTACGCAAATTCGACGGCAATGATCACATCAAACGATGAGTTCCAGTTGACTGTCCCGGCTGTCGAATCTCAGACCGAAGGTTCCGTCGGAACCGTAGGCGTCAAGATCACCACGGACAACTATCAGGACATGCTCCTGACCGTTGAAGTCATCGCGAAGAACAAGATCGTTCCCGTGCTGGACGGCGAGATCACCGCAACGCCGATTACCTACGGTGACACACTGAGCAAGAGCGAAATTTCGGGCAAGATGAAAGACCCCAATACCGGCGCAAAGGTCGAGGGCACTTTCTCGTGGCAGCAACCGGACAATACGATTCTGGACGCGAGTACGCTTGGTCATAGTGTCGAATGGACGTTCACTCCGGATTCCGAGGAATACGCAACCGTAACCGACACCGCAACTGTCGAGGTCGCTCCCAAGTCCATCGAGGGCGCAGTGATTACGCTGGAATCTGCCGACCTCGAATACAACGCGGCGGAGCAATCGCCGAAGATTACCGGTGTGGCACTGGAAAAATGGACTGAAAATATTACCTACCGTATTGTAAGCGGCAACACGGCCACCAATGTCAATGACAGCCTCACCCTGACTATCGAGGGTACCGGCAACTACACCGGTAAGGCCGCGGTCAAGTGGAAGATTACGCCAAGAGAAGTGACACCCGCGATTGAAGTCGCATCCTGCACCTACACCGGCGATGCGCTGGAGCCGACCGTGACCCTCAAGGACGGAAATGAGGTCATTCCGACAGACGAATACACGGTAGAGTATTCCAACAACACCAACGCCGGTACCGGCCGGGTGACCATCAAGGACGTTGCAGGCGGCAACTACGTCATCAAGGAGAAAACCCAGGACTTCACCATCACCAAGGCCGCTGCGCCCACAAATATCCAGTCCGGTACGCTGACCATCACCAATGGCCTGCACAAGACCTATTCCTTTGACCTCTCAACGCTGCTGCCGAAGCTGACTGCTCCCTGTGACTACGGCACGATCACCTATGACAAGAAGGTTGATACCAATCTGGGCGTTGGCTCCTTTATTACCCTTGTAAACGGCAAGACCGGTGAGCTGACACTGGACGCAAACAGAAGCGGCACGGACGAAGGACAATTCGGCACGATCACTGTTACCGTCTCCACGAGCAACTATCAGGATATCATCTTGACCATCAACGTCATTGCGAAGAACAGGATCACTCCCACCGGCACACCGACGCTGAGCAAGAACGCCATCACCTACGGCGACGCCCTGAATACCATCGCTCTCTCCGGCAAGCTCCATGATAATGTCAACAACGTGGATGTCGATGGAACCTTTGAATGGGTGGACGGCACGCATATACCCGTGGTTGGGAACGGTACCTATGCAGCCGAGTGGATTTTCGAACCGACTGACACCGAGAAGTATTTAACGGTTTCGGGAAGATCGAATATCACTGTCGAAAAGGCTCAACAGTACGGCAAGCTCAGCATGGCGGGCTATACTTACGGTAAAACGCCCAGCACACCGACCTTGACAGACCGGACGGGCGATTTGAATGCTCAAGTGACCTACCGTTATGCCGCTGCTGGCAGCGGCTCCGTTCAGACGTGGGATATTCAGAATCCGCCCGCGCTGAACGCCGGTACCTACCGTATGTACGCCAGCATTGGTGATACGGATAACTACTACGGATTTGAAGCTGTGTATTGCGAATTTGTGGTAGCTAAGGCAACGCCGACCTACACTGTTCCCACCGGGCTGACGGCAAAATACGGTCAGACGCTGGCGGATGTGACGCTGCCGGACGGCTGGAGTTGGATGGATAGCAGCGAATCTGTGGGCGGCGCTTCGACTGCCGCCAAGACCTTCCAGGCAAAGTTCACTCCGAAGGACACCGAAAACTACAACACAGTGGAGAACATTGAACTTGAAGTCACGGTGAACAAGGCAGATGGCGGCAACCTCAAAACGGTCGAGCTGGAGCAAAAGTACACGGACGCCTCGGATCACACCTACACGCCGGACTGGGCCGGACTGCCCGCCGGGCAGGACTGGACGTTCAGCAGCGAGGCGAGCATCGTCCTGTCCAAGCAAGACTTCGCAGCGGACGGCATCTTGCTGACCTATGCCATCTCCGGCGGCAAGGCGGGTGACAAGATCACCATCACCCTCAAGGCGTCCTGTGACAATTACGAGGATTTCACCATCACGCTGAACGTCACTCTGACAGAAAAGGACGATCAGAAGCCGTTGACCATCACCGGTGCGGGTAGTGTGGTCTACGGTCAGACACTGACATTGACCACCACTGGCGGCTCCGGCACGGGCACAGTGACCTACCGCATCGACACAGACGCGAGCACCGGCGAGGCGACCATCGATCCCGAAACCGGCGTTCTGACTCCCGTCAAGGTCGGCTCTGTCAGCGTCATCGCGACTAAGGCGGGCGACAACGACTACAACGACGTCACCAGCGCTCCCTTCGTGCTCATGATCAAACCGGCCACGCCTACCGGCGAGCCGAACTACACCAAGATCACCACCAGCGGCAAGACGCTGAAGGACGCGGCGCTGACCACCAAGGGAAGCACTCTGAATCCCAGTGATGGCAAGCTGGAATGGGTGGATGACAAGGGCGAGCCCCTGCCCGACGATACCACGGTCAAGGCCAACACGACCTACAAATGGCGCTTCACGCCTGATGATGACAACTACACGACCCTGACCGGCGAGGTTGAGCTGTATCACAAGTCCAGCAGTGGCGGCGGTTGGTACGACAGCTACTACACCATCAAGGCAACTGCCGGTACTGGCGGTTCCATCTCTCCCTCCGGCAATGTTTGGGTCAGCCGTGGAAGTTCCAAGACCTTTACGTTCAAGCCGTACTCCGGTTACGAGATTGCGGCAGTCTATGTGGATGGTGATAAGGTCAGCGGAACACCCAGCAGTTATCGGTTCTCCAATGTCCGTGATGACCACACTATCTACGTGGAGTTTGACCGGACAGGTTCCAACAAGTTTGAAATCGAGGCCGACGCAAGTTCCGGCGGCCGCATCTCTCCCTCCGGCACATCCACTGTGACCCGTGGGAACAACAAGACCTACACCATGACCCCCAACTCCGGCTACGGCATCCTTGCCGTCTATGTCGATGGGGACTACGTAGGGGACTCTAGGACATACACCTTCCGCGACGTGGATGAGGACCATGAGATTTTTGTCCGCTTCGCAAAGAAGGCTGAAATCCACGATGACTACGACATCGACATCACCTGGTCTGACGGCGGCTCCATTTCCCCCAGCGGGAGAGGCACAGTCTCCGTAGAGAAGGGCGATGACCGGACTTTTACCTTCGTACCAGAGACTGGCTACAAGGTGGCTCGTGTCTATGTGGACGGCGACCTGGTTCCTGCGGCCAGAAGCTACACCTTCAAGGATGTAGTCGAAGACCACACCCTGCAGGTGGAATTTGAAAAGACCGGCCCCACGCT
>OOAH01001755.1_pt1 | contig 17770 bp, 9 predicted proteins | sample 1671801 | NCBI WGS metagenome assembly OOAH01 (sample SAMN06348194, study PRJEB24527) | human gut metagenome | biome: human gut; feature: ankylosing spondylitis patient; material: feces | host: Homo sapiens | place: China | collected 2015-10 | reverse complement strand
CGGAGCAACCTTTATCACGTCCAATCCGGCAACCGGAGAAAAACTTGCCGAGTGCGCCGATGCTTCCGTGGGCGACGTCGATCGCGCCGTGCAGGCGGCACGCAAGGCCTTCCCTGCTTGGGCAGCAAAGTCTCCCGCCGAACGCGCCGCACTGCTTTTGAAGATTGCCGACAAGATTGATGAGCGGGCAAAAGAGCTGGCCGCTGTCGAAACGCAGGACAACGGCAAGCCGATTCGCGAAACATCGCTTGTGGATGTGCCGCTTTCATCGGACCATTTCCGCTACTTTGCGGGTTGCCTGCGTGCCGACGAAGGCGAAGCCGTCATGATTGACGAAAATTCGCTCTCGCTGGTGCTGCGCGAGCCGATCGGCGTGGTCGGGCAGATCATTCCCTGGAACTTCCCGCTTCTGATGGGCGCCTGGAAGATTGCTCCGGCCTTGGCCGCTGGCAATACGCTTGTCATCAAGTCGTCGTCCACGACACCGCTCTCGCTCTTCGTATTGGGTGAAATTCTCAACGAAGTGCTGCCTGCGGGCGTCGTCAACATCATCACCGGCCGCGGCTCCGTCACCGGACAGGCGATGCTCGATCATCCGGGCTTTGACAAACTCGCGTTCACCGGCTCGACCGAAGTGGGCTACGACGTTGCTAAGGCCGCTGCCAATCGTCTGATTCCGGCAACGCTCGAACTCGGCGGCAAGTCGGCCAACATCTACTTTGACGACTGCCAGATGGATAAGGCAATCGAGGGCGCGCAGATCGGCATTCTCTTCAATCAGGGGCAGGTGTGCTGCGCGGGTTCGCGCATCTTTGTGCAGGAAGGCATCTACGACGAATTCGTCGGCAAGCTTGCCGAGGCCTTCAAGGCCGTCAAGGTAGGCGATCCGATGGATATGGCCACGCAGATGGGGTCTCAGATCAACAAGCGCCAGCTCGAAAAGATCCTCGGCTGGGTTGAAACGGCCAAGAAGGAAGGCGCCGAGGTTTTGGTGGGCGGCGAAGCCGCTAAGGTGCCCGGATTTGAAAACGGTGCCTTCATGCAGCCGACGCTGCTTACGAATGTCACCAACGACATGTCGGTTGCTCAGAACGAAATCTTCGGGCCGGTTGCCGTCGTCATCAAGTTCAAGACCGAAGAAGAAGTCGTTGCCATGGCCAACGATTCCGAATACGGCTTGGGCGGCGCCGTCTGGACGCGCGACATCAACCGTGCGCTGCGCGTAGCGCGAGCCGTTCGCACCGGACGCATGTGGGTGAACACCTACAACGAACTGCCGGCACATACGCCCTTCGGCGGCTACAAGAAGTCCGGTATCGGCCGCGAAACGCACAAGATGATGCTTGAGCACTACAGCCAGCACAAGAACATCTACGTGTCGCTTTCCGAGTCTAAGCGCGGATTCTTCTGATCCTTGTTCTGCCGCTAAGGTACAACAAAAATGCCCGATGGAATTCGTTTCCTCGGGCGTTTTTGCTTGTGAAGTTTTTTTCGTTACTCTTCGTCGAGCGCTTCTGCCATGCTCTTGGCTTGGAAGCGAACCTCACGTGTGTCGAGCTTGGCAACGTCCTCGTCGGCCATTTGAGCAAGCTTCTCGGCTGCTTCGGCAGCGCGGGCTTTCAGATCGTCGTCGGTTGCGTCGAAATAGACGTTTTTGTTGCCCACGAATTTGTAGATGGAGAAACTTTCGATTTCTTTGCGAGAAATCAGGTATTCACTGCCTGAGATGACGTCGCGGAAGTACACCATCTCACGTCCGACATAAAAGCCGCAGCCGTAGCGCCATTCGTCCGTTTGAGGCCAGTCATAGCGGCTGTAGAGATACACGTGCTGCATCGGCTTGAGAGCCTTCAGTAGGCGCGGCTCTCGGTCTTTGCCGAGCATGATGAGACCGTTCCATGTTTTGTGAGGCCAATCGGTGAAGAGAAGCCGCTCTTTGATGCGGTGAGTGCGTGATCTGCTCATGGAGGATTCCTTTTTAGGTTTCTAGCTGTGCTGTGGCACAAAGGTGGTCTTGTATCGACAGTTGCGCTTGGAAATAGTTTCTCGAATTTTGCCAAAAACGAACTATCTGTTGAGTGAATCAGGCGAGAGACAACATGCCTGTCAACTCAATCAGTCAATCAGTTGAAAAACTGTCAACCTTTTTCAGGCAACGTCACTCTGATCAACCATCCCAGACACAAAAATTTCGACACTCCCACTTTCAATTTAAAAACGTTACAAAAATGGTCATCTAATTATCAAAAAACGTTACATAATTGCCCAAGAGAAACCAAAAAAACGTTACAAGACTCGAAATGTCACCCTCGCAAATGCTATACCGAGACATCTATCAAGAACTGTTGGATTGGAAAAATGCTAGTCGACGGACTGCATTGTGCGTTACCGGAGCTCGACAGGTCGGCAAGACGACGCTGATTCGGCATTTTGCGCAGGAAAATTACGAGAATTTTCTGGAAATCAACTTCCTAACCGAACCGCAGGCCAAACAAATTTTCGCTGGTTCTCTCAATGCCGAGAATGTTCTTACGTATCTGACCGCTTACGCTCCCGGCAAGAACCTCATTCCGGGTAAAACTCTGGTGTTTCTCGACGAAATACAAGAATGCCCGCAGGCGCGCACGGCCATTAAGTTTCTAGTGGAGGACGGACGGTTCGACTATGTGGAGTCGGGCTCGCTTCTGGGAGTAAGGACCAAAAACGTTTCGTCGTTGCCTGTCGGCTTTGAGACGATTCTGCAAATGCATCCGCTGAGCATGCAAGAGTTTTTCATAGCCTACGGGCTGCAGCCCGAAATGATGAATTATCTGCAGGCATGCTTTGAGCGCAAGACAGTCGTTGATCCATCGGTGCACGATGTGTTGTCGCGGCTGTTCTTGACCTATCTCGTCGTGGGTGGGATGCCGCAAGTGGTGAACACCTATCTGCAGACTCGAGATATCAGGCGAGTTCTGGATGTGCAGAGGGATATTCTGGCTCTCTATCGGCTTGATATCGCTAAATACGCTGATCGGGATAAGAGCAAAATCATTTCGGTTTTCGATGCGATTCCTTCGCAATTGGAATCGAAAACGCGTCGTTTCCGATTGGCTGATATTTCCAAAACGGCCCGCATGCTACGTTACGAAAATAGCTTTTTATGGCTGGCCGATGCCGGTGTCGCTTTACCCTGCTGCAATGTTACTGCGCCGATTGTTCCGCTTCAGCTCAACGAGAAGCGCAACCTTTTCAAGCTCTTTATGGGTGATACGGGGCTGTTGTGCGCTGCTTGCATGCAGAACATTCAATTTGATCTTCTGCAGGGCAACGTATCTGTGAATCTAGGCGGAATCCTGGAAAATGTGTTTGCCCAGGAGTTGCACGCCAAGGGCTTCACGCTTCACTACTACAGTTCACTTAAACACGGTGAGGTCGACTTCGTTATACAGAACGGTCGACAGGTGCTGCCTTTGGAGGTTAAATCAGGCGCTGACTACAAAGCCCATCGTGCGCTTGACAAAACGCTTTCGGTTGAAGAATGGAATCTCGGGCAGGCTTTTGTCTTCTGCAAAGGCAACGTAGAAACCGTTGGGGCCATCACGTATCTTCCGTGGTATCTGGCGATGTTCCTGAAGCCGCAGGCAGAACCCGAGTCGTTTTCGTACACCGTCGACATCTCAAATCTGCAGGTGCCCAAAGAGTAGAACCGGCAGCCTTGTCGTGGAGGCTTCAAGTCGCAGGTATAAGAAAACCCACGACACACAAGAATGTCATGGGCTCTTAGAGGTTCTGGCGGAGTGGACGGGACTCGAACCCGCGACCCCCGACGTGACAGGCCGGTATTCTAACCAACTGAACTACCACTCCGCTCGGATCCAAATTTTCCCTCAGGCTTTCGCTTGAGGAGCAACGCATTTTACAGAGAGTTTTGTAAATTGCAAGTCCTTTCGGAAACTGTTTTCATAAAAACTTTCTTTGCTGCGAAGCGAGGCCGAATTCTACACAAATTTTCTCGTTTGCCAAGGCCTTTGACAACGCAGGCTGCAAATTTCGATTTCTCGGCAAATATTTAGCAAAACGCCCGCGATGTGCGGGCGTTTTGCTGCGAGGCTGCTGTAGAACAACAATGTCCGTTATTCGGCGTCGTAGGGTCTCCAGCTGCCCTTGGACATCTTGAGGTAGTCCTTGCCTTTGTATTCGAGCACCATGGCCTGGGCGTTTTCGCTCACCATGTGCGTCGTGGGCAGGTCGTTGACGAGATCCGCAATCGGAACGGCGCCTTCGGGTTTGCTGAAGTAGTTCGTTTCGATCACGCGGCCGATCAGCGTTGTCAAAGCAAGGTAGCTTGTGTCGGACGTGACGTGCACGGGCGTCTTCGGAAGCTTGTTGAGGCCGAAGAACTTTACCATCACCGGCACCTGCGTAATGCGACGGCTCGGAATATCGCGCAGGCGCGGGGTCTGGATGCGGTCGCCTCGCACGGCAGCGCCGTGTTCGGGAACGATCACGAGCATCACCTTGCGCTTGCTCTTTTGCAGATCCGAAATAAAGACGTCGAGCGCGTTGATGAAGGCGCGGGCGCGCGGCTCAAACTCTTCCCAACGCGACTTGCCGGGCCGGCGGTTGCCGTCGTGCAGTGCGATGAAATTAAAGAGCGACACGGTGCGCTTGGCCTTTTCTTTGTTGACGACGCTGCGCCAGTGGCGGAACACGGAGAGCGTATCGGCAATTTCCTCGTCGTTGAAGCTCACGTACCTCACGGGGTAGCGGCGGCGCTCGAAGGGTGCCGTGAGGCCTGCCTGAGTACGCATGGCGTTCAAGTAATTGTCGTAGACGCCGCTGTGATCCAAGAACAGATGCTGCTTGAAGCCGAGCGAGTCAAGCCGATTCATGATCTCGCATTCCGGACGGCGAGTATCGTAGAGCGCTTCGTGCGAAGGCTGACCGCAGGCGCCGTTTAAGAGACGCAGCGCAGCAGGTCCCGAGTACGAGGTCGCGGAATTGAAGTGATCGAACCGGATGTTGAACTGATTGAACGTACGGTTATTGATGAGGTTTGCGGCAATCAGGTCGTCGGTCGAAAGCGAGCAGATGTTGAGGATCACAATGTCAAAGGGCGTGTCCTTGGGCTGAATCGAGTCCGGGAACTTCGCAATACGGTCTTTTTCGTAGGCGATGAACGTCTGATACCACTTGTCGATTTCCTCGGATGTGACTTCGCCCTGCGCAGTACCCTTGGCGGCGGCAAGCGTTGCGGCCGGGTCGCCGACGGCAACCCCCGCCTTGGCTGTTGTGGCCTGCGGCACGAGGTTGCTCTGCTGTCCCGTGGAACTGCCGAAGAAGGGGGCGACAACGAGCGCGAGAAGCCACACGCCCGTCACGGCGGTGACGCGGATGAAGTCGCGTGCGGCGTAGTAGATCAGGATGATCGCGCAGCCCGCAAACACCATGCGCCAGTTGATGAAGTCCCAGATGAGCTGCAGGACGTAGTTCACGGAAAAGCCCGTGATGCCCGAAGCGTTGGCAAGAATGCTCTGCGGCCCCGGCAGCCAGCTTTCCGACCACAAAAGCGCAATGCCGCACACAACTGCGATCAGCTGCTTGAAAAAGCGCGCGACTTTGGAATTCGCAGGCAACAGCAGGAAGCAGAAGAAGGCGACGTTGGCCAAAAGCTCAAGACGCAGGTAGCCGAGTTGGGTGAGGAAGAACTTGCAGATGAAGTAGACGTTCCACAAACCCAGGCCGCCGATCATGCGTCCGGTAAAGTTTCCGACGGATTTCACTTGGCGCTTCCTTCAGTGGCGGCGGCAGTCGCAGCAGGAGCAGCGGTGCTTGCTTGCGGCGCTGCCGCAGCTTCGGTCTTGATCTCAATCTCGGCCTTGGGTTGTTCGGCTTCGATCTTTACTTCTTCGAGAGCGGCGTCGTGTGCAGCTTGCTCGTCGGAGGCTTCATCGCCGGCAGCGGGCTGCTCTTCGTGCGCGACTTCCGAAGCCAGAGTCGTCTTCGGCGGCACGAGCGTGAGCTGCGCCTTGGGCGAAATGATCACGTAGCCGTTGCGATCGAACCGGTAAAGTCCTCGGTCAAAGCCTATGGCGTAGAGCATGAGCGTATTGCGGTAGTAGTTCTCGCCGATGATCGGATCGTTTTCAATGACGGTGCGCAGATAGTCCTGCGTTGATCCCTTGCCGAGAAGCTCGAGCACGCACGCGGCAAAGCCCGGAGAGCCGTGGCCTTGCGTTTGACCGGTATGGATGTTGACCTTTTCGGGCGGCATCATCATTTCGCGCGTGAGATCGGCAAACGGCTCAAATTGGTTGACGAGCACTTCGCGCACGGGGTCGGCGGGCGACATCATCGCAGCCCACATATAGGTGCGGATGGCGTTGTAGGAGCCCAAAACGTAGTCGTTGCCTTTTTCGTCAATCACCTTGCCCTGACGGTCAAAACGCACCCAGTCGGGAGCATAGCCGCGGGGAGAGGAGCGAACGAGCGCACGCACGGTGCCTTCGATAATGGACGTCCATTCCTTATCTTCCAGCGCAAAGCGCCGCATGATGAAGATCGGGTAGTAGGAAGGATTGAGCGTCACGAAGTTTTCCTGCTCAAAGCCCTTGTAGCCCGGCAGCAGTACTTTTCCGAGGCCCTTGACGTCGCGCACGTCCTTCTTGAGAAGGTCCATCATCGCCTTGCCCTTGGCCGTATAGGCGGGATTGTTCCAGAGGCGTCCGGCTTCGAGCAGACAGTAGGCAATCCACATGTCGCTGTCGGCGGCATTGTTGCTGTCGATGATGCCCCAGCTCGAGCCGTGCTTGCCCCAAAGCCATGCGGGCTTATTTTTGGTGATGTCGCCTGCGGCGAGGTTGTTCTCGGTCCAGACAAGGAGCTTTTCAAAGGAAGCTTTGTCGCCTGCAACGAGCGCAAAGAACATCGCGTAGGACTGGCCTTCGCTTGTGGTGATGCGGCGGCTGTCGCTGTAGTCGACGACGCGGAAGGATTCGTTGACGTTCGTGCTCTTGAACGTATCCCACTTGTCCCAGGCTTGAGCCGAAAGCGAAGCGCTTGCGAGCACGGCGCAAGCTGCGGCAGCGAAAATCGAACGGGAAAGATTCTTCATGATTGCAATTCCTCCCATCGAATTAAACCGAAGCGCGGCCGCGCAGCCAACGACGCATACCGGCAAAGATGCCCCAACCGGCAACGACGGCGGCGATCAAGGCGCACAGCACCAACAGGAACGGACGGTTGGCAAACGACACCCAGACGCGTTGGTACCAAGGCAGGTCGCCGACCCACCAGGTTTGAGAGGGCTTAAAGGAGGTGAGCCCCTGATCGGTCACAAAAACGGTGCCGCCTGCGGCATTCTGAAGCGTTGCGCGATCGGCAAGCGAGTCGTTCAAAAGCTTGGCGCCTCGCGAACCGGCCGAGAGCAGCGCCACAACAGCACGTGAGCTGTCGGCAGGCGACTTCACGGAAAGCAGAGCGGCCAAAGGAGCGTTTTCCGGATCCTCGGTACCGATCTTTTCGTTCTTGCCGGACAGGGACGCGGCGACCGTTTGTTCAAGATTTTCGGCCGTATCGCTGTTGAGGCTCGTGATGTTGGCGGGCAGACCGCCCACGTAGAGAATGTCCTTGCCCTTCAAAACACCTTCGTCGGTTTTCGACGTCACCGTGACATGCAGCGGCACAGAGCCCGTGGCCGAGGCAATGCGCGAGACGGCGTTCAAAAGCGTCGTCATGTACTGAGCGTTGCCCGTGTCCGAAATCACAGCTGCCGTTTGCGAGAGATCGGCGTACTTGGAAAACGGGAAACCCCCTTTGGTGTAGAGCGCAATTTCCGGCAGCTGAGCGTAGTGATAAAAGCCGCTGAAGGCAAGCGTTGAAGAAGGCTCAACCTGGAAGGTCTGGCTCGGCAGCGCCACTGTGCGGCAGTTTTCGGGAGTGCCCTCAAGAGCCTGCGTGCCGTAGAAGGCTTCGATCGACAAGTCGTTTGTTAGCGACATGCCGTCGCGAGGACCGACGGCGGCAAAGAGCGGCCCCGGAGCGGCGTGCATCGTGAATTCGGATCCGGCGCGGTCTTTGCCGCTTTCCATGTTTTCGCTGCCTGCAAGAGCCGTGTTCATCAGGACGCGCATTTGCGCGACCTGTCCTTCTGCGGGCTTGCTGTATCGATAGAGAAGGTTGAGCTCGGCCTTGGCGCCGTCAATGGTGTAGAGGTCGGGCGCCATGTTGAGATTGAGATGAATCGCCGGCAGCACCGCACCGCGGCTGGTGAGCTGCGTGGGGTAGCGCATGAGCGAAGAGAGCGTGATCGCCTGCTCGGGATCGATCCAGTTGGGCGCCTGATAGGCTTCCTGCACAGGAATGTCCTTGAAGTCGCGCACGCGGTGCGTGTCGCCGATCATCTGCGTGCCCGAGGTGAGCACTTTGGCGGCAACGACCAGATCTTCGTCGTTGCGGCCGCCGATCACGAGCATTTTTTCGTGCTGGCCGCCGGGCACATCGCGCAATTCGATTCGGGGACCTTCAAAGGCGGGAAGTTCGGCTAAAAATTCCGGGCGACGGTCGTTGGTGGCAAACACCACGAAGTGCCCCTTGGCGGGAACTTCGCCGAAGTAGACGGGAAACTGTGCTTTGCCCCACTGAGAAAGACTTCCGGTGTAGCCCGCGACAATGGCCGCGGCCGTAGCTTCGCGATCTGTGGGCTTGTCGGCAAAGACGATCGGCAGCGTTGTGTTCTGGCCGGCGTCGCCGGCGGACACAAACGGAGCGGGGAACTGCGAGAGGTCGTTCGGAAGTCGCACAAAGGCCTTGTTGAGCGCAAGTTCGCTTTCGGGCGCAATGTCCATCCACAGCGACGGGTTGGCCGCGTTTTCACACACGGTCTGGTAGTGGCCGACAAACTCCACGCGCACCTGATTGGGGCCGGTACGGAAGGACTTGGATCCCAGATTAAAGACAAGACTCTGGGGCTTGCCGATTTGTTTGGCCGAGAGCGCCGCCGTTTCCTGCAGCTCGCCGTTGAGGAAAATATTGAGCTGCGTGACGTTTGCAAGCATCGAAGGCGAAACGGTGAAGTTGAGCGTCAATTCGCCCGAAGTCACCACTTCATCGGGCTTTACGATGAAGTCGAAGTAGCCCGAATTGTTCGAGCCCGTGAGTTTGACGGGTTTGCCGGCCATGCCGGGAGCGAGGTCGGAGAGCGCATACGTGGTCGTTTCGCCTCCGGTGAGGTCGGTGCGCCAGACGGGAGCCGAGCTCGTCTGAGCAGCCGCCGAACCGCAGGCAAGCGCCAGAACCGAACAGGCGGCCAGCGTTGTAAGAGAGTGCTTGAAAGAGAAGTCTTGTTTGATCATCTATGGTTTCTCTTTAAATGTTGGAGGCCGTGCGAACCTTGGGCAGTCGCGGCAGGAAGCTCACGACATAGCGAACAAGGCGACCCGCCGGCCCCGGCAGGAATTCGATGAGCGACTTGAAGCCGTAGGCGGCAAAGCCCACCAGTCGCAGAAAGCCTGCGACAAAGCGGTCGTCGACGTTGTTGTCGAACTTGTCGCCCCAGTGACCTTCGCGCGCGAAGGTCTGACGGTTGAAGCGAATTTCGTCTTCAACCGATTCGAAAACAATGTTGAACTCGGTGTACCCCTTGGCTTCGCGGGCCACCGTCGCTTTGAATTTGTCGGTGTGGCGATTGCCGTTCATTTCGATTTCAACGGCTTGCCCCGCAGTCAATCCCGAAATGTCGAGCACGAGCTCGTTTTGGCTGAATTCGACCACCGGCACGGCATGACGCACACCGTCTTCGGTCGTCACCACGGCGCCCGCTTTAAGCGGCACGCGCGGCAGCGGGTGCTCCATGATCTCTTCGACAGCTACCGCAAAGGCAGCTCCGAGCACGAGCAGGTTGTAAGCGATCCAGCCGATATTGATGACAAGCGTCGAAATTTGCGGATCGGCCGCCGTCACCGTTTTGTAGATGCCGATTCCGAGGCCCAGGAAGTTGAGCGCCATCAGGATGAGCGTGGGTGCGGCAATGCGCCAGTCGACATACTTCTTGTCGATCGTCATGCCTTTGGCGGTCACGTTGAACTTGCCTTTGTGAGGGAAGATAAGCGCCACCGTCGTCGGCAGCAGGATGTACCAGGAAAGCACCGTTTCGTAGACGACGCCCAGGAACGGGTAGCGCCAGCCGCGCTGCAGCTGCTGGTTCGTGATTGCGGCGTGCACCATGTGCGGTATCACGTATGCAAAGATGGCTGCGGCCGTGGCGTAGATCACGTAGATGTCGAAGAACATGTAGGGCAGGGGCGCCAGCAGGAAGATGATTCGCGGCAGTCCGTGCAGGAAGTGAATCATCGCGTTCATGAAGCACAGGCGCTGCGGCAGGGTGAGCCCCTTTTTCAAAAGCGGGTTGTCCAGACGGAAGATCTGGATCATGCCGCGCGCCCAACGGATGCGCTGCCCGATGTGCGCCGAAAGCGACTCGGTCGACAAGCCCGAGGCCAGAGGCTTGGAGATGCAGGCCGATTTCCAGCCGCGGCGATTGAGCTTTAAGGACGTATGCGCGTCTTCGGTCACGGTTTCCACTGCGATGCCGCCGATTTCTTCCAGAGCCGAGCGGCGCATGACGGCGTTCGAGCCGCAGAACATGACGGCGTTCCAGGTGTCGTTGCCCTTTTGGATGTAGTCGTGGAAAAGCGAATTTTCAAAGGGCATGCCGCGCTCGAGATGAAGATTTTTCTCGAACGGATCGGGCGAGTAGAAGTGGTGCGGGGTCTGCACGAGCGCAATTTTCTTGTCGTGCACGAGCCAGCCCACGGTGCTTGTCAAAAAGTCCGACGAAGGAACGTGGTCGCAGTCGTAGATCGTGATGAATTCACCCGAGGTGTGCTTCATCGCGTTGTTGATGTTGCCTGCCTTGGCGTGATTGTGTTCGTCGCGCTTGATGTAGTTGACGCCGGCCGATTTGGCAAATGCCTCGACCCAGTCGCGGCTGCCGTCGTCGAGGATGTAGACGTTGATCTTATCTTCGGGCCAGTCGAGGTTGCGCGCGGCAAAAACCGTGGGCTTGATGACTTCGAGCGACTCGTTGTAGGTCGGAATGAAGATGTCGACCGTGGGCCAAGTGGAGCGGTCTTCGGGAAGGCGCTTCGGACGGCGATCGAGCGGCCAGCAGACCTGGAAGTACCCGAGCACCATCACGATGAAGGCGTACGTTTCGGCTGCCAGAAGCAGGCATGATAGGAACAGACTTACAAAGCCGTCGGCGTGAATCGTGGAGGTGTAGCGCCACCACAGGTAGCGTCCGGACACGGTGACCGAGAGCACGAAAAGGAGCATCAGCGAAATGCGCGCCTTGATGTGCGTGAGCGACCAGGCTGAAAAAAGCACGATCGAAAGAAAGATCACCTGCCCCTGCACGTTGAAGGGCTGGGTGATGCACAAAGCGGCCAGCAGTCCTGCGATGATGCCGGCGGCCCAAAAGCCTGCGTTTTGGAATTTGGCGGCCTGCTCGACGCCGACGCGGCGGCGGCTTCGGACGACATTGGAGCCGATTTTGAAAATCAATCGGGATCCGACAGCTCCGATTTTGTCGCCGACGCGGCCGGCCGTGCGGATCATCAGGCGAATGAAGCGTGCTACGGGATTGAACTGCCAGAAGTCGCGAAAGGGCAGTGCGGTGAACACCGCTAAAAAGAGCGTCTGAATGCAGATGCGGACAACATCCGAAAACGTGAGATGGTCAAAATTGACGTGCGGATAGAGTTCGCGGCGGCGCGCAACGATGCCTTGCCAGAAAGGGCGTTCAAGGGGCACGAAAATCGAGATCAAAAAAAGCGCAAAAGCTGCGGCAGAGGTATGGCGCAGCTGCTCCTTGGGTCGGGTGTCGGCAGACTTCGACCTCAAGAAGCGGGCTTTTAAGTCCGAAAAAGTCTTGTTGGGCATGTGCGGCGGATATGGGTCTTTTCTATATAGGTTCGGCTGCGGCGGGCTCTTTTTTCTTGTCCGGAACATGCTTGAAGCAAACAGCGCATCTCGGACAACAAAAGAAACAGGGCAGACGACGCTGAACCTGTTTCAGGGGCAAGCACGGGGCTTGACGAGCATGAGCCCTATCGAACCTCGGTCGGTATTTTAGTGGCTTCCCTCTAAGAACTAATACCTACTGCGCGTAGGTTACGCAATTTGGACGTAAAAAACGAGGGCAGAAGTGTAAAAAAGTCCGACTTTTTGCCGACTCTTTGAGTTGAGACGACAAAAATCCGTGACATCGGACCTGTCGCAGCGAAAAAATCGAATTCGTCTGCCTCCGACCTCCACTTGTTGTGGATGAGAGTCCTTCGAACCCAAAATGCTAGGCAGATTGCCTTATATTTGATGCTTTTTCGCATGTTCACATGCAAATGTGGGCATTTTTATGCGATTTTCTTCCCCGAACGCGCCGCTTATTCGTAGAATCGGTGCTTGTACACCAATGCCTCTGTCCTGCACCTGAGATCCAGCGTGTGGACAAACGCCGATGAGACTGCGAAAGCGGGACCATCAGCTAAGCCGCGCTGCCGAAGCCTACCCTCAGCTTCAAGCGTCCGGCCTTTTGCATTGGGACAGCTTATCGGGTCTGCTTTATTTGAGCTTGCGGCCGGTCGCGTCGGACACGGGAAATCCTCGTTATCCGCGGCCTCGTTCAAGCCGATGCAGGAGACAGATGCGGAGCAGAGCGTTGGCGCCGTCCGCAGACATGCCCGAACCTCATCTACAAAGCAAATAACTATAAGGTGTATTCATGCAATCGGATTCCCGAACGCAATTTATTCCTATCGGTCTGATGCTCTTTGCGCTCTTTTTCGGCGCAGGCAATCTGATCTTCCCGGCCTCCATGGGACAGGCCGCCGGCACCGACGTCTGGTGGGCACTGCTCGGCTTTTGCATTACGGGCGTCGGTCTTCCGCTTCTGACCGTCATGGCCGTCGGCTATTCCGGCCTGCCCGGCGTACGCGAAATCAGCAACCGTGTGCATCCTTGGTTCGGCGTTTTCTATTCCACGGTTTGCGTTCTTGCCATCGGCCCGTGCTTTGCCGCTCCGCGTACCGGCACGGTTTCCTGGGAAGTTGCCGTGGCTCCGTTCATTGATCCGGCTCAGGCTTCGATCTACATGCCGATCTTCCTGGCGGTATTTCTCGGTGTTGCCGGCTGGCTTGCCGCTTCGCCTTCCAAGCTTGTCGACCGCGTAGGCAAGGTCCTGACCCCGTTGTTGGTTTTGACGCTTGTCGTTTTCATCGTCAAGAGCTTCGTGACGCCGATGGGTGAGCCGCAGACTCCGGCCGCACCCTACGCGACGCCCGTTATGGCCATGGTGCAGGGTATTCTCGACGGCTACAACACGCTTGACGCCATTGCCGCTCTGATCTTTGCTTCGCTTACGATCGGTGTTGTGCGCGACGCGGGCTTTACCAAGCAGTCCGACATTGCTCGTGAAGTCGGTAAGGCCGCTATGATCGCTGCTCCGATGCTCGGCGTCATCTACATCTTTATTGCCAAGATCGGCGCCGAATCCGTAAGTGCAATCGGCGTGCAGGAAACCGGTGCTCCGATTCTTGCCTTGAGCGCCAAGCTTCTCTTCGGTCCGGGCGGCGCTGCGCTTCTGTCGGCTATGGTGATTCTGGCGTGCCTTACGACAGCCATCGGTCTCATCAGCTGCACGGCCGCGCACTTCACGAGTTTGTCCGGCAGCCGCGTCAAGTACGGCACTTGGGTAGCGATCTTTACGGTCATCTCCTACTTGATCGGTCTGTTCGGTCTTAAGACCATCATTGTCTCGACCATTCCGGTTCTGATGTTCCTGTACCCCTTGTGCGTGGCGCTTGTCCTTCTGTCGTTCGTGCACAATGCAATCGGCGGCCGCCGCTGCGTGTGGGCCTGGACGATCGGCTTTACCTTCGTCATGGCCCTCTACAACGGTCTGCAGACCGCCAAGATCGCCATGGGCGGTCTGGATGCGATCCTTGCCCAGTGGGTGCCGCTGCACACTTACGGCCTCGGCTGGATTCCGTTTGCCGTCGTGGGCTTTGTAATCGGCATGATTCACAAGTCGATGACGCAGGGTCCGGCTCAGCCGTAATCAGAAGCAACTGACCTAAGGACGAAGACTCCCGGTTCGCGAATTCTTCGAGGCGCACCGGGAGTTTTTTTCGCGTTTTTGCAGCGGCTTAGTTTGCAGTGACCGGTCTGAGAACGGCGGCAAACAACTGCCATTCCATCCAACAGCCGGCTGCAAAAATATCCGTCATCAAATTTTGTTCGGTCGAACTCAGTCGACTGCTCAAACGATCGGTCAAATCGACCGCTTTCCGAGCAGATGCGGCGGCCGCGTCCGATCCCATGCCTGCTACCCAGTCTTTGAACGGATTGCCCTGTAGCCGGGCCGTTGGGCGCAGTGCACGGCCGAACTCGTCCCATGTCCAAAAGCACGGCAAGAGAGCGGCCATTGCAAAAGCAGGATTGCTGTGATTAAGATGGCGGGTTTCCAAGGCCTCATAGGTCAGAAGCTCCGGCAGCGCAACGATTTCTTCCGGCCGGATGGGCTTTCCGGTAAATGAGGCAGCGTATTCGATCGTCCAGGCTCTCAGATCTTTTGTTTCTTGTGCCCAAGTCGCCAAATTCTTCGCATCGGAGGCAAAGTCGGGTAGTTGTGAAAGGCGTTCGCTCAACTGCTCCAGACAGCGAGCGTAATTCTCAAGGTAGAGAATGTTCTGGCAGAGGTAGGCCGCAAAAACGGACTTTTCGAGTGTTCCTGCAAATGCGCCCGTCAAAAACGGATGTCGGACCAGAGCTCGCCGAACGGACTCAGCAGCGGCAAAGGCTGTTGAGCTCCATGTTTTTTTTGCTTGGCCAGCGCAAACGTTGGCTGTCAGAAGAGGAAAAAGAGCGGTGCAGCCTGCCAGCTGCAGGCATTGTCGACGCGAAGCCATGGTAAATCTCCGAAAAAGAAGGTTCGGCGGTAGCTTTAGTGTTTTTCGCGAATTTCGATTCGGCCGGTTTCGGGACTGGAAAGCCGAGAAACGGTTGCAAGGTATTTCTCGACCACTTTGAGCGCCGTCGGACGATCGTCGGCGTTGATAAGTTCGGCGTTTTTGAGCATCGCGAATTTGTCGCCGCCCGTATAGAGGTAGCCCGGTATTACGACCGTAAAGTCGGCCTTCGGATCGAGCTTCTTCCAGCCGCCTGCACCGTCGGGTACTTCAACGCTTGTGACGCGCTGCCAGGCTGCACGGGACAAGTCGGCTTTGTACCGCAGACCGGCAACCTGCAGCAGCTCAGGTTTTTGACGATCTTCACTTGCAAGTCCGTTTTCGATGGCGGCAGTCACGGTTTCGCCTTTGACAGAAATCACGCACACGCCGTCGTTAAACGGGTGCTGCGCGAGCAAGTCCGCGCGGCTCAAGGCGCCGCGGTGCACGCCCGCTCGAATGGAACCGCCGTTGACAAGCGCAATCGAAGCGCCGTACTTGCGGGCAAAGTGCAGGTAAGCGTCGGCGGTGATGTCGCCTGAAAGACATTCGCCGAGTCGACAGACTTCAAGCGCGTTGTCTTCGTGGACGTCGCTTTGGATTACCTTCTCAGATGCAATTTCCGAGAGCTTTGCGGAAAACGACGCGACAAGCTTTTGCATGCTTGCGTCGCCGGGAGCTTCGGGCGTTAGAACGTGCTCGCGTCCGCCGCACGATTGCAGATTTCCGTTTGCGTCGATGTCAAGGTGCAGTTCTCCGAAATAACGCGTGGCGCGGCCTGCGGTGACTACAGCGCATTTTTCACCGTTGGCGCGCTCGATGACGATGGGGTAGGGACCGGCACCGCCCGGCACACCGAGCGCATCGTGGGAATGGCCTCCGACCACCGCATCGATTCCATTGATGCGGCGAGCAATTTCCAGATCTATCGGTAGCCCGACATGTGTGAGCGCCACCACGATTTCGACGCCTTCCTTTTTCAGGTCGGCTACCGCCTGCTTTAAGGTTTTTTCGGTGTCGGCAAAGTGCGCTTTGTCAATTTTGGCTTCAAAGCTTGCGATGCCGACGATGCCCACTTTGACCGGTCCCTGGGGGCCGGCAAACGTTCGAACAACCCAGGGCTTTAATTTTTTGCTTTGAGAAAACGGACAGTCTTTCGGGGGTTGAAAGTTTGCAGCGATAACGTCGGCGTGAAGTTTCTCCGCATAGGTTTTGGCTTTCGCGCAGCCGAGATCGAACTCGTGGTTTCCGAAGGTGACGGCATCTGGCTTGAGCTCGTTTAGGGCCTGAGCAACCATCTTTTCGCCGAAGAAGGTGAAGTAGGGCGTGCCCATCCATGTGTCGCCCGCGTCCAAATAAAGCACAGCAGGGTTGCTGCTTCTGACGGACTTCACGGCAGCGGCAAGTCGTGCATAGCCTCCGTAGCAGGCTTTGTCGTTGTAGCAGGGGTTGCCGGCAGCATCTATGCCGGCCGCAAAGCTGTGTGTGTCGTTGCTGTGTGCGATCACAAGCTCAAAGCCATGGGCCGATTGGAGGGCTACGGCCGAGGTCAGCAGCGCAAAAAGGCGGACGAGGTGTGTTCGAGTCATAGAGCAAGAAAAAACATCGGAAACACTCAAGAGCCGTATTTTCGCGCAAACGCGATAGCCGAGAATCGAAGGCGACGACTTTCGATCTGCGGACTGCCAAATTTGACAGTTCGAGCGAAAAAATTTTTACAGCAGGCAGATTGGGGCCAAACAGGCGTTTGCGCTGATTTATCAGGGTATTGACGTCGAAATCACTTCAAAATCTGCATGATTTTGTGGCGTTGCCAATGGGTTGTACCACATATAGTATTTTCAGCGACTGCTATTTCGGAAGGGCGAAACAAGCGAACTCCCTCCGTACAACATTGGGTATTAAGAACATGACTCTTGAGTTGGATTTCTCACGCGACGCACTTTTCGATGAATTGGGGCTGCAGCGTTTGCGTGAAAGCTACATGCGCGAAGACGAAACCTCGCCGCAGGAACGCTATGCCTTTGTGGCCGAAAGTTTTGCAAGTAATCCCGAGCATGCGCAGCGCATCTATGACTATGCCAGCCGCCACTGGCTGAGCTTTTCCACGCCGATTTTGAGTTTCGGGCGCAACAAGCGAGGTCTTCCGATTTCGTGCTTTATGAGCTACATGCCCGATACTGCGGAAGGTCTTGTCGATACGCTTTCCGAAGTCAACTGGCTTTCGATGCTCGGAGGCGGCGTCGGCATTCACGTAGCCATCCGCAGCGCCGACGATAAGAGCGTAGGCGTGATGCCGCACCTGAAGGTCTACGATGCGGCGTGCCTGGCGTACCGCCAAGGTTCCACGCGCAGGGGATCCTATGCGGCGTTTCTTTCGATCGATCACCCGGACATCGTGCAGTTCATCGAAATGAGAAAGCCCACGGGCGATCCCAACATGCGCGCGCTCAATCTGCATCACGGCATCAACATCAGCGACGCCTTCATGCGCAAAATCGAAGCGAGCATGCGCGACGCCGACTACGACGACACCTGGGAGCTCAAGCACCCGGCTACGGGTAAAGTGGTCGAGAAGGTGAGTGCGCGCGACCTCTGGCAGCGAATTCTTGAGATGCGCATGCACACAGGCGAGCCGTATCTGGTCTTCACCGATGCCGCCAACCGGGCGCTTCCGACATGGCTTTCCGAAAAGGGCCTCAAGATTCACGGCTCGAATTTGTGCACGGAAATTTTCCTTCCGACCGACGAAAAGCGCACGGCGGTTTGCTGCCTGAGCTCGGTCA
>OOAH01001749.1_pt1 | contig 17808 bp, 10 predicted proteins | sample 1671801 | NCBI WGS metagenome assembly OOAH01 (sample SAMN06348194, study PRJEB24527) | human gut metagenome | biome: human gut; feature: ankylosing spondylitis patient; material: feces | host: Homo sapiens | place: China | collected 2015-10 | reverse complement strand
TGCATTCATATGAGCCATTTCACGTCCGCGGAATCTCAAAGTGATTTTCACTTTATCTCCCTTGGATAAAAACTTCTTTGCAGCGTTCATTTTGGTATTCAGATCATTTAAATCAATATTCGGTGACAAGCGAATCTCTTTCAGCTCAACCACTTTCTGTTTCTTTTTGGCTTCTTTTTCTTTTCTTGCCAGTTCATAACGATACTTACCGTAATCGATAATCTTGCAGACAGGTGGTTTTGCAGTTGGAGCGATTTTAACTAAGTCAAGTTCTGCTTCCTCAGCAAGCTTCATAGCTTCTCTCGCTGACATAATGCCAAGCTGTTCTCCGTTTTCTCCGATCAGACGAATTTCTTTGTCTCTGATCTGTTCATTAATCATTAACTCGCTAATGGTATTGCACCTCCAAAATAATTTTTCATGCTTCCACATAAAAAAAGTGGATAGGCAGACTATCCACAATCAATCAAATACGCATATGCGACGTTTGAGGTATTAAACCATGAGACACTGTAAATTTGTGCTCCGGTGAGAGTGGATACTCTACTTTGTTTTCAACAACTCTGATAATATAACATACACACACTTGTTTCGTCAAGTATATTTTTTACAGTTTGTAAATTTTTTCTGTATCTTTTACTTTTTCCTATATGCCTCATATCCACAAATCAGTATACCGATCATAAGAATAAAAGTAGAAATCAAAAACGGAATCAATACATTATTTGCCCTAAGAGATATCATGAAACCACTTCGATCATTTACAGTACACGGATTTATAACTGCGTATACAAAACAGGTAAATGAATAGATAAATCCAATGACAGATAGAATTATACCAAAAATAAATTTTTTCAAATTTGTCCCCCTTTCAGCATTCATCCATAATTATTTGCAATTTTTTTTATTGTTTAGTACACTCTTCTTATACCAAACGATATGATATATATTATTTTATCACTTTTCAAAATATCAGTAAATAAAATGATAATAAAAAATACGTCAATTTTGTAGTTAAAACGATACTCATCATTCACAGGGAAATTATAAAAGAAAGGCATAAACTATGAATCACAGAATTGTCGACTTACATGTACATTCCACCGAATCCGATGGAACTTTTTCACCCACAGAACTGGTAACTGAAGCAAAACGCACCGGTCTGTCTGCGTTTGCACTCACCGACCACGACACCTGCTCAGGTGTCAGCAAAGCAATGCCCTGCGCAACTTCTGCCGGGATCGAACTGATACCGGGCATCGAACTCTCCACCGATTATCACGGAAAAGAAGTCCATATCGTAGGGTTATATATTGATATCGAAAATGAGCAGCTTCTGAAAAAGACAGCCGAATACCGGAAATGCCGCAGTGAGCGCAATGCACTTATGGTGGAGGCACTTCAGAAGGAAGGGCTTTCCATTACGATGGAAGAACTGGTGGCTGAAAATCCGGACTGCGTTATTACACGCGCCAACATTGCACGTTTCCTGTATGAACATGGTCAGATCAAGAGTGTCCGCGAAGCCTTCGACCGCTATATCGGCGACCACTGCAAATGCTATGTCGGCAGGTTGAAAGTCGCTTCGACCGATGCCGTGCGTCTCATCAAGGAAGCCGGAGGTACTGCCATTTTAGCTCACCCTCTGCTCTACGGCCTGAGTAACACCAATCTCCAGAAAATGATCGATGAGCTGAAACCGGCGGGACTTGACGGGTTAGAAGCAATCTACTCCACCTACACCACCGGAGAAGAACAGCAGATGAAACGTCTTGCAAGGGAAAACGGACTGCTTATCAGCGGCGGATCTGATTTCCACGGCTCAAACAAACCGGATATCGCTCTTGGCAGAGGACGGGGACATCTGTATATTCCTTACTCTGTACTTACTGATATAAAAAACCATAGATTTTAATTAATTCCTGTTTCCAATACCACTCTGGTATATCCTTCAAATCACATTTTCCTATATCCTTAAAATATTGATTCCTCACATGTCGTACAATCTCAGCATGTGAGGTTTCTCCTGTAAGAAGTAAATGCTTCTATATTGCTATGTATATCAGCCATTACTGCAATTTTCATACTTAGTTTATCCGCTTTTCTATAAAATAAACTTCTCGATCACTTCCGCGATCGCATCATGATTGTTATCATTTTCCGTGACATAATCAGCGGCTTTTTTGATATCATCAATCCCATTCTTCATAGCGATACCAATATGTGCGGATTGGATCATCGGAATGTCGTTCTGCTCATCTCCGATCGCAACCGTGCTGGTATGTGGAATATTTAACAATTTCACCAGATACTGTGCGCCGGTTCCTTTGTCCGTGTCGATCGGACAATACTCCAGATACTCTTTACAGGAGAAAAAGGAGTTGCATTTTCCTTTTGCCCAGGCGGCATTGGCTTTCTGGAAACGTTTTAATTTTTCATCATCCTCCAGATGGATCAGAATGACTTTCTGAGGTTCCGAATCCAGACAATCCGAAATTCTTCTTGTGAGTTTGTAGGTCATATGAGAACGCTCAACATAATAATCCAGTTCTTTTGTGTGCCGTTTTGTCACAATGTCTACGGTATTGTAGGTCTGCGCATAGATGCCGGCTTTATGCGCCCGGTCAAAAATCTCCTGCGCAACCTCGATTGGAAGTGCACTTTTATAAAGCACACGGTCTGCCGCACAGTCATAGATCACTGCCCCGTTAAAGGCGATCATATAACATCCCGGACTGGTCAGCCCAAGATCTTTCACAACAATTCTCCCTGACTCTACCGGTCGTCCGGTTGCAAGAACAAAATAGTGTCCACGCTCTAACATTTTCTGTATTGCAGCCCGGTTCTTTTCAGAAATCGACTTATCATCACACAATAATGTATGATCCAGATCTGCAAATAAAATTTTATTATTCATAGCCATCCTCCCTCACACAATAACTGCTCTTTCCGTACTGCTATTTATTCTACAGGTTCTGCCGGGATAAACACTCTTCCCTGATATCCATGAGATGGTTTTGGAACATTTTCCATTGCCTCCCTGCAGAAAACATCCTGAGATGACAACGCAATCTTTCCGCGTCTGTCTACCTTCTCGTAATTGCCGTCAGCATGCAGCACATGTGCCTTTAAAGTGTCTGCCAGTTCCACATCCAGAATATGTCTGACACGTTTTTTCAGTTCATCATCTAATACCGGGAATAAAATCTCCACTCGTCTGTCTAAGTTACGCGGCATCCAGTCGGCACTTCCCATGTAAAGTTCTTCTTCTCCATCATTGAAGAAATAGAAGATCCGGCTGTGCTCTAAGAAATTTCCAACGATCGAACGGACTTCAATATTCTCGCTCACCCCTGGGATTCCGACTTTTAAGCAGCAGATTCCACGGACGATCAGCTGGATCTTAACACCTGCTGCAGACGCTTCATAAAGGGATTCAATGATTCCCGGATCACAGAGCGAATTCATTTTTGCAATGATCTTTGCAGGTTTTCCCTCTTTTGCATGCTTCGTCTCACGACGGATCAGCTTTGTGAACTTCGTGCGAAGCCAGATCGGTGCAACCGCAAGTTCATTCCACGACAATGGTTCGGAGTAGCCGGACAACATATTGAATACGGCAGTTGCATCCTCTCCGATTGCACCGTCACAGGTAAAAATACCACAGTCTGTATATAACTTTGCTGTGGAGTCGTTGTAGTTACCGGTTCCAAGATGCACATAACGACGGATACCATCTTCCTCCCTCCGGACAACCAGCGCTATTTTGCTGTGGGTTTTCAGTCCAACCAGACCATAGATAACATGGCAGCCAGCCTGCTCTAATTTTTTTGCCCAGACAATGTTATTTTCCTCATCAAATCGCGCCTTTAACTCCACTAAAACAGAAACCTGCTTGCCGTTTTCAGCCGCCTGTGCCAATGAAGCAATAATTGGTGAATTGCCGCTGACACGGTAAAGTGTCTGTTTGATGGCAAGTACATCCGGATCCACAGATGCCTGACGTATAAAATCAACCACCGGATCAAACGTCTGGTATGGATGATGCAAAAGGATATCTCCTTTTCGGATCTCATCAAAAATATTTTCCCCCGGTACGATCTCCGGCACGCGCTGTGGCGTGTAAGGCTCATTCCGCAGATCGTCACAGCCTTCTAATCCATACATTTTCATCAGGAATGTGAAATCAATTGGTCCGTTGATCTGGAAAATATCCTGTTCTGCCACTTTTAATTCATCTTTTAAGAAGTTTAACAGCTTTTTGTCAATGCCATCCTCCACTTCCAGACGGATAACCTCGCCCCACTGACGCATTTTTAACTGTTTCTGAATCTCTTTTAGCAGGTCCGCCGCTTCATCCTCATCAATCGACAGATCGGCATTTCGCATAACACGGTAAGGATATGCGCAGAGTACATCGTAGTTTAAAAACAGTTTATCAATATTCCGCTCAATGACCTGCTCCAATAAAATGAAGGTCTTTTCATTTCCATCTTCCGAAGGGATATGTACCAGGCGTGGCAACACGCTTGGAACCTGGACGGTTGCAAATTCAATTTCCTCTTTTTCTGCTTTTCCTTTTTTCTTGGAAAGAAGTGCTGCAATGTTCAATGTCTTGTTCCGGATCAGTGGAAATGGTCTTGAGGCATCCACCGCCATCGGGGTGAGTACCGGATATACATTGTCTTCGAAATATCGATCCACAAACGCAGCCTGTGACTCACTCAGATCTTCAAACGCATCCATCACAACGATCCCATGCTGGTGCATAAGCGGTACAAGAGAACGGTTATAGGTATTGTACTGAAGTGTGACAAGCTCTCTTGTGCGCTCATTGATCTTCTCTAACTGTTCCGATGCCGTCATTCCGGCAATGTCTTTTTTCTTATAATTGGCGTGTACCATATCCTTCAGGGATGCGACACGCACCATGAAAAATTCGTCCAGATTTGACGAAGTGATACTGACAAACTTTAATCGTTCCAGAAGCGGAATGGATTTATCTCTCGCCTCGTTTAATACACGGTGATTAAATTTCAGCCAGCTCAATTCCCTGTTTTCATAATATTCCGGTTTTTTAAAATCCTGTTCTTTCTCCATAAGATAAACCTAGCCTTTCCATTGGTTGTCTGTCAGCCGTAGACTCTCTTTTCTTTGATCACCGGCTTTATACTGAATACATTTTCAAAGTATGCCGTTTTGGCATCAAACAGTGCTTTTTCCAAAGCAATATCATCCATTGTCTCAATTGTGATTACAAGTTCTCTTCCCTTGACTGCCGCCTTTACATTCTTAAACTTCTGTTTATGGCTCCGGTCCATTGCATTGGATACACGAAGGATTGCAGAAAGTTTTGCAACGGTCAGATAACTGTCATGATCCAATTTATCTGCGAGATCTTCATAGTCAGGAAGCGGCCATGTATTATATAATACTGTGTTTGCAACAATCTCACGCTCTTTGTGTGTCAGTCCGATGATCTCGGAAGCCATAATAATGTCATAGGAGCAGGACGGTCCGTTGGCAAAACTGATATATTTTCCGCAGTCATGTAAAATGGCAGCCACCTGTAAAAGCAGCCGTTCTCTTCTGCCAAGTCCATGTACTTTTTTCATCGTATCAAAAATAAGGGTTGCCATCTGCGTCAGTGCATCAATATGTGGGGTGTAACTCATGTAACGCTCGGAAAGATTTCTTGCGGCAGATAAGACATCCGCCTCGAAATCATGTTCTACCCGGATCATATTATTCTTCTGTGCATAGTGGAATGCGATACCATCGCTGACATTTGTTCCCGGTGCCCAGAGACTCTCTGCGCCGATGCTCTCCGCCATGCATTTAAAGATCATCATATATGGAATGACAAGCGCATCACTCTCATTCGAAAGGTTCAATTCCTCTGAGATTTCCTCTAATGTCTTCTCATCCAGCTTTCTGATGTACTTTAAGAACTTTGCTACCTCTATGGTATTATCTTCCTTGTTTTTTTCTACTTTTCTGCTGATCTCTGATATATAATCACCGATGATGATCAGGTATTTGATCTTCGTCTCCTGAAGATACATAGCTTTAAAAACTTCAAGTTCCTTGTCAACAAGTTCTTCTACCTGAAGTTCATACTGTGCCAGATTATTACTTTTTCTTGCAAGCTGCTCCCGCATACGCATGGTGCCGAGTGCCAGATGTTGTGTTGTGACTACTTTTCCCTTTGAGAATACCGTGATCTGCATACCGCCGCCTCCGGCATCCACGACTGCTGCACCTTTCTGGATCATACGCTCAAAATCTTCCCGCATGGCAACCGATTTATAACTGATAAAGCGATGCTCAGAGTTACTTAAAACTTTTACGAGAAGTCCTGTCCGGATGCGGATCTGGTCTAAGATAAAAAGTTCATTTTCAGCGTTTCTCAAGGCTGCGGCAGCATATGCTTCGTAGCTGTCCACCCGGTAGCCGTCCATGATCTTTTTGTACTCGGCAAGCGTATCACACAGCGCCTCCACAAGTTCATATCCGATACTTCCCTTGGAATATGCATCTCTTCCGAGCTCAATCCTGCTCCGGATATAATCGATGTCACGGATTTTCTTCTTTCCTGAAATCTCAAATATTTTAATACTTACTTCATAAGAACCGATATAAATTGCTGCGAATGTATGGATCACCAGATGTCTGCCTCCTCATTTCTTTTGTATATCTCTATTATACCAATTTTTTATTCTTTTCCAAGTAAATAGTTGATAAATTGCTGCGCCGTCCTGCCGGATAATCCACCGTGGGAAAGCTCCCATTTATTGGCCTCAGCAAGCAAAGTGTCCTCATCCATGGAAACCTGATATTTTTCTGCAAGTACTTTGACAATATTCTGGAATTCTTTCTTGTTCGGTGCGCCAAAGTAGATGGAAACACCAAATCTTGCATACAGGGATAGTTTTTCCTGTACAGTATCGGAAGTATGCATATCCTCACGCACTTCCTCTTTATCCGAAAATGTTTCACGGATCAGGTGGCGTCTGTTGGAGGTTGCATAGATCAGTACGTTGTCCGGTTTTTTCTCAAGACCGCCCTCGATCACTGCCTTCAGATATTTATATTCGATTTCAAACTCTTCAAAAGAGAGATCGTCCATGTAAATAATGAACTTGTAATTGCGGTTTTTGATCTGTGCGATGACATCATTCAGATCACAGAACTGGTGCTTGTACACTTCGATCAGACGTAAGCCTCTGTCATAGTACTGGTTTGCAATAGCTTTGATGCTGGTGGATTTTCCGGTTCCGGCATCTCCATACAACAGACAGTTATTTGCCTGCTTTCCGTTGACAAATGCTTCCGTATTGTCGATGAGTTTCTGTTTTGCAAGCTCATAGCCGACCAGATCGTCTAATTTCACATGGGCAATATTTGTGATCGGCACGATCTCCACGTCTCCCTTTTCCCTGTGCTGAATGCGGAATGCCTTGTGAAGTCCTAGTTTACCAACACCAAAATCTTTATAAAATGCCGTCACTGCATCTTTAAATCCGGACACATCTGTGGAAGCTTCCAGCTTTAACTTCAACTCATTGATGCGCTCCTTGATCCTCTTATTAAAAATCTTTCCGCTCCCTGTCATGCTCTGATAATCAGTGATGGCATCCATACAGTCCATCTTAAAATAAGAGGCAAGTTTTCCAAAATCAAAATCAAACAGCGATTTGATGATCTCAAAGTCATGCAATACGATCTGATTGATAGAGCCCTCCACTTTGCCGCGGATCTCACAAGCTTTGCTGTAAGCATTCTCATTATTTACAAGAAGAAATGCCAGAAAACTGTGCCACAGATTCCCCTCAAAGCCATGACTCACTGCCAGTTCCATTAACTGGTTCAAACTCTCATACAGTAGAGACTCCACATCCTCTTTATTATAATATTCATTTTCATAATTCTCCATGATCCAGGTCATGTTGTAAAATAAGTTACCATTTTCAAAATCTTTATATAAAATCAGATTCTTTGGACTTTTCATCAGTTTATTCATTCCCTTCTGCACTTACATAATTGCCAAGTATTTTCAAACGGATCGTCTCCTCTGTCAGCCCCCGCAGCGCATTCTGTACGGCTGCATCATTGAGGTTTCCCTCAATGTCAACAAAGAAGCGGTACTCCCACGCTTTTCCCTGCACCGGTCTGGACTCGATCTTGTTCATGTTGATTCCATTGTAGATAAAATGGGACAGCTTATGGTACAGCGAACCGCTCTCATGCGGAACTTCAAAAGAGATACTGATCTTATTAGCTCTCGATTCAAAAATCTTCTTGTTCGCCACAATGATAAACTTTGTGTAATTGTTTTTATTGTTCTGGATCGCCTCATCGAGCACTTTCAGACCATAAATGTCCGCAGTCAGGGTGCTTGCGATCGCTGCCTTGTTCTTTTTCCCATCCTCTTTGATCTTCTGGGCGGACATCGCCGTATTTTTCAGACTGTGCTTTTCCCAGTCTCTGTGGCTCTCAAGGTATTTTGAACACTGCATCAGCGCCTGAGGGTGGGAATAAATGTCGGTGATATCGTCCATGTCTGCTTCCGGCAGACCTAAAAGTGCATGGTCGATACGGATGATCTGCTCTCCCACGATATAATTATTGTACTCCACCATAAGATCATAGTTCTCGGAAACGATTCCGGCGGATGAATTCTCAATTGGAAATACAGCGTAATCGGCCTCTCCGTTTTGGATGGCTTCCATCGCATCCCGCCACGTATCCACATGATAACTGTCTGCATTCTCCCCGAAATACTCATTCAGCGCAAGCTGGGAATATGCGCCTTCCGTTCCCTGAAATACGATTTTAGCATTTTTGTAATTCAGATGATCTACTTCTCTAAAATCGGTTTTTTCCGTCTGACCATGTTCTGTCAGAAGCTGATACTGACGCTTCCGGCTCATGGACATGATCTGCTCGAACAGTTCACGGATACCATGTTTTAAAAATGGCGTAGTTCCTTTTCTGCTCAATGTTTCCAACTTGGAAACCTCACGCTGCTTGTCAAATACTTTCTTTCCCACAGCAATTTTATATTCAGCAACTTCCTCTGAAATTGCCATTCTGCGTTCATACAGATCCACGATCTGACTGTCGATCTGATCGATCTCATCTCTTAGTTCCAATAAATCTCTCATAAAAAATCCAAGCCTTTCCATTTATTATTTATAATATATTACATTCACAGTTTGCTTGCAAGAGAACACTTGCGTCATGGTATACAGAAATGCTATACTTTTTATAGATAAAGATTATAAATCAAAGAGGTGATTTACTTATGAAAAAAATCTGGAAATGGCTGCTTTTTGTGTTGGTGATCCTTCTTGCTGCCGGGTGTGTTTTCCTCTACCGGTACCTAAACCGCATTCGGTATAATGACGGTTATGTCAACGGCAACACTGCGGGAAATCTGTATAACGAAGGATATTTCTGTGAAAAAGATGGTATTGTCTACTTTGCCAACCCTGCCGACAACTACTGTCTGTACTCCATGAACCCGGACGGCACAAACATCAAAAAGTTAGAGGATCAGAGTGTCAGCTACATCAACGTGGATGACCACTACATTTATTACTGTAAACTTAAGGGAAAAAGCGCTGATTCATTTTCCTTCCTCCCGGTCAATACCAACAGCTTATGCCGGCTGGATATTGACGGAAAAGGAAAGCCTGAAATTTTAGATGATGATCCGTGTATGTACGCTTCCCTGGTTGGAAATTATCTGTACTATCTGCATTATGATACCACTGATGCAACCACGCTGTACAAAGTCAAAATTGATGGCAAGGAAAAAGAGCAGGTAGAAAAACAGTCCTACTTTACCGCAAGTACCGATGGACAATATATTTATTATAACGGACTGACAGACAATCATAATATCTATGAGATGGACACTTCCAATGACCACGCAAAAGTCATCTATGAGGGGAACTGCTGGATGCCAGTGAAAGACGGAAACAATCTTTATTTTATGGACTGTGAAAACGATTACCGCATTGCCAAAGTCGATCTGACAAATGGCGAAAAAACGCTGGTCACGGACTGCCGTGTCGACTGCTACAACGTTGCCGGAGATAAGATTTTCTTCCAGAAAAATGATAAGACAGATCCGGCCATCTGCTGTATCAATACAGACGGAAGCAATTATCAGGAATTAAAAAAGGGAAACTACACTGCCATTAATGTAACTTCCACATATGTCTATTTTAAAGATTTTACGACCAAAACCCCTTATTATACATCTGTTGCTGCCCCGGGCAATGTACAGATTTTCAATCCGTAAGCAGGCGCTGTCACAATGCAATTTTACACATAAAAACAAGAAACGTCAGGAAACTTCATTTTTTCCTGGCGTTTCTTTATCCCGCAAAACAAATATTTATGCAAAATCAAATAACGACAACTGATTGGACTCCGGCATATCGCCCAGCAGTCCAAGATCTGCCATAAGATCAATGGTAGATTTCGTCACCTTGGTTCTCTGGCGGAAATCATCTTTGGATAAGAATTTTCCGTCTTTTGCTGCCTCCGCAACCGCAATTGCAGCATTGTCACCCATACCTTCAATGGTATTTAACGCCGGCATAAGTTTTCCATCGATGATCTGGAAACGGTCCGGCAATGCACGGTAAATATCAATTGGCGTAAAATCAAAACCTCTCGCATACATCTCCTGCACAATTCGCATATCACGGTAGACATCCTGCTCTTTTTTGGAAAGAGAATCTTTTCTTCTCGTGTAATCTTTATAAAAATATTCCAGACGCTCTTTTCCCTGACACATGATCTCATAGTTGAAACCTGTCGCACGAATGGAAAAATATGCTGCATAATAGGCAAGCGGGTAAAAAACTTTGCAGTATGCGATACGCCATGCCATCATAACGTAGGCAGCCGCGTGCGCCTTTGGGAACATATACTTAATCTTTAAACACGAATCAATATACCATTCCGGTACATTATGTGCCCGCATCTCTTCCTTCCATTCTTCCTTTAATCCCTTACCTTTTCGAACAGACTCCATAATGGTAAAGGACTGCTCACTGTCAAGTCCCATACCGATCAGATAAATCATAATATCATCACGGGTACAGATTGCAGTAGAAATCGTTGCAATCCCCTGCTCAATTAAAGTCTGTGCATTTCCCAGCCACACATCCGTACCATGCGAAAGTCCTGAAATCCGGATCAGATCCGAAAATTCGGTCGGTTTCGCATCAATAACCATCTGCATCGCAAAATCTGTTCCAAACTCCGGGATTCCTAAACATCCCAGGGGAATACCGTTGATGTCTTCCGGTTCTACTCCCAATGCAGAGGTATTCATAAACAGCGACATGACTGTCTGATCGTCCAAAGGGATCGTCTGTGGATCAAGTCCTGTCAAGTCCTGTAACATACGGATCATGGTCGGATCATCGTGTCCGAGAATGTCCAGTTTTAATAAGTTATGGTCGATGGAATGGTAATCAAAATGAGTCGTAACCGTTGCAGTCGTCATATCGTTTGCCGGATGCTGTACCGGAGTAAACGTATTAATCTCCTCGCCCACCGGAAGAACAACGATACCTCCCGGATGCTGTCCGGTCGTTCTTCGAACGCCGACACATCCCTGTACAATACGGTCAATCTCACAGTTTCTCTTGTGAATTCCGCGCTCCTCATAATAATTTTTGATATATCCAAATGCGGTCTTGTCCGCAAGTGTACCTATAGTTCCGGCACGGAATGTCTGTCCGTAACCGAAGATAACCTCACAGTAGGCATGCGCCTTACTCTGATACTCACCGGAGAAGTTTAAATCGATATCCGGCTCTTTGTTTCCTTTGAATCCAAGGAAGGTCTCAAATGGAATATCAAATCCATCTTTTACCAGCTTTTTGCCACATACCGGACAAATCTTATCCGGCATATCACAACCACTTCTTCCGGAAAATGCCTTAACTTCCGGTGAATCAAAATCGCTGTATTTGCAATATTCGCAACGGTAATGCGCCTGCAATGGATTTACTTCCGTGATACCGGACATGGTCGCTGCAAAAGAAGATCCTACCGAACCACGGGAACCTACAAGGTATCCATCCTCGTTCGACTTCCACACAAGCTTCTGCGCGATAATATACATAACCGCATATCCGTTGGAAATGATGGAATTTAACTCCCTGTCAAGACGTTCCTTTACGATTGGCGGCAGCTCCTCGCCATACATGCTGTGTGCTTTGTTGTAGCAGATATCACGGAGCATCTGATCCGAGTTCTCAATAAACGGCGGACACTTATCCGGTCTTACCGGCGCAATCTTCTCACACATATCCGCGATCTTGTTCGGATTTGTAATGACAACCTCCTCTGCCTTGGCACTTCCAAGATATTCGAATTCCTTTAGCATTTCTTCGGTTGTTCGAAGATATAACGGTGCCTGCTCGTCAGCATCCTTAAATCCCTTTCCAGCCATAATAATACGGCGGTAGATTTCATCTTCCGGGTCAAGGAAATGCACATCGCAGGTAGCCACCACAAGCTTGTTAAATTCTTCCCCAAGTTTGCAGATCCTGCGGTTGATATCCTGCAGCTCTTCCATCGTATTCACCGGCTCCTTGTCACTGCGCAACATGAACTCATTGTTTCCAAGTGGCTGTATCTCCAGATAATCATAGAACTTTACAAGTCTTATGATCTCTTCCTGCGGTCTTCCGCCCACAATCGCACGGTATAATTCTCCAGCTTCACAGGCAGAGCCTAAAAGAAGTCCCTCTCTGTATTTGACAAATTCACTTTTTGGCACACGTGGCCTCTTATTATAATACGTGAGGTGTGAAAGTGAAACCAGGCGATACAGATTGATACGTCCGATGTCATTTGTCGCCAGAATGATTGCATGGTAGGTTGGCATTTTCATGACCGTTTCCGGGGAGGTGGAAACCATATGGTTCACATCATCGAGATTTTCCATACCGCGTTCTTTTAACATCTCAATAAATTTCACAAAAATTTCTGCTGTACAGGCAGCATCGTCAACTGCACGATGATGGTTTTCCAGTGAGACATTCAATGCCTTTGCAACGGTATCGAGTTTAAAACGATTCAGGTTCGGCAGCAGGATTCTGGCAAGAGCCACTGTATCTATGATCGTAAACTCTCTCTCTATCCCCTGATCCTTGCAGTTTTTCTTAATAAAACTCATATCAAATTCCGCATTGTGGGCAACCATGATCGCACCCTCGCAGAACTTCATAAATACCGGCAGAATCTCCTCAATCTTCGGTGCATCAATGACCATATCATCCTTAATTGAGGTCAATTCCTCGATTCGGAATGGAATTGGCACTTCCGGGTTTACAAATGTCGAAAAGCGGTCTGTAATGACACCACCGACTACTTTCACTGCACCAATCTCAATAATCTTATTCTTATCGGGGCTGAAACCGGTCGTCTCCAAGTCGAACACCACAAAGGTTTCATCGAGGCTCTGTCCTTTCGAATCTGTGATAATATCCTTCAAGTCGTCCACCAGATACGCTTCCACACCGTAGATAACCTTAAAATCGTCATCCGGACTCAGTGCATGGTTTGCATCCGGGAATGCCTGTACATCGCCGTGGTCGGTGATCGCAATCGCCTTATGTCCCCATTTCATGGCACGCTTTACGATGTCTTTACACTCGGACACACCATCCATATCACTCATCTTGGTATGACAGTGCAATTCCACACGCTTCTCCGGACTGGTGTCCATACGTGTAGTCGTAAAGTCAGCGATCTTCTTAATTCCAACGATCGAACCGATTGTTAATTCACTGTCAAACTTATCGATTGTCGTGACACCTTTGATTTTTAAGAATGCCCCTTTTTTCAGATTGCCAAGAAGCTCATCCCTGTCTTCATTTCTTGTAAATATTTTTAAGACAATGGAATCCGTAAAATCTGTGACAGACATGATAATGATTGTCTTTTCGTTACGAATCTCCCTCGTCTCAACCGTCATGACCTGACAGCGGATGGTAACTTCACCCATCTCACCCACGATTTTCTCCAATGGAATGGTTTCTCCATCCTCAATGTCACGACCGTAAATCACATCCGGATTATCGGATTTTTTACCTCCGCCAAAGCCACCGCCATCATAACGTTTTTTAAACTCTTTCCGTGGTCCGTCGTATGGTTTTTTTGCAGTATTTCCTGCACCATTTGCAGATTTTGCATCGTTTTTTGCAGGTTTTACGGCGTTTCCACCACCTGTAGAACCCCTGTCTCCAGATGTTGTAGTCTGACCGGAAGCTGCACTTTTTTCATTGGCATCTGAAGCAACTGCAACTGTCTCTCCGTCCTCATCCTTCAAATTGATATTTTTTAATATATTTTTGATTTCAAACTGAATCTGAAGATCACTGTTTTTCTTGTATTTGCTCTCCTTTGGCTCCTCAAAGTCAAGGTCGACGATCAGGTTCATGCCACAGCGCTCACACACGATTTTCTCTAAAAATTCCACAATCTCATGAGAGCGTGTCTGTGCAATGATCGTATTTTCCAGCACAAGATGCAGATGACTGTCATCCGTAAATTCCATTTTGGAGGCACGGAGCAGATTGTATTCCATCAGACTGTAGGCTTTTAACTCCTCTAACATACTGTCCTTATACATATCCATCAGCGTGCGGGCGGTATACTGCTCGGAGAGCTGATACTTTTCGATAATACGGACATTCATCCGCTTCCCCTTAAATATCTGCTCCTCAATGGATCTTTCTAACTGCGTAATGTTATTTTTGTGTATGAGATGACTGCCCAGAAGATAGACACGGATATGATCTCTCTCATGATTCATCCCGACCTTGGTAACTTCCATCTCAGATAAAATTTTCTTCATATCCCCGGACACATCCAGTGTCGGAAAGACATCAAAAAATAGTTTTGCCATAATTATTCATTCCAATGTAACAGTTCATAGCGGAGTGCCTCTAAAAGCTCTGACTCCGGCACTTTTTTGAATACTTCGCCATGTTTGATAATAAGTCCTTCTCCGATTCCTCCGGCGATTCCGATATCTGCCTCTTTTGCTTCGCCCGGACCGTTAACAACGCATCCCATAACGGCAACTTTAATGTCAAGAGGAATGTCGGCAACCATATTTTCTACCTGATTGGCCAGTTGGATCAGATTGATCTGTGTTCGTCCGCAGGTAGGACAGGATACTACTTCTACATCACCCTGGCGGAGTCCAAGTGTTTTTAAAATTAATTTGGCAGATTTGATCTCCTCTAATGGATCACCTGTCAGGGAAACCCGGATCGTATCACCGATTCCCTGATGTAAGATCAATCCAAGTCCGATGGCTGACTTGATATTACCGCTGATGATCGTACCGGCTTCCGTGATCCCAACATGCAGCGGATGATCGGTCTGGCTTGCGATCAGTTCATGTGCCTTCACACACATCATAACATCCGAAGATTTGATACTGATGACAAGATTATCATATCCCATATCTTCAATCAGTTTTACTTTATCCAAAGCACTTTCTACTAGTCCCTCAGCCGTCACTCCATGGTATTTCTCCACCAGATCTTTTTCTAAGGAACCACTGTTTACCCCTACACGGATTGGAATGTTGCGCTCTTTTGCGACATCCACCACTGCCTTTACACGCTCCGCACTTCCGATATTTCCCGGATTGATACGGATCTTGTCTGCTCCATTCTCCATTGCTGCAATTGCAAGACGATAGTCAAAATGAATGTCTGCAACGACCGGAATCTGCACCTGTTTTTTAATCTCCTTTAATGCCTTCGCTGCATCCATCGTAGGAACTGCACAGCGGATGATATCGCATCCGGCAGCAGTAAGCTGATTGATCTGTGCGGCAGTCGCCTCCACATTCTCTGTTTTTGTATTGGTCATAGACTGGATCAAAATCGGGTTGCCGCCGCCAATGATGCGGTTGCCGATCTTCACTGTTTTTGTCATAGTTCTTCTCCCTTTCGTATAAATTCTTACTGGATAATTGCGAAACTTTTTCTAATCTATATAAACAACTTACGAATGTCGTTAAACATGATCAGTATCATGAGTGCAAACAATATCATGATACCGGCAAAATGTACCATGCCCTCTTTTTCCGGGTCAACTTTTTTGCCACGGATCGCCTCTACCAGCAAAAATACAAGTCTTCCACCGTCGAGTGCCGGGAGTGGCAGAAGGTTCATGACACCAAGGTTCGCAGAAAGCAGGATACTGATATACAGCATTTGCAGGAATGCATAGAAGTAGCCGTAGGAAACACTCTGCTCATAGCTGTCTCCGATTGCACTGACAATTCCTACCGGACCACTCATATCATTGACGGTAACGCCTCCGGTAAAGAGCATCTTTAAGCTTCCAAGTGTCGTATAGATCCAGTACTCCACCTCGTAAGCACTGTATTTTGCCAGCGTGAATACATTGTTTGTTGTCTTCTCTCTGGCTGCCATTCCAATAAATCCATATAAATATCTTCCGGTGGTCTCATCATATTTTGGAGTGAGTTCCGTTGTGTAACGTTCTCCATCCCGCTCATAAGTTACTTTCACCGGTTCTCCGGCATGGTACATGGAATATGCACTCACCTCACGGTAAAAATGAATATGTTTATTTCCCATTTTTACAATCGTATCACCTGCCTGAAGTCCCGCTTCCTCTGCGGCATAACCCTCACTCACATCTGAGAGTACCGGAAGATCATATCCGGTGCAGCAGACAAGGATAAAAGAGAAGATAAAGGCCATGATAAAATTAAAAATTGGTCCCGCAGCTACAACGCTGATCCTTGCCCAGACAGATTTGTTGTTAAACGCTTTGTTATCCTGACTTTCCGAATCCTCTCCCTCCATCATGCAGGCTCCTCCAAATGGAAGCAGTTTGATGGAGTATTTTGTCTCACCTTTCTGGATTCCGAAAAGCGTAGGTCCTAATCCAAGTGAAAATTCATTGACACGGATTCCATTTGCCTTTGCAAGCAAAAAATGTCCCAGTTCATGAAACAGAATAATAATGCTGAATATAAGTAATGCGATAATAATTTTCATGTAAAAAACCTTTCCTGATGTCTTGCTGCATTTTTAAATGCGTTTTATTTTGCTCTTATCTTTTTTTCAATAAACTCATAAGCAGCTGCTTCTGTCCACAAAATTTCATCCACATCCGGATGATCGATAAACTCTGCATCTTCCATACATGCCTCGATCAACTCTGTGATCTCCGGATAAGAAATCTTCCGGTCTAAAAACAGGCTGACCGCTTTCTCATTGGCAGCATTGTATACAGTCGGAATGTTTCCCCCCTTTTCCATTGCCAGATATGCAAGTGCAAGCCCACGGAATGTATCGGTATCCGGCTTTTCAAAGGTAATATCTGCTATCTCAAACAGATCCAGTCTCCTGCCTGAAAGATTCCGGCGCTCCGGATAATAAAGTGCATACTGGATCGGAAGTCTCATATCCGGCGTGCCTAGCTGTGCGATCACTGCTCCATCCTCATACTCTACAGCAGAGTGAATGACACTCTGCGGATGTACTACAACCTGAATCTGATCTAAAGTCACATCAAAGAGCCATTTTGCTTCCATCACTTCCAGTCCTTTATTGACCATGGTCGAAGAATCGATCGTAATCTTACGTCCCATCGCCCAGTTCGGATGCTTTAAAGCATCTTCCACACGGATATTCAGAAGATCCTCCTGCTTCTTTCCACGGAACGGGCCACCGGATGCCGTAAGGATCACCTTCTCTATCGGATTGCCGAGTT
>OOAH01001747.1_pt1 | contig 17812 bp, 12 predicted proteins | sample 1671801 | NCBI WGS metagenome assembly OOAH01 (sample SAMN06348194, study PRJEB24527) | human gut metagenome | biome: human gut; feature: ankylosing spondylitis patient; material: feces | host: Homo sapiens | place: China | collected 2015-10 | reverse complement strand
TTATACTGGAAAATCGCATTTTTACATTTCCATGGCCAGATACCTGCTGCCACACGTCCTGCTCCAACGTTCTGTTTACCAGTCTCATTTCCATATGCATCCAGACTTGGCTGTTGCTGTGAGTAGTCTTTTGTATTAATCTGTTCAGCTGCGTTCTCTGACACATTGTATTGAACCATCGGTCTGTCCAGATACATGGTTGTGATGGCATCTCCACCCACATGGTTCAGGTAGTTGTTCTCGATGACTACATTGGAGGAACCATATTTTGCCATTGTTGCATCTGACAATGCACCTGTTGTGAACTGACTCCACTGATAGGTATATCCAACTGCAATTCCCCAACGGTTTACTTTATCAAGAGAGCAGTTCTTGATCTGAACATCGTTGTATCTTGCAATTCCTGTTGTTGCTTCATTTGTCGGCGTTTCTACGATAAAGTAGATACCTCCATTTGTCATATGCTTGTTATAAACGTTACCTGTTACATCATGGATATAAAGATCATTCAATACGATATGATCTACTGTTCCATTATCCTTTGCAACTCCGGCAACACCGGTTCGATCCATTGCGTATGCGTCATTATACGCTTTATTTTTTTCGGTATCGGTTGCACTTTTTCTGTCATTTGTCAGTTCCAGGCCTTCGATCTCGATGTACTCTGTATCTTTGATCAGAATACTGGAAGATACCTTACCTTTCCATTTATGATTCCGGTTATCAAGAGGTGTTCCGTAATTCAGATCCCACTGGCCATGACCATTTGTATTGATCTGTGGTCTGTCTCCCTCTCCATAAGTAGAGATCTTAACCGGTGCTTCAGCAGTACCGCTGTCTTCTTTTGTAAACTGCAGAGCCTGATCTTCAAACACAGATCCCTTTTTCAGGAGAACTGTATCTCCAGGCTCAAGATTAAGGGCATTCACTTTATCAAGTGTCTTGAATGCCTTGCTTTCGGAAGTTCCGTCATTGCTGTCACTTCCACTTTTGGAATCAACATAATATGTTGTTCCTGTCGCAGTATCCTGTCCTTCAGCATTAACAGCAACTGCCGGCACCATTGATGCAACCGTTGTTCCTGCAAGCAGAAGAGCCAGAGCACCGCTCATCCATTTCTTCTTCATAACATTGCTCCTTCCATCATTCTATATTCTTCAAGGTAAACCGGTTTACATCCGCCATGTTCCCGTCCACCTGAGAATCAGTTTCACGCTGTGTGATGATATCATCATATTTCTTTTCACGCAGCTCACGTTCCACCGCAATTCTTGCTGTCTCCAGATCAGCATTCTCTTCGCTGTCCCCAAAGATCCATTCGCGGCTGTTGTAGTATTCCAGTACTTCGTCCTCTGTCAATTCCATTCCCTCACGGGTATCATCATTGCAGTATTTTTCTTTGAGCGTACTCACTTCATATTGAAGATAAAGCTGAAAGGTATATTCTTTCAGTCCGTAGACTACCTCACCTTTTTCAACTTTCTCACTCCGCTTTGCATTCTCGTCTTTCCAACGTTTTTCCAAAGCCTTATAGCTGCTGTCTGATACATCACCGCATTCTTTTGCGAGGTCATAGACCGCATGAACGTATTTCAACTGTTCTACTGTATTTTCCGTCAGAATTTCGTAGCCGTATTTTCCATCATACTTTTTCTCCCAGAAGCCATCTTCATAAACGGCATCATAGTCCTGTTGAATCTGCATTTTTGTATCATATTCTACTGATTTCATGCAGTTCACATATTCATCTTTGCTGATTGTATGCCCCCCAACAGTTAAATCGAATCGATTATCAATTCTGTATCGGACAACCCCGGCAACAATTCCCGCGACCGCGATCACCAATACTGCAATTCCGATCTTCAGGAACTGCTTTTTTCGATTCTTCATACTCCGCATCCCCTCCTGTTCTGAAATCTTGTTCTGTCTACGCACGAGCTTACCCACTCTGACTTAATACTATTATAACAACAGCAGAATTTTTCGGCTCGTTCTTTTCGGTTGATTCCCACGCTTATTTTGTCTAATTCGGAACATTCTTTTTGATTCTCCCTTGACGACTTTTATTCTCTTTGCTATATTACATATAGAACAGTATGAATGATACTGTTTCTTTGCATACAATAGTGTAAAAAGTAATGCAGATCAGATGATACAAACGTAACGGAAAGATATGAGGGTGAGTCTATGAAAAGAGATTACTATGAACTGCTCGGACTGGCGAAAGGTGCCGATCCGTCAGCAATAAAAAAAGCCTACAGAAAGCTTGCTAAAAAGTATCACCCGGATACGAATCCCGGTGATAAAGAGGCCGAAAAGAAATTTAAAGAGATCACAGAAGCTTACAATATCCTGAGTGATCCTGAGAAAAAGAAACTTTATGACCAGTTTGGTCACGCTGCATTTGACCAGAGCGGTGCTGCCGATGGAGCCGGCGGTTACGGCACCGGTGGTTTCCATGGTGGATTCTATGGAAGTGGCTTTGGTGGAGCCGGATCTGATGGAACTGGATCTGGCAGCAATGGTTTTGGCAGTGGTGGTTTCAGTGGTGGCGGTTTTACCGGAAACGGTGGGTATCAGGAATACCACTTTGAGGGTGGTAATATGGATGATATGTTCGGAGATATTTTCGGAAATATGTTCCACGGAGGAACCTCCCGCAAGACTTCTTCCGGTTTTGGGAACGGCTTCCATGGTGGGTTCCAGTCCGGTGGTTTTCAGTCAAAGGGATCCGATCTGAATGCAGAAGTAACCGTTGGTTTTGATGAAGCTGCTTTTGGCTGTGACAAGGTCATTACATTACAGGATCCAAATGCTCCGGGAAATCCTTCCCAGTCACTGAAGGTTCATATTCCTGCAGGAATCGACACCGGTAAGACGATCCGTCTCCGTGGCAAGGGAATGCCCGGTACAAATGGCGGAGATGCCGGGGATCTGATGTTGAAGGTCAAGGTCGCTGACAAACCGGGATACGAGCGAAAGGGAACGGATGTCTATACGACAATTACTGTACCTTTCACGACGGCTGTCTTTGGTGGTGAAGCACTGGTTCAGACTTTATATGGCAATGTGCTTTGTAAGATCCGTGAGGGTACACAGTCCGGTTCTAAAATCCGTTTGAAAGGAAAGGGAATTGTTTCCATGAAGAACCCTTCGGTTCACGGTGACCAGTATGTAACGGTTCAGATTGAAGTTCCAAGGCACTTAACTCCACAGGCGAAAGAGAAACTGCGTGAATATGAAACCCTGGTCAGCGGGAACGCAAAGAGTGCTTAAGATAAAATATGCTCCTTCAGGCAACAGGTTTTCTTGTTCCTGTCTGCCTGAACGGAGCATATTTTTTATTCAAACATCATTCTTTCATCTCAATTGTCTTTTTTCTTTTTGAGAAAATTTGCAAGAAGCATCATTGCAGAGACCAGTACCCCTCCTGCCATCGGTACAACCGGAGTTGTATCGCCGGTTTTTGTTGCTTTTCCAGATTTTTTTGTACCCATCGCCGGATTTTTCTGGTCAGCAGATGGCTTGCCACTTCCTGTCGTCTGTCCTGCACCATTCGAATTATCCGGAGTAGATGGCTTGCCTGGGTCAACCGGATCTGGATCTACCGGATTTGGATCTACCGGATCTGGGTCAACCGGATTCGGATCTACCGGTTTTAGTGCTTTCTGCTTCTCAACGAGCGTATCAGTTGCTGTTGCTACCTCTGTATGCTTAAGTTCCTTTTTCGCTTCCTTGCCTTCCAAAAGAAGTTTTGCAGCAGCTAATGCACTTTCAAAATCCGATGTGTCTTTATAATCTTTTACTATAATTTTCTCAGCTTCCTCTACTGCTTTTTCCAGTGCTGCAAAGTCAGCATTTGTCGCAAGTGGCTGTAATGCATTTATTGCATCCCTCACTTTTTGGGTCATCTCATCAACCTCACTCTGCTCTGTCCGTGGATTGTCAAGTACTTTCTCAGCCTCCGCAAGAATCCTGTCCAGACCGGCATAATACTCTGTCATATATACCGTTCTGTCTAATTTTTCTGCCTCATCTACTGCCTTCTGTAACTTTGAAAAGTCTGCCGGGATGTATGCCTCTTCTACATAGAAATTATCAACATAATATTCACTGCTCTGTCCTGTAATATCTACATAGCAGTCTTCTTCATCACCTGTTGTAAACTCGAGAACAAGCTTTCCACTCTGGGCATTTGCCACCGCACTTGCAAGCGTCTTTGAAGCCTTATCAGATTTTACTGCAAAAGTAAACGCATTTGCACTTGGTGCTTTATATTCAATGCCTACTTTATACTCTGTATTCGGTTTAAATCTAACCGTTGATGGAATGGTTCTCATATAATCTTTTGCACGAATCTTCAAAGAATAGTTTCCATCAATCACATCCGTCGTATACTCTGGATTCACTGGATTTTTCTGAGATAAATGCGACTGATCAGACTCCGTAGACACAAATACTCCAAAGCCCTGATCTACATTTTCAAAATCCTCCCAATAAGTATACTTATTCGGATCCGGGTTAGTAGAAGCATCAACTTTTGCCACCCGCACATCATCAAAGTCAACAACCGATGTATCGCTTTTTCCTGCTGCTGCAGAAAGCGTTAATTTGACTGTGTCAGATGCCGCAGTAAAACGTACCTGCATACGCTGAGCCTTAGTCAAATATTTATCATTATGATGAACTCCATACGTGACATTACTCTGTTCCATATAATTTGAAACTACTTCGTCCCCGTTCTTTACCTCAATTGATGCCTTTCGTCCATCATCAGTAATGCACCATACAGATGCCGAATAAGCCTGCCCCGGAACCAGACCTGTTAAAGTCTGACTTACCTGTCCATCTTTTGTTCCCTCTATATAAAGGTGTGCATTTCCAAGACTATTATCCTTAATCTTTATATGATCTACACTATCAGATGTAGATGATGGTTTCCACTCATCAAAATTATAGGAATCGAATCCCATATCTTTCACAGGAGATCCTGTAGACCACTCCATCGTATCAGCCGTATCAACTTTTACAGCATCCTCTTTGTAAAGTACATATCCTGTTTTTGCTGTCGCATCAATTGTTACTTTACGTCCTGTCACAGGAAGCGTTTTCTTATCAGATTTTCCTTCTGCAGACAGTTTATAAATCGTTACCTCAGTTACATTTCCCCAGGATTCCGGAAGTGTCCAGGTACTTGAACCTCCATCTTTATTATAATGATAAATCTTACCCTGCTCATCATCATCCTTTTCCCATGGAATGAAAATCTTATTTCCTTCGGCAACTTTTTCACCGTCCAGCGTAATAACATTAACGTTATTCACGATCTCAGTTACTACTTCGTTACTATTTCCCAGAACTGCCCGCGATTCGCTTTCATACTGCATCAGCGGATACTGTGCAAGGAACTTAGCCGGAAGTACTTCGCAATAAAATGTATCCAGCGAATCATTCATACTTGCTGCATTATTTCCCTGTGAAGACTGCTGCCAACCGTCAATACCAGCACCACCTTTGCTTGCTCCGCCTGTATCGCCGCCGTTGTTTCTCGATTGTATTCCTCTGAACAAAGTTGTTCCCTGGAAAATATCAGACTGGTTGTTCTCTACAAAACGAACCAGATTTCCTGCTCCTTTAAAGTTGCCTGCCCCGGTCTGAATACCATGGACAAATACACTGTGGGAAACCATTTCATCAGGATTCTCTGTTCCAAGAATAATGTTGCGGCCTTTTATATTCTGTATTAATTTATACATCGGCCATCTTGTTCCAAAGAATACATCTACATATGTCGTATCAATCTTTCCCTGCGTATCTTTATCGTATAATTGCGAAAAACGTCCATCCAATCCATTTTCTGATGTATCAAGATCGTCGTTCTCACGAATAATGCCTTTTGAACTATCATACCAATCCCAGGCCGGAAGGCTTGCTGCAAGTTTTCCATACTGCGGAGCTTCCGGGTAAGTATCTGTCTGGTTTACATGAATACCTATTTGTGCATTATACTTTTCTGCCTCACTCAGCAAAGTATTGAAATCTTCCAGACCACCGGCATGCTTATTATAATTTGCATAATCCGGATGAGAGGAGTCATGTCCTTCACCTTGATATCCCTTGATAATAATATTCTGCCCAAATCCATCTGTAGCCAGATACATCTTCTTCACATTATCCAAAATACGGAGAAATGGATACTGAGCTTCTGATCCTACATTCATTGCGATCATTGTCCAGGAGTCTGTCACTTCGTCCGCTCCACTTTTTCTGGTCATACACTTATCCCGAAGTACAATTGCACCATCCTGAGCGTCTACTTTTCCATCTCCATTGCAATCTGCTGTGACCGCTACCTTGACTGCAGGCAGATACATTATCTCTCCATCCAGTCCACGGTAAGTATACTCATTCATCCATAAACCTGTAGAATTATGGTCTCCTGCCGCAAACGTCTGGTATGCTACTTCATGACGGTTTTTATACGATTCTCCACTTAATGCAGCAGCAACATTCCGATTACTTAACACTGCAAGCGTCGTCTCATTATATGCTTCTGATGCATTGGCTGAAGAAAGCGAAATCGCATTCTGTCCCTGATAATTATTTACAGTCAGCTTTCCGTCCGCATCTTTACTTGACATAGAAATCAAACTGTGACGCGGGAAATTCAAAGTGTACAGCTTCGTCTGATCATCAACTATATTTTTTACATTCATAGAAAGGACATTTCCTTCTACAGTAAATATAACATCAAATGAAATTCCTGTCGTCGCCTCTGACACATGATAAACCGCTTTATTCTCACTGATATCTGCTGTAACATCCGGTGTATAAAGTTTATTATTTAACTCAATCTGATGTAATGCAAGTTCCTGTCCTTTTACAGTCTCCCCACCGTTCTTTAATGTATAATCGATTACCCGTGGGAATGCACGGTCCAGACGGACTGTCATGGCATCTGACTGAATTGTTACAGGCTCTGTATTTTCCACAACTGTCGGTACAGCTGCATTCTCCTGCGTAAACTTCTGGATGAGCATTCCATTATTACTTCCGGTTCTGAATCCCACTTTTCCCGGATTTGTCGTAACATTACTAAGTTCTCTATTAAGAATTTCCTCATTATCAACAAATACTGTCACATACTTGTCCACAATCCTTACTTTTATCTTATATGGAACCACTCTATTTGCAAGAATAAAACCACTGTCATTATATTCACTTCCAAGAAGTGACTGTCCCTGTGCATTCCAGATATTCCATCTGGTATAATGCTGATTATTCTGTGAAGACGGTCCAACATAGAAATACTCATTATCACTTACATACCGGAGAACTGCCCCATATCCACAATTATCATTCATCGGATCGTATGTAAATTCAATTTCCTGGTCTTTCAGGCTTGCCGAATTATCATCAATAAATACGCCATCTCCCTGAAACTTCATGGCACCATTTTCCAGACTCATAGAACCGCTTCCACTCTTTTTCGTAAAGCCGTCTGCTCCGTCTGCCGCAAAATTTCTTGTATAGGATACCGTCGGTTCCGGAATGTTAATATTAATCGTGAATGTCTGTGTCTGCCCATCTTCGAATTCAAAAACCAGCTTTGTACTGGATTGACTTTTGATCTTTTCAAGATAAGTTGTCTTAATTGTGACATTCTGACCATTTACAGTATAATCCGTTCCCCTTTCCAATACCTCTGATCCATTTTTAATCGCACTTAATGTATTCTCGCCTGTTATTGCCACTTCAATATCCTGTGCTGCCGCTGTATCCTGTTCAAGTTTCACACTTTTCGGATCAATCGAAACTGCTGAAAAAATATCGGAAGTTTTTATATTGTCAAACTTCAAAGCACATCCATGGGTTTCTGTTGGTTCTCCCCAGACTCTCATTCCAATCTGTCCGGACATCGTATCACTAAATGCATCTACTGTCTGATCAATAATCACCTCACCATCCTGATAAACCTTGATCTGCTTTCCACGATACTCCAGTTTGATATGATGCTTCTGGTTTATATCTGATGCATCAAACGTCGTCTTTGTGGAATTAAGATCTCCCCAGTTAGAAGAACCTTTCTGCCAGAACCAGTGAGTACCGTCTACTCCAATTCCTTCCCAGTCGGAGGAAGAATTGTAACGGAACAAAATCAACATTCTCGCCCCATTCGGTCCTTTCGTCAGGGTAAGATCCATTTCAAGAATTCCATCCTGACGGGTTTTGGAATTTCCATATTTGAAAAAGGACTCTCCTGCAGACTCAAGTACCATAAATCCATCATCACCCTCACCATTCTGGAAAGTGATCGTTCCATTTGCCCCATCTTTTACCCAGCCGCCCTGACTGTTCTCGTCGGTAAAATCGATCATCTCCTGCGTCACCGCTGCCTTTGCTACATTCCCCGGTATCGGTACCGCACTTGCAATCATACAAGCAGATAAAGTTGCAATGGTAACTTGCTTTAATTTGTTTTTCATAAACTCGCTCCTCCATGCCATTAGATATTTTGCCTATTTTTTATCTCCGTACCATTTTCATTTTGCATATAATTATATCTTTTTTCTTCTTTTTTTTCAATATCGGCGTTTCTTTTTATTTATTTTTGTTATTTTATACAATTTTATCGTGCTTGTTCCATCACTTTGCTTGTTCCCCTTGCTTTTTATATAAGAAGGCTGCAAAAACATTTCTTTCAAATGCTTTTGCAGCCTTCTTTACCTCTCCAATCATTTTCTTTATCAGGTGGAATTCTGTTCAATTCCTATGTGCTTCCCTATTCCTGTTCTTCTTCCATCTCAGCCCGGATCGTATCTTCAGATGCTGCCATTGCCTGCAGGGTCATGGTAAGAAGCTTTTCAAGTTCCCAGCCCAGTTGCTTTGCACCTCTTTCAATGACTTCTCTTGAACATCCCGCAGCAAATCCTTTGCTTTTATATTTTTTCTTCAGAGATTTTAATTCCATATCTTTTGTACTTTTTGACGGACGCATCAACGCAGCCGCCCAGATCAGACCTGTCAGTTCGTCTGCCGCAAATAGTACTTTTTCCATCTCATGGACGGGTTCTACATCAATCATCTTTCCACATCCTACTGTGATTCCGTATCCATGAGAACATACTGCATGGATCAGATCTTCTGAAACTCCAGCTTCTCTTAAAAGATCCGATGCTTTCAGGCAATGCTCTTCCGGGTACAATTCAAAATCAATATCATGAAGCAGTCCTGCAATCCCCCAGTATTCTGCATCTTCTGCGTATCCCAGTTCATTTGCATACCACTTCATAACAGCCTCTACAGTCAGAGCATGCTGAATGTGAAATGGATCTTTATTATATTTTTTAAGTAACTCAAAAACATCTTTTCTGGCAATATGTTCCATGTTGTTCCCTCCTTTTTATCTGCAGTTTTCCTACTATTCCGATAGGTTATATTTTACTTTGATCTTTACTGCTTGTCAAGGTGGTAAGCATTTTTACATTTTTTGCTGTGTAAACATTTTTACTTTTTTGCCGCAAGTATTCTCATGATCCTCTGCCGGTTATACCGCTGCATAATTACAAAAATCAAATCCATTCCTGCAGATACAATGGAAGTAATAATGAAAACCGGATATGCTCCAAATTTTATCCCGGCGAAAACCGGCAAAAAGCTCAATACCGCAATAATCTCATGCCCCACTTCTGACTGGCACATGGTCTGTGCGATTTCTTTCCAGCTATGGAGTCTCGGATCAAACCAGTCCGGTCTGTAGGTCGGCATTTTATTTTTCCATTTTTTTACGCCAAGCTTTTCGTAAATCTTTTTCTCGGATTCACTCACCTGAAACCAGCGTTTGCAGCAATCTACTTTATTGTGCAAAATGGAATTGACAATGGAACCCACCAGTAGTCTCATAATAAAATGGTATGCACACGTACCAAAAGTAATCGCTAATGTCAGCAGGATTTCTTTCGACGTTGACTGGTATAAAATTGTAGTTGCAACTGTGCCGGCTGTAAGGATTGCCGTCAGCGTGTAGATTATTTGAGGTAAACGCGACTTCATTTCCATCATGCCTCACTTTCATTTACAAATGCAACCGCATCTGGTCTTCGTGCAATAATTGCACATAAATTATTGATCGTCCTCATATCTAAATTATACCTTTTTATTCAGCACATGATTTTTTATCCGATCGGTCAGCTTCTATTCACTTTTAACTGAATAATCAATAATAACTTTCCTGCAGGCAGGGCAATGATATGCCATACAGGTTGGTTTCGACCAATTATGAGAACTTAATATGATTTCGTCTTTTTTATTGATTGACGGTATAAGCCAATTTTTGTCAGGCTTCGTTGTGAAGAAAATTTCTCGTTGACTCTGAACCGAACCACATATCATTTCCTCGTTGCAATATGGACATCTCATGATACTCCCTCCTTTGCAAATCCGCTTTTGGTGTATTTATTATTTTTTAAGTATAACACACTTTTATTTGATTCTCTATCATTTAAATAAAAGTGGCTTTCCTTACGGTCGTCAGCTTCAGCATCTCCTGCGTTTGTGACGGATACATATTCGACAGGGATAATAATAAGACACAAAAATAACCGCCCTGTGAACTCTAAGTTTTTGGTGGTCTGGGGAAGTCTGCTTATTTATCTAATCGTGCAACCATTACACTTCACCATCGCATACTCCCAGGCTAAATATTAATATATATTCTTTTCTCATCGAATCAAGTCCTTTCTTGCAACCAAGCGCCAAAAATACCCGTAGAACCAAAGTTCTACGGGTATCTTACGTTTGGACACAACGTTATCGTGCGATAACAAATCTATATTCAGATTAAATTACTCGATGATAGGAGCTACAGTTCCTGATCCTACTGTACGTCCACCCTCACGATATCAGACCGGTGTATTGCGGTGTGCAAATGGTGATTTTCCGTGTGATTCGTGTGGAAAAATCCGGAATTTCCGTTGTGTCCATGTGGTTTTTGGAGATTTTGTTATCATGATTATGGCTCAACAATTCCGGCTGCACTCTGCTGTTCGATAAACGTTCGCATTAAGTCTATGGATTGCTTTAATTCTTCTCTTGTATACCTTGGATTATTTTTATTTTCCGGATGATGTATCTGATGTCGTATATATTCTGTCAAAACTTTCTGCTCTTCTATGATAGAGTTATTCCTACCTATGCGTTTGTATAATCTCGTTGGCTTTCCTTGAATATACGAGCTTTTCCATCCCTGAAATTCTATAAATGAATATAATTCATCATGATATTCCTCTGTAACTTCATTAAATGCTATATAATTTACTTCATTTAATGACGGATATTGAAGTTGTCCCGGAAGAACACCTAATATTTCTTTATTTCCTTCTTCATTTTCTTTAATAAGGCGTAAATCTGTAAACTGTAATTGCTTAACAATGTAAGAACTATGTGTTGTCAATATAACCTGCGTATTTGCGACTGAAGCTAATGTCTTAAAGGCTTCTATTAATATCCTCTGATTATCTGAATGTTGTGAAGTTTCTGGCTCTTCTATCGCATATATTACACCCGTATTACCTTGTTCTTGGCAGCGCCTCTCCGCCTCAGCCCTGAAAAAATTTAGCAATACAAGTCTTTTTACTCCGCTTCCTCGTTTATTAATCGGAATATCTTCATCGCCTGATATTGATACATTTTTAAAGACATCCTGCCACTTTAGACTATCTGCTGATGGGATTATAGGATTCAAACTTGCTGCAATTGCTGGATCCATTTCTCGAAGTTTAGTTAATGTTCTATCCGCTACTTCTTTTAATTTGTTTTCAACCTCTGTTGCAACTTCTGCCAATGTTTCCTGTAATTCTGTATCACTCAAAATTTGTTTTACAGCTGTTTTCAATGGATCTTGTATTTCGTCATCTCCATCACTATTTTTTCTATCTGACTGAAATAATGAATATGTCGGTAAATAATTCGATAATTTTTCCCAGATTTTCTTCGCATCTTCTTTTGATGCATCAATCTCTATGACATCCTGTTGCAAATCATCGGAAAATTTATTCCAAATTGCTCTCCTCATTTCAGCATTTACAGTTTGATTTTCACATTCAATATTTTCACTTTTTATTATCTTTTTTAAATCACTATTCTTTTTTAATAATAATTCTGCACATTTACCATTCGTTGGATGCTTAGCCTTAATAAATACCTTGGCTGCTCCACCATTTTTATATCTCTTTATGACTTCCAACTGCCCATCAGCATTAAGCATAAATTCATCTTGCAACGAAGTCTCAACTGTCGAATCTATAATTATCTTTTCTGGTAACTCCGAGAAACATACAGAAATTTCTATATCTAAATCTTCTTCCTTTTTGCCTCTCACATTAACATCCGTTTTATCTAATTTTATTACACCCTTTCCATCATTAAAAAATATATCTAAGGCTTCTAAAATCGTAGATTTTCCAATATCATTCTTTCCAACAAAGACTGTTAAATCATTTAATTCTATTTTTGTTTCGTCTTTGTATCCTCGAAAATTCTTAATTTTTATAGAATCTATTTTCACCTAATCTCCTCCATTTCTATATTTTTCCGTTCATTGTTAGCACTCTTGTTTGGCGAGTGCTATTTTAATTTATTATAAACTGCTCCTATATTCTTGTCAATTCTAAAAAATGGACAATCCATCTTAGACTGTCCATTCTTTCTATCTTACCCTTCCAATTCATCAATTTTAGCTTGTGCTTTATTTATTTTTTCTTTAGCCTTTTCCGCATTCCTTTTTTGCTTTTCTATATCATCCTGTATTTTACCAACTTTGCCCACATTATTTTTTTCTTGCTCTGCATGCAATTTTCGATGATACAGTTGTATTCTTTCTTTAATTTTCTCATACTGATCTGTTGCCTTTGCCAAATCACTTTTTGCTTTTTCTAACTTCCTAACAGATTTTAAATCATATTTATCTTTTATCTCAGACCATCTCGGAATACTAAGATCAATCCCCGTTTCCTGTTTATAACTTCTCAAAAAAGTCGCTTTCCAAGTTCCAGCATTATTATGTGTCTTAGGATTTTGAAAAACTGTTTCTTCTATGGCTGAAATGAAATCTTCAAGTGATTCAAAAACTGTATAGTCTGTTCTTGCCGTATCCTCCGCATACCAAATTCCTGGTCTTATTTTATGTACAACATTATCTTTGATTTGTAAATTAATAGGCCAATCTTCCATTCTTCTTGTAATTTCCCAAACCTTTTTCAGCCATACATCTTTTATTGTAACAACTCCATCGTCATTCATATCATATCCAAAAATCAAGTAATCAACATTTAACATATATGGTTTATTGATTATTTCTTCTTCATACATTCTAAAATCAGCAATATCAAATCCTGGTCCACGATTTCGGTTAAAGGCTTTTACTTCCAACAAATTTTTGGTTTTATCATCTGGATTTAAGAAAAAATCTGGTGGCATCTGAGTATTTTCACTTGGAGCATACTCTATTCCTCTCTTATCCAGCCAACCTTGCAACCATTCCTGCATGATATTTCCCACAACATCTCTCTGCTTTACAATAATGTTCACATCACCTAAATAAAATTTTATCTGTCCTTCTAACTGTAAAATTCCATCTTCATTTACCAATTTATCATATACTTCTTGCGCTGTTAATCTCATGTACTTTCCCCTTTCTACATTTTTCCCCGATTCTTTTTGATATAGCTTTTATAACAGGAACACAGACTGTATTTCCTAATAAATCAAATGCCTCTTTTTCATTCACAATAGATAAATCATATTCTTCTGGATATCCGCAAAGTCTCTGTCCCTCACGTATTGTTAATCTTCGAAGGCCTCCATTATCAATTATTCCTAATTTAGAAACATCCATTGCTACTAAAGTTGGTGCGAGTTCATTAGGATCTAATATTTTTGAAAATTCAAATGACAATTTACCGGCAACAATATTATATCCTTTTTTCTTTGTTTCGTCTGGTATCCGTCTTCCCTCTTCCAATTTTCTCGGATATTCGTATGTCAAATATCCTTTCTTTTTTAAATCCTTTAACATCGTATGCAATTCTGGATTATCATAAAAAGTTTTGATTTGCTTTTCTGTTAAAGGCATTCCGTCCATCCAGTCAATTCCTATCTCCTCTGCCCATTTCTTTTTTCTCCGTTCCCTTAACATCAAATTCAGTAATGTTCTCTCTTCTTTACTTGTAGAACCTTTTAATTCAATTTCCCATGAATGTATGTTATTTTCTCCTCCCCTTTTATCTTTAATGGATTTTCCAACAACTTCTTCCGGTGTATAATTTTTAAATAATTTCTTCGTGAAATTGCTCTCTACTGTAGGCAATCCATGTTCTAACACTTCTCCAAGTGTAACTGTTTTCTTTTCAAAATTATCCAAATTAATTTTTGCATCTAACATGCCAACAATATACACTCTTTTTCTACTTTGCGGTAAACCAAAATATTGTGAATCTATAAGTTTATAATTTACATTATATCCCAATTTTTGTAGGTGATCCACGATTACTGCTAATGTATTACCTCCATCATGATTTACCAATCCCTCAACATTCTCTAACAAAAATCCTTTTGCAGCCTTACCTGCATCCATTTTCTCCTTTAAAATCCTTTCAATTTCAAAGAACATCGTCCCCCTTGTATCAGCAAATCCCAAGCCTTTTCCTGCTGAACTAAATGGCTGACATGGAAATCCTGCTAAAAGAAAATCAAAATCCGGTATCGTATCTGTCTCTATCTGTGTTATATCCCCATATACCCTTTCATTTCCAAAGTATCCCTGATACGCTTTAATGGCATATTTTTTAATTTCAGATGAAAAAACGCATTTTGCCTCAAGTCCTACTTCACGCAACCCTTCTTCAAACCCAAGTCTAATGCCTCCTAATCCAGCAAACAAATCAATAAAGCGAATTGTGTTATCAAGGGATTCTTTTTCTTCCTGAATTCTTTTTACAATAAGATTTGCACACTTTTCTGAGAATGAAGCTCCTATCCCATAATAATTTATTTCTTCTTGTAATTCTGGAGTTAAATAAACTTTAAAACCAACCTTTTTTTCTTTCAATGACATGGATTTTCTTCCAGCATTAACCCTTTTTCCGCCTTGCATATTAGTCCTCCATAACAAATATAAACGTTATTTTTATTATATCAATTACATTTGATTTTTCAACCCTTAAAATTCATTTTTTAAGGAACCAAATATATGTATTTTAAAACTCCTTATTGAAAAAAAGAAACTCCCCTGATAAAATCAATCAATAAAGGTAGGTGATAGTATTGACCCGCACATCCGCTACTGTTTCAAACAATATGCGTAAGATTCACAGTAAAGATACTTCCATAGAACTATTGCTCCGAAAAGCTCTATGGCACAAAGGTTATCGCTATCGCAAAAATTATAAAGCTCTCCCTGGTTCTCCTGACATTGTTCTTACCAAATATAAAATTGCTATTTTTTGCGATAGTGAATTTTTTCACGGAAAGGATTGGGAGATTCTCAAACTCCGACTTGAAAATGGGAAAAATGCAGACTTTTGGATCAAAAAAATCGAACGAAACCGTAATCGTGATTATGAAAATGATAAAAAGCTTCTATTTCTAGGCTACACTGTCCTTCACTTCTGGGGGCAGGACATTTCCAAACATACAGATGAGTGTTTACAAGCCATTGAAGAAGCCATTTGGGATACAAGATTTTCTGATACAGCCACTGACTATGATATATCCGAAGAATAACCCCTCCTATACAGCAGGCTGTCCACAACTCCTGCAGACAGCCTCTTTCCTACATAAAGATTATATTTCTATATACTATTTCTTCGGCAGTTGCTTTGATATCATTCATCCTCCGCACCCATTCCATCTGATCCTGCATCTTCAGTTCTTCTGTCACTCCCCACTATTCTGCCAGTTGCTCCATCAACATCTCGACTTTTTCTCTTACTTCTTTATCAACCTGATTCAGATGATCCGTCAGTTTCCCGGTCAGTACCAGATATTGATACCTGGCACTCTGGTGTTCCTTCAGAAACTGTTTTCGCATTATTCCATATTTCCCATATGTAGGTTCTTCCTCATTGATTTCCAGATCCGGCAGATAATAATCTCCATGCAATGTGTAGCTCAGTCCGTTCTTTTCATCATAAATCTGTTTCTTCATATTCTTACAACTCCATTCCTCTGTATTTTGCTTTGTTCTTTTTTATCTGTGCATTGTATTCTTCACTTCGTTCTTTCGCCCATGGTATGCGATCACTTATTTTTTTCGGCATTTGTTCTTTCTGCTTTTTCGCTTCATGTTCCGCCTGCATCCGGATATCGTCCTGCACCAGTCGTTCTACCATATCTTTCCCCAACATGCGTAAAAGTCGGTTATACCTGTCTGCAATTCCCTGCAGTATTTCTTTCTCACCAGACAATTTCTGATAATCTTTCTGAACTTCTGCCAGTTCCTTTTTTGTTTTTTCATGCTCTTGCTTTTTCTTCTGAAACTTACTTTTCCAACTATCTCTTTCTCTTGTGAGTTCTTTCACCTGTGCAGCCATCGCACCAATTTTATTCTTCATTTCAATGAACAAGGGTTTTATTTTCTTATCCCGATAAGTTACCGCACGTTCCAATGCTGTAGCTTCCGGCAAAAATGTTTTGATCATTCCATATTCTTTTATTTCCTTACTGACATTATCCATCACTGGTTGCAGGAATTCTCTTCTGTCCTCCAGTTTTTTCAATTCCGTTTCTGCTTTCTCCGCACGTTTTTCCGCTATCTCTTTATCTTTCTGGAACTGAATTTTTTCTTCTTCCAGTAGCTTAATATCTGCCCTTGCGTCCGCAATCTGAGAAGTCAGGTCTTCATTCTCTGCTGTCAGATTTTCTTTTTCCTGCTCCAGTTCCTGCACTTCCTTTTTGCGTTCTTTTTTCTTGAAATTGTAAACATCCAGATGCTCTTCATGTGTGCCTTTCTGTTCCCATTCAATTCCATGCTGTTTTGCGATTTCAGCCAGCACTTCTTTTTCATGATTTATCCATTGATTCAGTTCTGTGTCATGCTTATTTCCACCTTGAAATCCAAGACTTTTCAATGCCTGTTTCAATGAAACTCTGGTATCCATTCCTTTTCCCTTCCAGTTAGTCACATAAGGTACAAAATCAATATGAAGATGTGGAGTAGCTTCATCCTGATGCAGATAGCAGCTAAATACCCGAAGTGTCGGATTCCGCTTCTGGAAGTCTTTCACATATTCGTCCAGTACCTTTACAGCCAGATTTCCTTCTGCCGTACCAACTGCCATATCCTCACGATTTCCTATCTGAAAAATCACTTCATGGAACAGCTTCTCCTGTTTTCCCTGCCGGATTTTTTCATAGTAATTTGTAATCTGCCGATCCTTTCTTTTCCCGACATTGTATCTCTCCACAGCATTGTCAAACAGCTCTTTATAAACTTCTTTCAGATTCTCATTCTTATAACAAATGTTCAATTGTACTCTGTCTGAATCTACATTTTCTGCTATAAAATCTCGCCTGTTATGAGCCAGCGAACCGGCTCCGATCATGCCGCTGATTGTCCGTTTCATCATAAATTTTCTCACCTCTTTTCTACTCGAGTGACTGACATGGCACATAATTTTTATTTACGCCAGTTATGGCGATATTTAAGAAATTTTCGCCGGATACGGCGGTTTTGTTACTTTTGTCAAAAGTAACGCAAAAGCACTTTCGACAGCCGTACCGTCCATCAAAAGTCCCCTTGCGCCCTGCCGGGGGC
>OOAH01001719.1_pt1 | contig 18039 bp, 17 predicted proteins | sample 1671801 | NCBI WGS metagenome assembly OOAH01 (sample SAMN06348194, study PRJEB24527) | human gut metagenome | biome: human gut; feature: ankylosing spondylitis patient; material: feces | host: Homo sapiens | place: China | collected 2015-10 | reverse complement strand
GAGAATCGAGAAGCCTCGCCCGAATTTCTCTGAATTCGGACGGGGAGCTGTCACCTTTCGGATTCGTGCATCGTCGGTTGGTAAACTGCCGACACAGCAATTTGTTTGGAGAAGATCATGTTCCAGATCGGCGAAAGTGTCACAGGCGTACGCGGCATATCCACGGCCGGCGAATTCGACCTCGATGACCAGCGCGGCCGTTGGGTCGTTTTCTACTTTTACCCAAAAGACAACACTTCGGCCTGCACGCTTGAAGCCCGCGACTTTACCGCCGCCAAGGATGCTTTCGAAGCGCTCAACGCTAAAGTTGTCGGCGTCTCTCGCGACTCTGTGAAAACACACGAAGGCTTCTGCGCTCGGCAAGAACTTGCGATTGAACTTGTCAGCGACAAGGACGAAGCGCTGTGCACGCTTTTCGACGTCATTAAACCCAAGGTCATGTACGGCAAGCCCTGCCGCGGCATCGTACGCTCGACCTTTCTGATTGACCCGCAGGGCAAACTTGCGTTCGAGTGGCGCGGCGTGAAAGTCCCGGGGCATGTCGAAGCGGTGCTCGAAAAGATCCGCGAGCTTTCGTAACCGCGCTAAGCGCCGTGATTTCGACGCGACTGCAGCCTGCACACGGCTATACTTGGTCGCAAGAAAACCGCGGCCTGCGGTTGTGTGTCCGTTAGATTGACCGAAATGACGCAAAAACTTTATTCCCGCCTCAAGGGAAAGAACATTACGGTGGCCGTTACAGGCGGTATCGCCGCCTACAAAACCTGCGAGCTTGTACGACTCTTGGTGAAGTCGGGCGCTGGTGTGCGCGTGTGCATGACCGAAGCGGCAACGCAGTTTGTGGGCCCTCTTACCTTCGAGGCGCTCACCGGTCATCGAGTTGTTTACGGTTCGATCAGCGGTGCAATGGAGCATCTGGAGCTCAGCCGCGACTGCGACCTTTTGATTGTGGCTCCCGCAACCGCCAATATCCTCGCCAAGGCCGCTCACGGCATCGCCGACGATCCGGTGAGTTCTGCAATTCTGGCCAGTTCCGCCCCCGTCGCCGTCTGTCCTGCTATGAACTGCAACATGTGGGCTAAACCTGCCACACAGCGCAACGTCACGCAGCTTAAAAACGACGGCATTGCGGTGCTCGGTCCGGCCGACGGAGAGCTTGCCTGCGGTGTGAGCGGTGCCGGTCGTATGATCGAACCCTCTGAAATTGCTGCTCATGCGGCTCGACTGCTCTCGCCTCAGACGCTAGCCGGCAAAACCATGATCGTTACCGCCGGCCCCACCTACGAAGCACTCGATCCCGTTCGCGGCATCACCAATCTCAGTTCGGGGAAACAAGGCTACGCAATCGCTCAGGCCGCTTTCGAAGCTGGCGCACGCGTGGTGCTTATTTCGGGCCCCACGGCAATCGAACCCCCTTACGGTGTTGAGCTTGAACGCGTACGTTCGGCAGATCAAATGAACGCAGCCGTGCGCAAAGTTGCAGCAAATGCCGACGTTTTCGTGAGCGTTGCTGCCGTGGCCGACTGGAAAGCACAAGCCTTAAGCGAAGGAAAAATCAAAAAAAGCGACGAACCGCCGCAACTGCGGCTTACTGAAAATCCCGACATTCTCGCGCAGACTGCGCACGATTTTCCGTCGCTCTACTGTGTCGGATTTGCTGCCGAAACGGAGAACGTTCTTGAAAACGCCCGCGGCAAACTCGTGCGCAAGCATGCCCGTTTGATTGTGGCCAACAATGCACGCTCCGCTATCGGATCCGACTTGAACGACGCGGTTTTGGTAACGGCTGCCTCTGAAGAATCATCAGGCCCGGTCACGAAAGAGACACTGGCGCACCTCATCATTGGGCGCATTGCCGCTGATCTGAAAAAGGAGGCATGACGATGGCCTTCAAATTGGACGAAAAAACGCTGGAGCCTGCCAACGGCGATTACATCGAGTTTCTCAAGCAAATCGAACGCGGCAATGCCCGAGTTCAAGGGCTCAGAGTCTCGGTAAGCGATGAGTTGCCCGGTGTCGTGATGGTGCGCCGAACAGGCGAAGTCGCTCAAGAAGCACAGTCTTCTCCGGGTGCTGTTCCCGTCAACTCCGAGTCGATTCCGAAGCTGTTGGTTTTCGCGGGCTCTATCGTCGCCGTGCTGGGCGTGTTTTGCATCGGCACCGGCATGCAGTACCACGAGCTGCAGAACTTGATTCCTGTCGGAATGTTCGTAACATTCGGCGGTCTTGTGCTCGCGCTGCACAACCGACAGAAGGTCGAACGCATCCGCCGCGCCAAGAAGACCGAAGACACCAAAAATCCGAATTAACAAATGAAAATCGCACTCAAAGTCCTTGACGAACGCATGCGCGAGCATCTGCCGCACTACGCTACCCCCGGATCGGCCGGGCTCGACCTGCGCGCTCTGCTCGACGCTCCCATCACGATTGCGCCCGGCGAAACGGTGCTCGTAAAAACGGGACTTGCCATTCACATCGGCGACCCCAACTACGCCGCCGTCATCATTCCGCGCAGCGGCATGGGCCACAAAAAAGGCATTGTGATGGGCAACCTTGTCGGCCTCATCGATTCCGACTACCAGGGAGAACTGATGATCAGCACCTGGAACCGGGGCAAAGAACCCTTCGTGCTCGAACCCTTCGAGCGGCTTGCACAGCTCGTCGTGCTGCCGGTCGTGCAGCCCGAGTTTGAACTCGTGACCGACTTTGAAGCGAGCTCTCGCGGCGAAGGCGGCTTCGGTTCGACCGGAACAAAGTAGTCCGGCCGTCTCTGATTTTCCGATAGGCCCGAATGCATAAGCCTCGGGCTTTCCAAACAAAACTCTCGCAACCAGATTAATCTATAAAAAAAATTACCCCATCTGGTAACATCTATAAAACCGAATTTTATAGTTTTATAGATTTTTCTGCACATGAAATTTCTCGAACCAGAGAGTCAAACGCTTGAATTTAAAGCAGAATGGAGCGATACGGCTAAAAAAACGATGATCGCTTTCGCAAACGACATGGGCGGCGTTTTGCAGATTGGTGTAGCGGACAACGGGGAACTTGTCGGCTGCAACTTCGATCTGGTTGAACGCAGTGCCCGCCGCTTTGCACGCGATGGCGTTGAACCGTCGATGTCTGCCCTGCTCGATATTCGAAAACAAGTAATTGACGGCAAAGTCTTGACGACGATTCTTGTTGCTCCCGGAACCAGAAAGCCGTACGGATTGCGAGGCAAACTTCTAACAGAGGGCGGCGTCTACATCCGTCTCGGCGGACAAACCGTTCCTGCAACTCTCGACGAAGTTGTTCGCATCATCCAGCGCGGAGACCCGCGAACTTGGGAAAGTCGGCCGAGCAACGATACGAATCTGACATTCAATCAGTCGGAGCGTATTTTTGACAATCTGCAAGTTCCCTTCTCTGAAACCCATCGACTGGGATATGGTCTTCTAAACCGCGATCGGGAATTCACCAATCTCGCTCTGCTTCTCTCAGATCAAAATCCGTTTCGTGTAATTGTTAACACTTACGCTGCTTCCGGCCAGGTCGAGACATCGGATCGGTTCAGTGGATCCATCCTGCAGCAATGGATTTCGGTTCGGGAACGACTCGAACAAATCAATACACCTTTTATTGACAAGGAGACCGACAACTTCGCACGAAGGGAAATCTATCCGTGGCCCAAAATTGCTCTCAGAGAGGCTCTTACGAATACGCTCGCTCATCGCGATTACTCATCGCAGCTGCAAGTTGCAATCAACATCCATCCAGATGTCATCACCTTTTTCACACCGGGCGGCATACCTCCAGAATTGACGCTCGAGGAAGCACTGATGGAAGGCGCAAGCTTCTGCCGCAATGAAAAATTGGCTGAAATCTTCATGCGTTTGCGCTGGATGGAAAAAGCCGGAACTGGTTTTGGCGATATTTTCAAAGCCTACTCGGCTTATCCTCAGAAACCGAAACTGCAGCAAATTGTCCGGTCGTTTCTCATCGAGTTGCCGCGCGTCAATACCCAACAATCGGGACGAGAGGCTGAGCTTTTGCGATACGTGAAAAACAGCCCCAACGGAAGGACTCGGGCTGAAATCGAAACATATCTCAAGCTGAGCTCCCCGACAATCTTCAAGCTACTGAGAAAACTGAAGGCCAATGGACAAGTAGCGGTTGAAGGAAAAGGACCGTCCACTCGCTATCTGTGCACGCTGAATGGTCGAGAAGCGAAACCGCTTTGAGCGCTACTCCGCTCTGAGGTCGTCATGGATGTGTCTACGCTGTTGCTTGTCTGCCCGCTGATTTTTCTCGGCGGTTTCGTCGACGCTGTGGGCGGTGGCGGCGGCCTGATTGCCGTGCCTGCCTACCTTCTCGCGGGTATCCCTCCGCATCTTGCAATCGGCACCAACAAACTCTCAAGCTGCATGGGCAAAGCAGCTTCCATCTGGAAACTGGCGCGAAGCGGTTTTGTCGACTGGAAGCTCTCGCCTATTCCGGTCGCCGTTTCCTTCGTCGGCAGCTACGCAGGCGCTTCCATTGCGCTCAATCTGCCGCCGCGTGTCTTCGAAATCATTCTCGTCGCACTGCTTCCGATCGTCGCGTTCATCGTGCTCAGAAAACGCAAGACTGACTCTCGGCACGTAGATATGCCTTACGGCAAACGCGTCGGAATTCTCTCTTCCTGCGCCTTCGTTTGCAATGCCTACGACGGTTTCTACGGTCCGGGATCGGGAACGTTTTTGTTGGTCTCGTTTTCGACACTGGCGGGCTTGGACGTACGCGAAGCCTCAGGCCAAACAAAAGTCGTCAACATCGCAGGCGCCGGAGCCGCACTCTTTACATTTGCTCTGGCCGGTCAAGTCGACTGGCAGCTCGGCCTTATCGCCGGCCTTTTCGGCATCGCAGGCCACTATCTGGGTGCAACGCTTGTGGTCAAAAACGGCGCGGCGGCAGTGCGCCCCATCATTCTTATCGTTCTCTGCGCGCTCTTTGCAAAGACACTCTACGACTGGCTGTGAAAAAAAACGCCCGCCTTCAGCCGCACCCGCCGGAAAGCAGCAAGCACGAGCCGAAAAGCAGGCGTCACTCTGCAAATTGTGGAAACTGAGACGACCGAAAGGCTGCAATCCTTCGTCCGTATCTGTTGACGCAGATTAGGTCGCGTCTCGGCAGCTGGCTACCTCCGAACGGGTGTAAAGGCGACAAAAAACCGCCGCACCAGCCTTCGATCTTCCAAAGGCCAATGCGGCGGCAATTTGCAGACTTAAGAAAACTTACTGCTGTTCGGTCTTCTTTTCGGCACCCGGCAGGTAGTCCTTATTGAGAACCACAGCGTTGTGCTTGGTGCGCAGGCTGTCGAAGTAGACCGTCTGTTCGGCCTGTCCGAACATGCCGGCCAATTCGTTGCGCGTGCCGTCAAGAGCGGCCTTTTCCGGCTCAATCGTTTCGCTCTTGGTGATGTTCACAAGCGTGTAGCCCGAGGGCGTGCGCACGCCGATCACGGTCGGGAGCGACTTCGCGGGAACGCGCATGAGCGAATTGATGAGGTTGAAGTCCCAACCCTGCGGCTGCGAGCGGGACACGGTCACGGCCTTGTCGAACTTCACGTCCTTAGCGGAACCGTCCTTAACCTTAGCAAGCAGCGCCTGACCGTCCTTCTCGGCAGCGTCGAGTGCACGCTGAGTCGTGAGCATCGACTTGATGTCGGCGCGCACATCTTCAAACTTGGCGATGTGTGCAGGCATATAAGCGTTCACACGGGCGGCGATGAGCGTATTGGGAGCAACTTCAATGGCCTGCGTGTTGCGCTTTTCAACAAGGCATTCCTCACCGAAGAGGTTTTCCATCACATGCGGATTGAGGAACTTCTTCTGAAGGGAATCGGTCGGGCCTTCGGCCGCAACATTGTTCACGGTCACGGGCTTGAGGTTGTACTTCTCAATCACCCCCTTCAGAGACTCGCTCTGTTCATAGACCATGTTCGTGAAGTTGTCGGCTTCTTCGGCAAAGCGCTTCTGGCTTTCCTGATCCTGGTAGAGCTTGACGATTTCGTCGCGCACATCCGCAAGCGGCTTGGCGGCCGGAGCCTTGATGCCGGTCACGGAAATCACGTGGTAGCCGAATTCGCTTTCCACGGGACCAACAATGTCGCCTTCCTTGGCATTGAAGACAGCTTCTTCAAAAGCCGGCACCATCATGCCCTTGCCGAACCAGCCGAGGTCACCGCCTTCCTTGGCGCTGCCCGGATCGACGGATTCCTTCTTGGCGACATCGGCAAAGCTCTTCGGGTCGGCCTTGACCTGCTTGAAGATTTCTTCGGCCTTAGCCTTGGCCTTGTCCTTGCCCTGAGCAAAGTCGATAAGAATGTGCGAGGCGCGGCGTTCTTCCGGCGCTTTGAAGCGATTCAGATTCTGTTCGTAGAAAGTCTTGATGTCTTCTTCGCTGGGTTGCACATCGCGGAAGAGATCCGGCGTAAAGACCACGTACTCGACGTTGATGGCATCGGGGCGCTGGAACTGGCTCTGGTTGTCCGTCCAGTACTTCTTAGCGTCCTCGTCGCTTACCTTCACCTTGCCGACATAGTCGGTCACGGAGAGCGTGTGAAGAGCGGCATCGCGCTTTTCGGTGAGCAGGTTGTAAATGTTGCGGGCCGTCGTATCGGGAACAAGCGTCGTACGGGTAATGCCCTCGGTAAGAAGCGTGCGGCTGATATCACCCACCATCACACGAACGAAGTATTCGTCGCTCATGCCGGTTGCGGCAAGGTAGTTGGAATACTTCTCGGTGTCAAACTTGCCATTGGTCTGAAAGCGCGGAAAGGTCTTGATCATTTCAATGGCAACCTGCTCGCTCACATGGATGTCTTCCATGGCAGTTTCGCCGATGAGGCTGCGCTCGTTCATGATCGCTTCCAGAAGAGCCACCTTGGCCTCCTGGCTGTCAAGCATATTGGAGCGGAATTCTTCACCGAGGCGCACGCGCAGGTTTTCCAGGCGCTGGCGCTTGGCTTCGTCGAACTGCTGCGGCAGAATCGACTGATCGTCGACCTTGGCGATGGCGCCGTCGTCGCTGATCATGCGGTTGTAGGAATAGATACCCGTCACCACAAAGCTGGGAATCACAAGAACCATGGCAATGAACATCAGCCAGCGCTTGTGATTGCGAAACAACTCAAGAAGCATGAAATTCGTCCGATTAAAGTAACTTCAATGGGCCTATCAGGCCCGTCTACACCTTCGAAAAACTGCAGCGGCAGTCTGAAGGCGCATTTCCGATTAAAAGCCCGTGCATTCTATCAAAAGCAAGGTGTCGGCAGGCTTAAGTTTTTCCGATTGCCGAGCAGATGCTTCGAAGGTTTTTAGCAAGTCGAAATAGGATCGACGGCCGTCATGTTAAGACGGGTGCAATCAGCCGATCTCCTCGCTGTTCAATATCGGGCATTCAAGCCAAAGCGCTTCGGGGAAGGCTTGCTGCGCCGACCGATGCAGATAGACACGCGTATCGGCATCGATCAGAGCGTCGGGCATCGGGTTGTGGCAGTTGTAGATCACGGCGGAAAGCGTTATTTGGCGGTTGGCAAGAGCTTCCCAGGAAAGCAACGTGTGATTGATCGAACCGAGCTTGCCGGAAGTGACGAAAAGCATAGGCCACTGCCGCTGCTTTACATAGTCGATAGTCGTCAGGTTTTCCGTAAGCGGCACCATCAGCCCTCCGGCCCCTTCGACCAATACCACGTCATAGGCTTGCTCAAGAAGAGCCACACACGTTTCAATCCGTTCAAAGTCAATTGAGCGTCCGTCCATTCTGGCGGCCAGATCGGGCGAGGCCGGATACGTAAAGCATTCGGGAGCCGTAATGCGCCGGGCATCCTCGGGCAATTCAACGCCCATGATGCGGCGATGAAGCACGATGTCGGGACTTTGAGCGTCGCTACTGCCCGTCTGAACAAACTTCATGGTAGCTACACGGCGGCCTGCATTCATCAGTTCGCGCGCCAACCACCCCGTGCAGACGGTTTTGCCTGCGTCGGTGTCGATGCCGCTGACGAAGTAAGTACCGTCGTCAAGACTCGCGGGCAAGTCGGGCTTGATTATTTCGGTCATATCGGAACTCTCAAAGTTTGTTTCGGATCCAGGCTGTCGTCACTTTTCGGAAAGCGGCAAGCAGCCGATCCAATTCGTCGTCTGAAACCACAAAAGGCGGCATCAGATAAAAGATATTTCCGAAAGGCCGTACCCAAACGCCTTCCCGAACAAAGGCGGGCGCAAGCACTCGGTTGTCTGCTGAGCGTTCGACTTCCACCACACCGATTGCACCGCACACACGTACGTCGCGTACTCCGGGCATGCCGCGCATCGACTCCAGTCCCGCTTGGAGCTTGCACTCGATTGCGTGCACCCGTGCTTCCCAGTCTTGCGACATGTAGACGTCGAGTGCCGCCGCGGCAGCCGCACAGGCAATCGGATTTGCCATGAATGTGGGACCGTGCATGAGCGCGTACGGAGCATGACAACTCACGGCATCGGCAACGGCATTGGTGGTGCAAACTGCAGAAAGCGTCAGTGCGCCGCCTGTGAGTGCTTTTCCAAGCGTCATGATGTCCGGACGAATGCCTGCCCAGTCGCAGGCAAAACGTTTACCGGTTCGTCCGAAGCCGGTCGCGATTTCGTCGGCAATCAGCAGGATTCCGCGGGCCTCGGCCAGGCGTTTGGCTTCCTTTAAAAATTGCGGATGGTAAAAGCGCATAGCGCTTGCACCTTGCACGATCGGCTCCAAAATCAACGCGGCAATTTCGCTTTCACGCTCGTCAAGAACCTTTTTGAGTTCGTCGACGTCGGACGGATCCCAACTGCCCCCGAACACCGATTTGGGCTCGTCGATAAAGATGCGCGGCTGCAGGCTGCCGGCAAACAAGCCATGCATCCCTGCCACAGGATCGCAGACGCTCATCGCATTCCACGTATCGCCGTGGTAGCCCTTTCGGATCGTAACGAAGTTGGTGCGCGACGGACGCCCCTGTGCAATTTGGTACTGCACCGCGAGCTTTAATGCGATTTCCACCGCCACCGATCCCGAGTCGGCATAAAAGATTTTGGCAAGTCCTTCGGGAAGCAGCTTCACAAGTCGTTTGCCGAGTTCCACGGCAGGATCGTGTGTAAAGCCTGCAAACATCACGTGGCTGATCGTCTCGGCTTGCTTTTGAATCGCGTGCACGATCTCCGGACGGTTGTATCCGAACGCAGCACACCACCAACTTGACGTACCGTCGATCAGTTCTCTGCCGTCGGCCAGAACGATTCGGGCGCCATGGCCGCCTGCGGCAACATTGACCGGCGGCGGCAGGGTAGCCGAGGCATACGGGTGCCACAGATGCGCGGCATCGAAATCGGCAACCGAGTCCGTGTCGTAGCCCGCTTCGCGAATAAGCGCCTTGTCGGATTCGACGGCACTTCCTTTCGTGGTGAGCATGTCGCCGGCGATAGCTGCATTGATGCCGACTTCAAGCGCTCTTTTCTGCACGGCCTGACTCAAGCGGGCGCGACCGCCCGCAAAACGCAACTGAGCCGTCGGATTGATGAGTCGAAAAAGAGCCACGGCACGCAGAATTTCTTCGTCGGATAAAAGGGGCTGATCGGCTAAAGCCGTACCCTTGATGGGTGAAAGAATGTTGATCGGAATCGAGCCGATATTGAGTTCCCGCAGCGTAAGCGCCAAATGAATACGATCGGGCTCTGCTTCGCCCATGCCAATGATGCCGCCCGAGCAGACATCCATGCCGACAGCACGGGCAGACCGGATTGTTCGAATTTTGTCTTCAATCGTGTGCGTGGTGCAGAGCTTTCCGAAGTACTCCGGACTCGACTCCAGATTGCAGTGGCAACGTACGACGCCCGCTTCAAAGAGCGTACGAAGCTCGGACTCCTTCAATAATCCTGCCGAAAGACACACCTGCAAATCGGTTTGTTCGCGAATAGCCCGCACAAGATCAGCCGTTTCGCGCACTTCCCGTGCCGATAGCTTTCGTCCGCTTGTGACAAGCGAAAAACGCGTAATGCTGTTTGCCTGAGCGGCTTTGGCGGCAGCGAGTGTTTTTTCCCGATCGATAAGCGGATAAATTTGGATGCCCGTTTCAAAACGGCGGGACTGAGCGCACCAGGCGCAGTCTTCGCTGCAGCGGCCGGACTTGGCATTGACAATGCCGCAAAGATTGAATGTGCGGCTTGCATGCGTGCGGGTAATTTCTTGTGCAGCTGCAAGGAGTGCCTCAGTAGGATACTTAGCAAGACGTTCGGCTTCGTTTCGGCCTGGAACGGATTCAAGCGCACGATGGGCAAAGGCAGTGAGTTCTGTGATTTGATCGGCGAAGGTGGTCATTCAAGAAAGTATTTGTATTGAGATCGTTGTGCCGAGTTCGTGCCTGACGAATTGCCGTCGGTGCAATCGCCAAGCGAGCGAAGCTGCGACATATTAGTGCCTGCAGAGCTTTCAGCGACAGCCGGAAACAGACAATTGCGATTTTGCTTCGAAGAAAGAGGTGACTTGGATGTTCCGGGCAATATTTTGCGACGCAGGCGCATAGATGCTCTCAAGCCAGGCGTTACAGTAGCTTCCAACCAAACCCCGTTTTTTTGAGGATCCGACATGCTGACCAAAACGTTCACCGCTTCCGTTCTTGCCTGTCTGGGACTATTTGTTGCAGGAGCTACCATGGCCGAAACCATTCAAATGACGATCGACGGAAAACACTATCCGATCGAACTCGCAGAAAACCCGGATGCGCGCAACTTCGCCGCGCGTTTACCGATGACCCTGACCTTCGAAAATTTCGGGTCAAAAGAGCGCATCGCCTACCCGAAGCCTGCGATCAAAGTGGAAAACACGGTTCGCCACTTCGATATCCCGCAGGGCACCATGACGATTTACAAGCCTTGGGGCAACATTGCCGTCTTTCTTGTGGACTTCCCGTGGAACGACGATCTCACGAATCTGGGCAAGCTCACCGATGAGGGGCTTGAAGCACTGAGAACCAGCGGCGATAAGCCGGTAACGTTCTCGCAATAAAACAAGTTCAAAAAGGCAATTTGACGCGAGAGCACTTCTCAGAGCTCGAACTGAGCCCACCGAAAGAGACTCACCGAGCCAAGGACGTTACGGGGAGTTCCCGTTCAATTCCGTTGGCATTGCGCCACCAACACATCAACATTTGTGAAGCAGTCCGCTTCTTCTCTGTCCTTGCTGTTGCGGAGAAAATTTGCATTCTGAACGGCTGTCTCTGTTTTGTCATGCACTCGGGCAAAAAGCCCATCCATCGCCTTCGAATAATCACTCATGTGCTTGTGCAACTTGGCGTCAATATCTGCGATTCGATAAGGTCTCGGATGCAGTTTTTCGTAATGCAAAAGAACCCAGAGCTCAAAATCCGGCCGCGAATCACAGGCTACCATCTTCACCTTTTTGTTCTTGGCATTGAAAGCATCGATAGCCACCAAAGCCTTCCTTCTTTGCTCAGGTCTCTCATCCTCATCAAAAACGATAAAGATTTTGTCAAAGATCCTGGCGGGAAAGCATTTGGCACTTGCGCGCTGCTGTCGGCTGTTTCCTTGTCGGCCATTCAGATACAGCCTGGCTGCATAGTCGACAAGAGAAACGGCATCCGTACCTTGTCCGCGCAGAACAAATGTGCTCAGACTTCTGTAATAGGCGGCAAGATCCGTGAAATACTTTTCTTCCGTCTGTCCTTCGACGATCACAAGCGTTGCCTGTCCCGGCAAGTTGCGTCGCTTTTTCCGCGCCTGCAGCATCTGGGAAGCTCTTGCCATCTTCACTCCCCAAGCTCAAAAGGCAACGGAATAGCTTTGTAGCGCCCGATCCGATAACCGCGTCGAACGGATTCAGCTTTTCTGACGGTAAACTCATCCAAGCAGTAAAGACTACTTTCTAACTGACGATTTTTGTCCACAAACCAAATCTGGTCCCGACGCAGCAGAGTTACATTGGGATTGACCGTGTTATTGTCCAGCAGAGAATCGCAGTGCGTCGTAAATATCAACTGTGCCCCAGCAGGATGGGGATTTTTCCTTTGGAACATTTCGAGAATCGCTTCCAACAGAAGCGGATGCAGACTCGCTTCCAATTCGTCGAAACACAAAGTGATTTCTTTATTCTGCAGGTCAATCAAAGGTCCTGCTAGATGAAGAAACCGCCTAGTTCCCAAAGACTCTTCTTCAAAAGGAAGAGTCCACGATCTACCGTCCACTTCATGGCTGAGCGTGACCGAAACAACTTCTCTGTCTTCGTTCTTGACCTGCGCCTCCCCCTTGAGCGGATTAACAGCTACCGACATCGCAGGAATTTTCTGCTTTTGAATCTGAATGCCGGAAATACCAAGATCTGCCGCCTTCATAAGCTGCGCTACAGATTCTTTAAAGGGCAGATCCTCGGCCATTCTTCCGATCGTGAAGAGTTCGTTGAGTGAGGCTCTTTCGTTAATAACAACGAGCTGATCCTTAAACCAACGATAGACCGACGCAACTGCCTCAATGTCAAACAAAACAGCGGTCCCTAGAAACGTTGCGTCGGGACTTGTTCTTGCTTCGAGCGTTTTTTTCCCAGCTCCGAAACCGCTTCCATAGCTATAGGCGTAAGCTGGGGCTGTTTGGCTTTTGTCCAAAACACGATCAAAAACAGTACGCCAACGCTTTCCCTCTCCTCCATGCATACGGAGAGACTCGCCGACAACAATACCGTTGCTGACCGAAAGGAAGTACTCGTAAGGAATGCCATCTAAAAGCAGCTGAACATCGAAAGATACGGGCTCCTGCTGCTCGTTTTCGACGAAATGGAATGGTTTCACGAGAGCCATTGGATTAGGCCCGGCAACTTCTTTGCGAATGACAAGCGCACGCAACGTCTGGAGCGCCTTGAGCAAGTTTGACTTTCCGGATGCATTCGGCCCCAAAATCGCAGCCGTCTTGAGGACTCTGGGAAAGAGCGAACACTCAGTCTTGAAAGCATTGAGGTCAAGGCTTTCCTTGTGTCGTGTATTGGCAATTAGCTCCAGGGTTTGTACAGTTTTGAAGCTCAAGTAATTTTGTACTGAAAAGCGCAGAAGCATAGATCAACTCCCATTTTTCGCTAAAAATTTGCGAAAAATGCGTATTAACAAAGATTATAGACTGGTTTGGCGCCGTCACATCTAAGACAAACTGACAGTAATCCAAACACTCGTTTGAGCAAGGTTTCACGCCCATAACTGGGCGATTGGTGCCACTAGGTCTGGAAGTTTTGAACTTCTTCGCCGCATCCTCTTGCACAATCGGTCAAGAGTAGGCATAATGCGCATTCTCCGATTCAGGAGAGCTAAAAATTTGATCTGTTAAACAGAGACCGCGGAAGGATGGCAGAGTGGTTGATTGTACCGCCCTGGAAAGGCGGCATGTCCGTTTAGGGCATCGAGGGTTCGAATCCCTCTCCTTCCGCCAGGAACACACCCCTTGATGCTTAAGTTCATCGAGGGGTTTTGTGTTATAAGCATCTGAAAATATTTGGAAATTTTGCTTTATCAGGGCATTTCAAACTGTCTCACAATTGCTTATTTTTAGTGAGACTTTCTCAAAAACTTGTCCAGTACAGGGTTCAGTACAAAACTTGAACTGGTATCGAAATTCTGGACAGGTTGAATGAACTAAGGTCATCGTTGCGGAATTTTGAATCTCAAAACGAATACGGCTATAAGCCATGTATCAAAAGGAGGTTTCAGAATGCCGAAACGTTACAGTCCAGAAATCAGAAGAACAGCTCTTGAGCTCGTCAATCAGGGACAGACACAAATCGAGGTTGCTCAAGCTTTGGGAGTTAACCCCAAGACACTCAGCCACTGGGTTACCACGGCACAAGCCCGTATGCCTGAACTACAACGCAATGAGCTTGAAGAACTCAAACGATTGCGCCTTCAGGTTCGCCAGCAACAGGCCGAAATCGACTTCTTAAAAAAAGCAGCAGCGTACTTTGCCAAGCTGCCCAAGTGAAGTACGCTTTTTTAAAGACTTGTTTGGACAGCAAACTCATCGGGCGCAAAAAACTCATCAGTGTTCGAAAGGCTGCCGCCCTGCTGAGGATCAGTACCAGCGGCTACTATCAGTGGCTAAAGGTTGATCGATACCACCCCCACGGAGTGCATCACAGCGATGCTGAGTTGCTTTGTCATGTGCGCTCCGTTATCAGTCGCTGCGGCAAGCAGGTTCCCGGAGTGATGCGCCTGTACCTTGCGTTGCGCCAACAGGGCTTGAGCGTTGGTTTTAAGCGCCTGCGCAGACTTTTACGAAGCAACGGCATCTTCCATCGCTACCATCGCAAATACGTTGCCACCACAGACAGCAACCACAATCTGGCACGGCTACCGAATTTGACTGACCGTCAGTTCAACCGCTATGCGATCAATCAGGCTTGGTGCGGAGACATCACTTACATCCCAACCGACGAGGGCTGGTTATTCATGGCCAGTGTGCTTGATCTGGCCAGTCGTTGCCTGGTTGGCTACAGTTTTGACTCCACCATGAAAACGTCTCTGGTTGTGGACGCCCTGCGTATAGCTATTGCCAATGAGCACCCGGCTCCTGGCTTGATTTTTCACAGTGATCAAGGCTCACAGTACTGCAGCCATGTTTTTCAGGAATTTTTGCTGCGCCAGGGCATCAGTGGCTCTATGAGCGAGCGTGGGCAATGCTGGGACAACGCTCCGGCCGAATCATTTTGGGCAACCCTGAAGCGGGAAACGTTACCGTTATCCGGCTGCTTCAGCAGCCGAAAGGAGGCGCAGGATACTGTGACTCGTTGGATATCTTATTACAATGGAACTCGGCCCCATTCACAGCTGGGGATGCGATCCCCTCATCAATTCAGATTAAGGGCGCAGGCCTTGTAATCCGGGCTTTTTTATCGAGATTCGAAATTCCGCGCCCACGTCCCAGTTCCACTGCCTCAAGGCAGCCCCAAAAAAAGCATCCGCCTTTTGGCCATCATGGTCAAATTCGCGGATGCTTTTTTTCTTCAGTCTGGCTGTCCTTTTAGCTGCCGCTTACCTCCCGCCTCCATTCCCTCCAATGAGCCCCTCAACCAGCAATCGGTTCATTGGAAACATCCGTTCTGATACGGAATGAGAGCCAGCTCGGATCGCCATCCCTGCTCTCAAAAATGTCATAAAAACGTGACTTAGATCAACAAAATTTCGTATCGCATCGGGATGATGGATACAATGATGGATAACCAAAAAGTTTTGAATTTTTCCCTTATCTATCAAGGCTCCTGAATTCCCGGCAGAAGCGCCTCCTGCTTTTCGAAACTATCGCGTATAAGTGCAGCAAGCGGCACGTTGCCTGTGGCTCCGAGAAACTCTTCAAAATCAAGCGGATTCAGCCGAAAAGACTCCTCCTCAGAGGGAATGACGATGACCTTGACATTTTGTCGAATGCAAAGTAGCGAACCTGTTTCGATGTAGTCATACCGTCCATCAGCAACCAAATATTTGATAAAAGATCGAGCCACCGGGAAGCACTAAACTTCATCGCTTTCCGCTCAATCATCCCGAACTCGCTTAACCAACTGATTTATCAGTTGTTTTTGAAAAGAAAATCACGGAATCCGAGTATAACAATATACGATATAGCACGATGCGCAAATAAGAAGCGGCCGGATTTTGCACGATATCCGAGTTACAACACCAAGATCCAAGCCATGCAAATGTCACACTGACCGCAATCAATCCGCAGGAAGTTCTTCTAGCGAAGCATCGGTTTTGCCAGCGGCTCCCCACACGTCTCCCCAGGAACCGGTGAGCGCCCCTTTGGCGTAGTCCACAACGCGGTTTTCAAAAAAGTTCGTGTGCGTGACGCCGAGCATCGCATCCACCCAGTTGAGGGGATTTTTTCCAGAGTTGAAGATGGGCTTAAGGCCGAGCCCCATCAGTCGCCGATCGGCGATGTAGCGGATGTAGCTCTTCACTTCATCTCGAGTGAGTCTTTTCATTTCGCTTACGCCGAACGAGAGCTCAATGAATCGGTCCTCAAGATCGACCATCGTTTCGGCAATGCCGTAGATGCGCGCCTTGAGTTCGTCGTTCCACAGATGCGGATTCTGCGTAATGTACTCACGGAAAAGCTTCGTCATCGATTCGGTGTGCAGCGTTTCGTCGGCAATCGACCAAGCGATGATCTGCCCCATGCCCTTAAGTGTGCCGTTTCGAGGGAAATTCAAAAGCATCACGAAGCTCGAGAAAAGCTGCATGCCTTCGGTAAAAGCCGAAAATGCGGCAATCTGCGCGGCCAGTTCGTTTTCGTTTAAGCACTCGTTGAAAAAGTCGTGCTTCTTGGCCATCGCCTCGTACTGCAGAAACTCGTTGTAGACGGTTTCGGGAAGCCCGAGCGTCTCGATGAGGTGCGAATATGCTGCGATGTGTACCGCCTCGCGCCCGGCAAAGCTCGAAAGCATCATGCGGATTTCGGGCTGAGGAAACTGCGGCAGGTACGTTGTGACGTAGGCACCCGAAACGTCGATGTCGCCCTGCGTAAAAAAGCGCAGGATCTTGGTCAGAAAATCGCGTTCGGCATCCGTGAGCTTCGACTGAAAGTCCTTGACGTCCTCCATCATCGGCACTTCCGTCCACAGCCAGTGCATCTGTTCGCTTTGAACAAATGCGTCGTACGCCCAGGGATAGGCAAAGGGCTTGAAATAATTGCGGTTGCCCGCAAGCTTTAAGGCATTGACTTTCATCTTTTTTATCCTTCGCAGGCAAGGCAGCCTGTGTTGTCGGCAACCGAGCGCATGTCGATTTCATCTTCAAGGCGGCGGCGAACGGCCATTTGTCCGACCTTGTCGGCTTTTCTGAGTTTGTCGCTGCGGCAGTAGTAGAGCGACTTCAGCCCCTTTTTCCAGGCCAGGAAATGGCAGGCGTGCAGGTAGCCAATCGAAACATCCGGGGCAAAAAAGAGATTGACGCTCTGCCCCTGGTCGATGAAGGGCTGCCGATCGGCCGCAAGCTCAATGATCCAGCGCTGATCGATTTCCTGCGCGGTCTTGAAAACGTCGCGGATATTCTGCGGCAGGTCGGTGCGGTGCTGAATGCTTCCGTCGTGCGCAATCAAATCGGCCCAGACTTCGTCGGTGTCCATGCCGCGCTCGGCAAGAACCTGCTTTAAGAAGCGGTTCTTGACGATATGAGCGCCCGAAATCGTATCCTGCCGGTAGACGTTGGCTCGGATGGGCTCGATCGAAGGGCTTGTGCCGCCGGTGATAAGCGACGACGACGCATTCGGAGCCACCGCCGTCCAGTGGCTGAAGCGGCGCACAACGCCGAATTCGGCCGCATCGGGACACGCTCCCCTCTTTTCGCAGAGAATCTTGTCGGCGCGTGCACACTCGTTTTTGATGTGCCTAAACATCGCCATGTTGGTGACCTTGGCCACGACGCTTTCAAAGGCAATGCCGTTTTTCTGCAGATAGGCGTGAAAGCCCATGGCGCCCAAGCCTACGCTGCGCTCGCGCATCGCGCTGTAGCGAGCCCTTGCGATGGTGTCCGGTGCGTGATCGATGAAGTACTGCAGAACATTGTCGAGAAACTCAAGGACATCCTCGATAAAGCCGGAATTACAGACAAGCTAAAAGAGCTTACTAATTTACAAATGGAAGGTGCTGATATTTTCATGAGCACTTTTGCCAATTTGAAAAGCTTCGCATTTTTTAATGAACCAGGTAATTGGCTTTTACCGTTTTCAACTGAACATACAGCCTTAAGCCAAGTCTTTACCAACGACGGGACAGACGCTAATTTCAAAAAAATTATCGGAATGTCTCACTTTTTGTGCAATTCAGACAAATATTCTTTTTGCCTGAGTTTGACACATGTTCCTGAAGCACAACGACAGATGATGATATCACAATTTAACAATGAAGGAACAGAAATGAATAGTCTCGAAAAAGAAGAGGCTTTCATGAAAAAAAATAAAAAAGGTGAGCAAAAATGCTCACCTTCTAAACTAATATTTTGCAATTAACCGAACACTT
>OOAH01001715.1_pt1 | contig 18096 bp, 15 predicted proteins | sample 1671801 | NCBI WGS metagenome assembly OOAH01 (sample SAMN06348194, study PRJEB24527) | human gut metagenome | biome: human gut; feature: ankylosing spondylitis patient; material: feces | host: Homo sapiens | place: China | collected 2015-10 | reverse complement strand
TGCTCTTTGACGAACCCACTTCGGCGCTCGACCCCGAAATGATCAACGAAGTGCTAGACGTGATGGTGGAGCTTGCCCGCGAAGGCATGACCATGATGGTGGTGACCCACGAGATGGGCTTTGCCCGCAAGGTGGCCGACCGCGTGATCTTCATGGAAGCCGGTGAAATTCTTGAAGACGCCAAAAAAGAAGAGTTCTTCAGCGCCCCGCGCTCGGAACGCGCTCAACAGTTCCTCTCGAAGATCCTTTCGCACTAAGCGGACTTCAGATTTCGCAATCGCAAGGCAGAAACGGCGTCAGGCCTTTCTGCCTTTCTTTTTCCATCCCGAATTGAACGCATTCCGAACCATGGCCAAACGCAGAACTTTCGGCAACACCTGGTGGGGCAAGCAATGGCTCGACGCTCTTAGCAACGTCGACTATGACAATCGTCTGCCGAGAGGACGCACGTACTACAACACGGGCCACGTAGAGAGCTGCGCTTGGATTGCGCACGAACACAACATCGAGGCTTTCGTCTCCGGCTCGGCCTACATGCCGTATCAGATCAACATTGGACTGCCTAAATGGGGCAAACAAAAGGAAGCGGAGCTGCTCGACGCCATTGCGCAGGATCCTGCGCTTGTTGCCGAACTTCTTGAAGGCACGCTCTCGCCGGCTGTTGCCGATATCTGCGCTCGTTTGAAGATGGAGCTGTTTCCGCGCAGCTGGCGCTCCATGTACACAAGCTGCACCTGCCCCGACAGCGCACGAATTTGCAAACACATTGCCGCCGTTTTCTACTGTCTAGCCGATCAGATTGATGCCGATCCGTTCCTGATTTTCAAGCTGCACGGACTTGATCTGCAAGCTGAGCTCAAGCGACGCGGTGTCAATCTGCAATCAGCTACGACAGCTCACGCGCTTACGTTCTCTCAACTGGCTCAAGCGGCTACAGAATCGCGTCCCGACCCGATACATCTTGACGAAGATACCGCTTTAGCGCAGCTTAGAAACCTGCCTTACTCAAGCCTCGAGCCCATGCGCGAAACCATTCTGTCGCTTTTCCCGGAGTCCCTGCCGACGCCGGGCGACGGCAGTTTCCGCGAGGACATTCGAAAACTGCTCATCGCCGCCGAGCACAGCATCAACCGCACGCCTGTCTTCACCTCCGCCGATCAATGGCTCAACGCCGTCATCCTGCCGCACTTTCCTCGCAGCTGCCTCTCATTGGAAAACATTTCCGCATCAACGCTTTCCCTTAACGTCAAAGCTAGAGCCACAGACGATGCCTCTCAAGACATTCGAATCGATCTGAGGCTGCGAGACTCAGAGGGCAAACTGCATCGAACAACCGTCAAGGACAACGATCAGGCCGCCGAAATCCTTCTGACAATGCCGACCGTTTGGGCGCAGGAAGCCTCCCCCGTCGTCGAGTGCTGGCGAGAAATCACGCAGCTTGCGGCGCGCTTGCTGCGCCACTGTGCCGTCGTTCCGGCGCTTGTCGTTCCGGAACAGAGAGCCGAAGCACTGCCTCTTTTTGTCTGGACTCCGGCGATACGCAATGCCCGCGTATTCAAGCTGACGGAGCTTCTGTCTCAGGCCTGCGCAAGTCATGCATCGGAACTTTTTGAAGCGAATGCAGCTGCTCCGCAGGAGGGATGCGAAAACGCCGGCTTTGTCCGACAAACCGTTTTTCTGGCACTCACGGCCGCACTGTGCGCACTCGTACAGCGCGCGGCACCGGAATGCAAAACGCTCGCCAACACGGCCTCCGTCACGCTGCTTTTGGCCATGCAGACTTCACTGCCGGAGAATTCGACTATTTCGCCGAGCTTTCGAAAGGTCCTTCTACGCGCTCTGCGAGCCTTCCTTTTAGGCAATGTCTACCCTTGGCGTCCGGTGTTGACTGCGCGTCTACATGCCGACGGAGTCAAACTCAACTACGGCATTCTCGGTCGAGACATCGACCCGGAGCAGGCCGAGGCCGCAGAAATGGACGAATGCACCCCGGCATCAGCCGCTTTTTTGCAGAAGACGCCGAACCTTTCGACAAAACGTCCGCTCATGCTCGCCCGACTTCTCAAGGACGAACGCCACAAAGACGACCGTTTTGCCGCCGTCTCCGTTCTGAAAACGCTCACGAAGGCTTTTCCGTTGCTTGCACGAATTGAAGAAACAGGCGGAAAACCGATCACGCTTGAACGCAGCGATCTCAAAGATTTCCTGTTCGATGCCGCACCGATACTGACGCTTCTGGGCGTAGCCGTCATGCTGCCCGCAAGCCTCAAAAATCTTCTCAAGCCGCGCCTTATTGCGCACTTGGATGCAGGGTCGGGCAAATCGCTTCTCGGCAAGGATGCGTTTGCGGCATTCAACTGGCGCGTTGCCGTCGGCAACAAAGAGCTGACGGAAGAAGAACTGCGACAACTTGCCGAACACGCAGGTGAAATCGTGCGTTTAGGCGACGACTTCGTCTATTTGGATCCGGCTGAGCTGGAACGATTGGCCGAAACGGTCAATCGTCAGCCGCAGCCGTCGTATCTCGAAAAGTTGCGTGCGGCGCTTATGGAGGAATATGAGAAAGACGGCATTTCCGCCAATGTAACGGTCGACAGCGGCATAAAAGAGCGGCTAAAGATGCTCTCTACCGTGAAAGACCTTGAAGCGCCCGCCAATTTGAACGCCGTACTGCGCCCCTATCAGGCAAGAGGCTTTTCCTGGTTAATGAAAAATCTTCACTTGGGCATCGGTGCGCTGATTGCCGACGACATGGGGCTTGGCAAAACACTTCAGGTCATCGCTGCTTTGCTGCAGCTTAAAAATGAAGGAGAACTTGGAAAGAGCAAGGTTCTGGTTGTCGTACCCACGACGCTCATGACGAATTGGACACGAGAAATTGCCAAGTTTGCGCCGTCGCTTTCGGTCGGCATCTACCACGGAGCAAATCGAAGGCTTCCCGATTCCGTCAAGGATTTGCCGGATGTCACGCTCACCTCATACGGACTGCTGCGCCGAGATGCTGAAAAGCTAGCCGGCTACAAATGGCGGCTGTTGGTTCTCGATGAAGCGCAAGCGGTCAAAAACGCCGTTTCCGGCCAGTCGGTGGCTGCCAAATCAATCAAAGCCCAACAAACGATCGCAATGACGGGCACTCCCGTGGAAAATCGTCTGAGCGAATACTGGTCGATTCTGGAAACCGTTCAGCCTCGCCTTTTGGGGTCGGCCAAGGACTTCAGTGCGACATTTGCCGTTCCTATCGAAGCGGACCACGATGCAAAAGTAGCGGAAGCTTTCCGACGTTTGACCGCCCCGTTTCTTCTGCGTCGCCTGAAAAGTGACAAAACAATCATTGCCGATCTGCCGGAACGAAACACCATCGACCAATTCACCACGCTTACGCCGCAGCAGGCTGCTTTGTACAGCAAGGTGCTCGATGAGCACATGCGAAAGCTCTCCAAGCTCGAAGACGACGAAGCAAACGCCCCCGGGGCTCGCGACTACAGAATGGCTCGACAAGGACAAGTTCTGAAGCTCATCACCGGACTCAAGCAAATCTGCAATTCTCCTTCTCAATACCTAAAAACAGAAGCCGAAACGCCCGATTCCGGTAAAGCGGCGGCAGTGTTGGATATTCTCGAGCGATGCCGCGAAGCCGGTCGAAAGGTGCTGATCTTCACGCAGTATCGTGAGATGGGTGAGCGTCTGCAGGCATGGATCGGCCGTGCAACCGGCGATCAGCCGGATTTTCTGCACGGCGCAGTTCCCATTAAAAAGCGTCAGGAGATGGTCGATCGATTCCAAACGGATCGTTCGGTTCACGCGATGATCATTTCTCTCAAAGCGGGCGGAACAGGCTTGAACTTGACTGCTGCCAGCTGCGTGGTGCACTACGATTTGTGGTGGAATCCGGCAGTGGAAGCACAAGCCACCGACCGTGCCTACCGCATCGGTCAACGCCGGGACGTGATCGTCTATCGTTTTGTCACGGCGGGCACCTTCGAAGAGCGCATCAACGAGATGCTGCAGTCTAAGAAAAATCTGGCCGATCTTACGGTGGCTGCAGGCGAGACCTGGATCGGAGACATGTCGTCGTCCGAACTTAAAAAACTTTTTGCCCTCGACCTCAAAAGCGTCGAAAGTTAGGCATCAATCCGCGGCAACGTCGCGCTAGCTCCCGGTGCAGCATCGCTACTATGCTGCGCTATCCCGGCTACCTGCGCTCGAGCAGCCACAAAGCAATTGATGCGCAGATAAGCATTACGCTTGTCGGCACCACCGCCACCACCATCGGGTGCCAAGTGTTGAGCACGCCCAGGAACGAAAAAATGTTATTGAGCGCATAAAACGAGATGCCGATCATGAGTCCGGCGAAGATCTTGATCGAAACACCGCCCGAGCGTGCATTCAGATAGGCAAACGGCATCGCAACGGCAAGCATCACGAAAATAGCAAGCGGATAGAACACTTTTGACCAGAAGGCCACTTGATAACGATCCGCTGTCTGCCGATTCTCCTTCAGGTGCTTGATGTACTGCCACAAATCGGAAATACCCATGCGTTCGGGCTTAATTGTGAGTACGCCGAGAATTTCCGGACGCATTTCCGAGGGGAGCAACAGTTCGGCATCGGTTTTGGCCGAGCTCTTTTCCACCATCGGTGTTTCGTCGGTCGTAATCTTGGGCAGCGTTTCGACCTTGGCCTCCTTGAGGTGCCAACCGCGGCCGTTGATGTAATTCGCCTCCGGCGCGTGCAGCACCCGAATCAGATCACCGTTCTTGTCGAATTCAAACACGCGCCAGGCACCGGTGCGGCTGTGTTCTCCGGCAATCAGGTTGTGCACGTTTACAAAGCGCACGGCCGCCATCGAAGCCTGAGCATCTTTGACGTTATCCTTCACCCATACCCCTGAAGAGTATCCTCGCGCCGAAAGCTTGCGGTTGAATAGGATATTGTCCATATCATTGCGCATCATATCGGCCGCGGGCGTCAGCCACTCGCCGAGACAATACGTCGCTGCAATCAAAATCAACGCGGGCACCGTCATCATTCCGGCTAAACGGAAAGGCGAAAGACCGGCCACGCGCATGATGGTGAATTCGGAATTGGATGCAAGCCTGCTCATCGTGTAGACGGCACCGAGCAAGGCGGCAATCGGCATGACTTCGTACAGACGCGACGGCAGCTTGAGCATCGTCAGAAAAAGCGCCATCGAGATGCTGTAGCGATTGCCGATATTGCGAGCCTGACTCACCAAGTCGAAAAAGGCAATCAGCGCCACCAACGCCACCAATACGAAAAGCGTGGCGATGAGAACTTCTTTAGCAATGTGTCGGGTCAGGACCTTCATGCCTTATCCCTCCCGAAAAGTTTGTAGGGAAGCTCCGAAAGCCACAGCGGCACCCAACGCTGCATGTAGACGCGGCGAACAAAAAGCAAAGCCGTCAAAAGCGCCACCGTACCGTTGAGTCCGACAAGCGCAACGAGCCAGTTGACCTTTTCGGTTTTAATCCAGCTTTCCGAAACCGAAATGCCGTTCAGATAAAGAATGAATATCAGCACGGCAAGAATCAGGCTCATGCTTCGCCCTGCTCTAGGGTTGGTATAGGAAAGCGGAATAGCCAGCAACGCCAAATTGAATGCTGCCAACGGCCAGCACAAACGCCAAACCATCTCGGCCTTGGCCTGCGGGGTATTCAAAGAGACAAGCTTCTCAAAAGTCATCGTCTCAACGTCTCGACTGATGTAGGCCTGCTCGGCTCGGGTGCCGATGCGAATTTCATATGTTTCGAACTCGGTGACGCGCCAAGCGGCGTCGCCTGCACGGCTCGTGTCGTAACGGCGTCCGTTTTTGAGCACTACATAACGTTCACCCTTTGGAGTCGCCTTGACTTCCCCCGACTCGGCTCGAACAATGATTTCGCTTTCCCCGTTTTGTTCGCTCATGAAAACGTTCTTGACGTGAGAGCCGTCGGCACTGACCTCTTCAATAAAGAAAATTCGGCGTCCGCCCATGGTCTCGATAAAACGCCCGGGCGCAATGCGGTTGACATCGTCGCGCTGTTCGAACTGTTGCGCCGTGCGCTCGATCTGTCCTTTGGCCCAAGGAGTGACGGCAATCGAAATGACACCTACAAGCACGATCATCGGCAGAGCAAAGCGCAGCACCGGAGCAATCCAACGCAGCAGACTCAAGCCGCCGGAACTAAACCACACCGGCATTTCGCTGTCCTGCCAACTGCGCATCATCACCATCAAAACGGCAATGAAGATCGACAGCGACAGCAAAGCTGGCAGATTCGTAAACGACGAATAGGCCATGAGCTCAAAAACGGAGCGCGAATCGACGCTGCCGCCCGCGGCCTGTCCCAAGATGGTCACAAGCCCGATCGTCACGACGACCGAAAAGAGCACCGTGAAAACACCCCCGGCGCTGCTTGCAAGCTCGTTTACCAACAGTCGTTTGAAAATCATTCAGTCAAAAAGCCCGAACACGATCGGACACGTAAAAACTTTGAGCGGATTCTAGCGGGCCGCACCCGCACGGAGTTCGGACCGCTAAGGATTGTTACGCTTTCTGCGGCGAACGTTTTTCCGTCACATGCAGGAAGATTGTCACTCCGAAAAGCACCAGAGCCGTCGCGAGCCAGCTCATCCAGAGGCTGCCGCCCGAAAGGCCGGCCACCAGATAGCCGACGCCGGCCGACCCCGCCACCAATAGTGCGTAGGGAAGCTGCGTCGAAACATGCTCGATATGCGCGCACCCCGCGCCCGCCGAAGACAAAATTGTCGTATCGGAAATGGGCGAGCAGTGGTCGCCGAAGACGGACCCTGCAAGCGTTGCGGAAAGCACCACAACCGTAAGATTCGGATCCAGCGCCTGAATAATCGGCACAACAATCGGAATCAGGATGCCGAACGTACCCCAGGCCGTCCCCATCGAGAAGGCGAGGAACGCAGCGATCGCAAACACGATCACCGGCAGGAAGGTTGCTCCCATACCCGTAGAAGTCACAACATGCTGCATAAACTGCGGGGTCGACAGCAGATCACGGCAGACACCCGAAAGCGTCCAGGCCAAGATCAGAATGATGTTGGCAGGCAACATCAGCTTCATGCCTTCGACGGAACCTTCGGCAAATTGAGCAAAGCTCATCAGACGGCGCGGCACGTACATCAAAAGCGCCACAATAAGTGCGCCGAAGGAAGCAAATACCAACGAAATGGAAGCGGAAGAATTGCCGATGGCAGCAATAAAGGTGTGGTACTTGGCATCGTCGCCCCAGTAGCCGCCCGTGTACATGAGAGCAAGTACGGCAAACACAATCAGCGCGCCCAGCGGTACGAGCATGTCCCAAGTCGTGCCGTTGGGGTTGTACTTGAGCTTGTCGTCGGCGTTGCCTTGCGAAGCCGTCTCATCGACCGTTGTGCGGCGAGCCTGCTCTTCAGCACGGCGCATCGGCCCGAAGTCGAAATCTGTAAAGCACAGGAAGAAGACCAACAGCAGAGAAAAGATCGCGTAGAAGTTCCACGGAATCGTCGCCACAAAAGCCCCGAGTTCACTTTCAAACGCCCCGGTGTCCTTGAGCGAGGAGCCCACAGCTGCCGCCCAGGAAGAAATCGGAGCAATGATGCACACGGGAGCAGCTGTGCTGTCAATGATGTAGGCAAGTTTGGCGCGGCTTACCTTATAGAGATCCGTAACCGGACGCATTACGGTGCCAACCGTAAGGCAGTTGAAATAGTCGTCAATGAAGATAGCGATGCCAAGGCCGCTGGTGGACGCAAGCGAGGACCGACGTCCGCGAATGATCTTCGTCGATGCCTTGCCGTAGGCGACCGTACCGCCGGACATGCTGATCAAGTAGACCAACCCGCCCAACAGGGAGCAGAAGATAAGGATGTTGAAGTCCACTTTCTTTGCCATCATCGTAAAGGCCGTCTCAAGCGTGCCCATAACAATGTTGGCGTCGGTACCCACCGCATAGATGAGCGTACCGGTGAAAATGCCCACAAGAAGCGACGAGAACACTTCCTTCGTAAGAAGCGCCAGACCGATGGCTACTATCGGAGGAACAATCGACCACCACTCGGCAGCATAGGGTTCCATTTTGTTTTTCCTTTGTTGTTTGTTGAGTCGGGCAGCCGAAAGTTACTGCTGCGTTTTTTTATTTACGGCAAAGCGCTGCTCGAGAGCACGGCGCACGGGTTGAGGCACGAAGCCGGAGACGTCGCCGCCCATCGCAGCGATCTCGCGCACGAAACTGCCGCTGACAAACTGACACTCGGGCGCCGGCATCAGAAAAATCGTTTCAACCTCCGGCATCAACGTGCGGTTCATGCCGGCCATCTGAAACTCGTATTCAAAATCGCTGACGGCGCGGGCGCCTCGAACGGAAACCGTCACACCTCGAGCTCGAGCGAAATCACACAGTAAACCGCTGAAGCCCTGAACCTCGACATTTTCGAGTCCTGTTTCTGCCCGACAGGCCGCCTCGGCAAGAGCAACGCGCTCCTGCAGTGAAAAAAGCGTCCCTTTCTTTCGACTTTCCGCCACCGCAAGAATCACGCGGTCGAACAGGCGGGCAGCGCGCTTCAGCACATCGAGATGTCCGAGTGTAAAGGGATCGAATGTTCCGGGATAGACGGCCGTCGTCATGCGTCAACAACGAGGCGCTTAACCTGCACAAGAAGTCTGCGCCCCGATTCAGAATACGTGAAATGAGTAATTTTAAACGATTGCGCGCGTACAAAGAAGATAGTGAACAGCTCCCGCCTTGCCTCGGCGCACCGCTTCGAGCCCCCACCGACGCAGCACATCGTCATCGATCTCCGCCTCATTTTCAAGATAAAGGAAGCCGTCTTCCTTTAACAGCGGCAACGCCGCCGCGACGGCCTTTTCATGAAGGCGCAAAACAAAAGGCGGATCAATGAAAATCACGTCGAATCGCTCGGAACTTCCCTCGGCCCACAAAAAAGCATCCGCCGCAAAACAACTTGCGCATTCGCGAGCTCCGAGCTTGTCTATCACAGCGTCAATAGCCGCCGCACCCTTGCGGTTCTTTTCCAGAATCACGACCCGACGAGCGCCGTTGCTCGCGGCTTCCAATCCCAATGCTCCGCTTCCGGCAAACATATCCAGGAAGGAGCGTTCGGAAAAATCTCCCAAAAGATGACGAAGCCAATCAAATAGCGTCTCGCGCACGCGAGAAGGCGTCGGCCGCAGTCCGTCGCGCACCCCTACCGTAATCGGTGTTCTTTTATAGCGTCCCGAAACGATCCGAACCGTGCCGTCCGCACTATGGGTTGCTAAACTAGTGCGCTGAACTTTTTGGCCCGTTTTGGCGTCTGCACGTCGCCGGGGTCCGGTTGGATTTTTTTTCACTTTAGCCATGGGATTTTTTTCACGTTTAAAAAGCGGTCTCGCTCGTACCCGCGTCAACCTCGCCGGTCTTTTCTCGGGCGGCGTTGTCGATGAAGAGTTCTTTGAGACGCTTGAAGAAACACTGATTGCCGCCGATATCGGTTACAAATCCACGTCCGTCATCCTACAGCGTTTACGCGACACGGTGAAGTTAAACGGTCTGAAAACGCCCGAACAAGTCCGTAGCGCGCTTCGCGACGAGATCGAACGCATTCTGTTGCCGGCGCAGAAGCCCATGAATCTGGATGCGTCCAAACCCTTGGTAATCATGATGGTCGGCGTCAACGGCGCCGGCAAAACCACCACGATCGGCAAAATTGCCAAATGGCTGGCCGCACAGAATAAGACCGTGCTGTTGGCTGCCGCCGATACGTTCCGAGCCGCTGCGCGTGAACAGCTGGCCGTCTGGGGCGAACGCAACCGAATCGACGTCATCACGCAAAGCGGCGGCGATCCGGCCGCTGTCGTTTTCGATGCCGTGTCGGCCGGCCGTGCCCGCGGCACCGATGTCGTTATTGCCGACACGGCCGGCCGCTTGCCGACACAGACGAACCTGATGGAAGAGCTCGCTCGCATCCGTCGCGCACAGGGCAAAGCCATGGAAGGGGCTCCGCATGAAGTTCTGCTTGTCGTCGACGGCACCAATGGTCAAAATGCCCTGGCTCAAGTCAAAACCTTCGACAACTACGCCGGCCTCACGGGGTTGATCGTTACCAAGCTCGACGGTACCGCCAAAGGCGGCGTGCTTGTGGCTATCACCGCCGAACGGGAACCCGAAAAAGCGCTTCCTATTTATTTCGTCGGCGTCGGCGAAAGCATTGACGACCTACAGCCCTTTGACGCACGCCGTTTTGCAAGCGCATTGGTCGGCGAAGAACTGGATGACTAAGCATCCAACTTAATTCCCAGGTCCACATCAAACGACAAATCAAATAAAGAGAGTCGGATATGAACGGTGAAACAAAACAGCAGCATCCGCTTTTGCTCGGTGCGGTCGATCTCGGCAGCAACAGCTTCCGAGTGGAAATCGGACGCGTAGAGGACTACCGCATTTCGACGGAAAGCTATTGGAAAGAAACCGTACGTCTGGCGGGAGGCATTGACGAACAAGGTGCCTTCACCCCGGAAATTCAAGAGCGAGCTCTATCCGCCCTGCGTCGTTTCCGCGAAAAGCTCGAGGGAATTCCGCCTCAAAACATCCGAGCCGTCGGCACCCAGGCTTTGCGCGTAGCGACTAACTCCGCCGAGTTTCTCCCCAAAGCCGAAGAGGCGCTCGGACACCCCATTGAAATCATCGCCGGCCGCGAAGAGGCCCGTCTCGTCTTTTCGGGCTGTGCGCACACACTGCCGCCTTCGAGCGAGAAACGTCTTGTGGTCGACATCGGCGGCGCTTCAACCGAACTGATCATCGGCTGCGGATTCATCGCCAAGGAATGCGAGTCCTTCCATGTCGGGTGTGTCAACACCTCGCGCGCGTTCTTTCCGGACGGAAAAATCACGGCTAATGCATTGAAACAAGCGCAGCTTTCCGCCCAGGCCGAATTCGAAGAAGCGCATCAGGAATTTTCCGTCCGCAACTGGGATGCCGCCTACGGAAGTGCCGGCACGATCGGGGCTGTTGCCGACATCGGTCACGCATCCGGCCTTACAAACGGAGTCGTCACTCCGGCGCTTCTGAAGGTTATGCGAAAGGAGCTTGTCGAAGCCGGAGACATTCGGAAAATCAATTTTCCCGGCCTTAAGGAAGACCGCCGTGAAGTCATTGCCGGCGGTTTGGCCGTGCTGTCCGCTGTATTCGACACCTTCAAGATTAAGGAAATGCGGCCGGCCTCAGGGGCTCTGCGCGTTGGTCTTCTTTACGATATGCTCGGGCGACAGGAGCAGCGCGACACTCGCGACAGCACTGTCATGGCCATCATCAAGCGGTCGAGCATCGACAAGCAGCAGGCCGCCCGTGTGGCTGCTCTGGCCGACAAGTTCTTCATTGCGCTTGTCCCCGACGAAGAAAAGACGCGCGATTGCCGCAAGCTGCTGCAGTGGGCAGCCATGCTGCACGAAACAGGGCGCCTGATCAGTCCGAGCGGCTACCATAAGCACAGTCAGTACATTCTGATGAATTCCGATCTGCCGGGGTTCTCCCGCTACGATCAAATGCAGATGAGCACGTTGGTGCTCGGCCAACGCGGCAACCTCAAGAAGGTGGAGCATGCTTTGGCCGACGAAAATTTCGTCAATATGCTGCTGGCTCTCCGTCTGGCCGTGATTTTCGCGCACGCACGCCGAACGCTGCGGTTGCCCGAAATCAAGCTTGAGCGCCTGCCTCACTCACGAAAGACCATCTTCCGATTGGCAGTGGATCCGCAGTGGCTTTCTCGCCATCCGCTCACCGGCTACCTGCTCGAACAAGAATCGCTGATCTGGGCTCGCGTCGGCATGGAATTCTCGCTTGGGCGCAGCGCCTCATAAACAACGACCGCACACACATAGGATTTTCACCCGATGGTCCAAAACGGCGTCAACGTTCCTCTTGTTGAGCTCATCAACGCCGGAATCGAAGTCAACGGTCAACGGCTCTGCTCGGGCATTACCTTTAATGTCACCCGAGGCGAGTTTGTTTGTCTACACGGCCCGACCGGTTCCGGCAAATCGCTTGCACTTGCCATGATCGCCGGCATTCAGCGGCCTACATTCGGCGAGGTACGCGTTGCCGGCGACTGTCTCAACAATTTCACCGAACGCGAAATGGCAATCGTGCGCCGTTCGATGGGCATCATGATCCAGGAGTGTCTGCTGCTGGAAAACCGCACCATTCTGGAAAACGTCATGCTCCCGGCACTGGCCGCGGAAGAATCCTTCGGCAAGGCTCGTACCGCCGCCTTGCACGCTCTGGAAAAATGCGGCATTCCCGACCTTGCCCATGCTCGACCGCACGATCTTTCGGCCGGTCAAAAGCAAATTGCCTGCGTGGCACGCGCCATCGTGAATAATCCCCTTCTGGTGCTTGCCGACGAACCCTGCGCGCATCTAGATGCCGACAATGCCCAGCATCTGATGGATCTGTTGGGTGAAGTTTCGCTTTCAAACGTTTCTGTGATTGTTGCGTCACACCTTCAGTTGATGCCCGACAACATCGTCTGCCGTCCCATCATGCTTCAGGGAGATATGCGATGAGCATGTTCACCGGCACCCGCTGGGCAGCCAGACAAACACTCAGAGCCATCATTGAATTCAAAGGGCTTTTTCTGATGGCCCTCTCTTTGGCCGGCCTTGCTCTTACGATTCCCTTCTTTCTGGCCACGCTCGCCTGGTCGCTTTCTGCCCAGGTGCTTGACGTTCCAACGCAAGCCGAAGTCACTATCTTCGCCGACCGCAGCGCAGGCAAACAGTCCGTCATGGAAATTGCCGCAGCCGTCTCCAAAAATACCGTCATCTCTTCGGTGCGCATCATGCCCAAGGAAGATGCGTTGGCCTTGGTGAACAAAACGCTCGGACTCAAGGCAGAAGACGCCAAGACAAAGGAAAAAGCCAAAAACAATCCGTTGCCCGACATCATCATCGCCACGGTTGCCAACAACGTCTCATCCGAAGATTTGGCAGCGGCAGCCGACGAATTCCGGCACATCAAAAATGTCGATTTGGTCGCTTATGACGACTCATGGCAACGCTACCTCAACGCACTTTATACGGCTCTTTCCGTTGTGCTGGGCATTTTGGGCACCGTCGTATTCCTGTTGGTGCTGCTCGTGATTTTTGCTTCTGTACGCCTTACCACCAACGCGCAAAAAGATGAAATTCGCGCCTTGTATTTGTTCGGAGCCACGTCAAGCTTCATTCGCCGTCCGTATTCTTGGCGCGGTTTTCTCACGCTGATGCTGGCAGCCGTGCTCTCCCTGGGCGTCACCGCAACAGGCGTAAGCCTGCTCGCAAAGCCGATTTCGGACTTTGCAAGTCTCTACGGCGTCACGGTGATTCTGAGAATGCCTGCCTTCGATTGGTGCATGCTCTATGTTGCATCGGCGGCGCTTCTGGGCTACTTCGTCGGCTCCTTTGCCGCCAAAGACGCTATTTCCAAAGTGCAAAGGCACAGACTCTAGCACTTTTGTCAAAATCCGAAACCTTTTTCTACCGTCGGCCACTACCTTTCCCGACCGCTTCGCAGTAGCATCCGTTGCACATGCGCTTTGAGCATACTTTCTTCGCCTATTGATTCGTGACCGATTCCTACGCAACCGTTTCCGTAACATCCCCGCCGCTTCCCATTAAGAAAGCGCAGGATGAAGCTCCTGCCCGCAAGACGTCTCCGGGCAGGATGCTTGTTGCGCGCAAAGAAAAGGCCGGACAAATTGCCGTTGCCGACTCCGGCCGCAGCAATCAGTTGGTTCCGTACTCGGGGCCGGCAGGGGGCCATCTCGCCATTCGCCCCGAGCCGGTCAAAGGCGAAGTTGTCCCCTACGAGAAAAAGCAATACCTTCCGGCAGTTGTGCCGCGATTGGGGGATCTGGACGCCTACATCCGCTACGCCAATGCGGCTCCGATTTTGTCGCCCGAAGAAGAACACGCACTTGCTGTTCGACTCCGCGACGAGGGCGACTTGATGGCCGCTCAACAGCTGATTTTGTCGCACTTGCGCCTGGTCGTTTCCATCGCTCGCGGATTTTTAGGATACGGACTACCGCATGCCGATCTGATTCAGGAAGGAAACATCGGCCTCATGAAGGCAATCAAGCATTTTGATCCGGATCGCGGCGTGCGTCTGATGACTTTTTCGGTGCACTGGATCCGCTCGGAAATCCAAGAGTACATCGTGCGCAATTGGCGCATGGTGAAGCTCGCCACAACAAAAAATCAGCGCAAGCTTTTCTTCAATCTTCGCCAGATGAAGGAAGACGATAAAACCCTTTCGACTTCGGACACCCTGCGAATAGCCGAAACACTCGATGTCAAGCCCGAAGAGGTCCGCGAAATGGAAGCTCGTCTTTCCGGAGGCGATACGCCTCTGGAGAGCTCTCCGTCGGCCGACTCTGAGGACGACAACAGCTTCGCTCCGATCGATTGGCTCTCGCGGGAAGAAGACGAACCTGAAACTGTGTTGGAGGAACGCGATAAAAACCGTCTCACCGGCGAGATTCTTCACGATGCGCTCGAAAATCTCGACGATCGCAGCCGTCGCGTCCTTGTGGCGCGTTGGCTGCGCACCGACAGCGACGGCAATCCGGATCCCATGACGCTGCAGGAATTAGCCGCCGAGCTCGGCGTTTCTGCCGAACGCGTGCGACAAATCGAAAAAAAGGCCATCGCCAGTTTGCGCAATTTGCTTGCCGCAGACAAAGACGTCCTTTAAGCTTCGAACTCAAATTCCGTTTTTTCAGCGGCTGCACGAACAGTGCGCCGATCGTCTGCTATCTATGTTTCACGTCGTTCTCGTTCATCCTGAGATTCCCCCGAACACCGGCAACGCCATTCGTCTGTGCGCCAACACGGGCTACACCCTCCATCTCATTGAACCTTTGGGCTTCAGCGTAGACGACAAACATCTGATTCGAGCCGGACTCGACTATCACGAGTTCACGACAATGAAGACCTACCCTTCCTGGGAAGCCTTTCTGAATACGGAAAAGCCCTCGGAAGACCGCATGTTTGCGATGACAACCAAGGGCTCTTCGATTTTTTCGACGATGCGATTCAAGCCGGGCGACTGGCTGGTCTTCGGAAGCGAAGGACACGGTCTTCCCGATGCCATCCGCGAGTCATTCCCTGCATCCCAACGCATCCGTCTGCCGATGATGCCGAAAAACCGTTCGCTCAATCTAAGCAACGCCATTGCCGTCACCGTTTTCGAAGCGTGGCGTCAAAACGGCTATGAAGGATCCGTTTGAGATCGAATTACTGCGGCTTTGCGCCGTCCTTGCCCGCAAGCATCACCATGTTGTCGCGGTGGACGGCTTCTTCGGGGCCGGAAAAACCGAGAATCGAGGCAAACTCCGTACCATGTCGTCCGGCTATCAGCCGCAACTGTGCAGAATCGTAGTTCACCAAGCCGCGCGCAATTTCCGTTCCGTCCGGTGCAACGCATCCGACGACATCCCCGCGCACAAAATCCCCCTGCACAGCCTTGATTCCCACCGGCAGCAGGCTCGTTTTTTTCTCAAGCAGCGCCTTGGCTGCCCCCGAATCTAGCACCACCAAGCCCTGGGCCCGCAATTGATCGGCAAGCCAGTTGGCGCGGGCGTGCCAGGGAGCTTGCACAGCCGCAAGTTCGGTGCCGATCGCCTCCCCTTGCGCCATACGCTCTAGCACTTTGTTCTCTCGTCCGTAGGCAATGACAGTAGACGAGCCGCTTCGAGCCGCCCGCTTTGCCGCCAGAATCTTGGTAATCATCCCGCCCTTGGATAGCGAGCTTGCGGCGCCTCCGGCCATTTTTTCCAACTCGGGATCGCCGGCCACAGCCTGCGACACGAATTTCGCAGCAGGGTCCTTGCGGGGATCCGCCGTATAAAGCCCCTGTTGATCGGTAAGAATTACCAACACATCGGCTTCGATCAGGTTTGTAACCAAAGCACCCAATGTGTCGTTGTCGCCCACTTTGATTTCGTCGGTAACAACCGTGTCGTTTTCATTGATGATCGGCACCACGCCCAAACGCAGCAGTTCAAGCAGCGCTTCGCGTGCGTTGAGATAACGTTCGCGATTGGAGAGGTCGGCATGCGTAAGAAGAATCTGTGCCGTGCGCACGCCATGTCCTGAAAAGGCCGTTTCGTAGGCTTGCACCAATCCCATCTGCCCTACGGCTGCGGCAGCCTGCAGCTCGCAAATGCGCTCCGGCCGTTTGCTCCAGCCCAGACGTAAAACCCCTTCGGCAATGGCGCCGGAACTGACAAAGACCACTTCTTTGCCGGCTTTTACCAACGCGCAAATCTGTGAGGCCAGATTCTCAATCATCTGTCGGTCCAACCCGCGTCCGTCGTTGGTGAGCAGAGCACTGCCCACCTTTACCACAACGCGTCCGGCTTCCTTGAGCGCACTTTGCTGCATGTTTTACTCTCTTGCAGACCGGTTCATCAAAGTTCGACTTCCTGCGCCTCAATGAATCGCACGTCGTCGCGTTCGGCTTCCTGCCGCTCGATCTCGCGGCGCTGAGCGTCAAGTTCCTGAGCAATGGCTTTGACGAGCGCATCGCACCCCTCGCGCGTTGCCGCACTCATCACGAAAAGAGGCCGATCCTGCCCAAGTTCGGCTTTGAACCGTTGGATCAGTGCTTCGCGTTCGTCTTCCGGCACCAAATCAATCTTGTTCAGAACCACCCAGCGGGTCTTTTCGGCAAGCGCATCGTCGTACTTTGCCAATTCGGCAACCAATGCGCGCGCTTCGGCAAGAGGATCGACATCCGGATCGATCGGCGCACAGTCGATGATATGCAGCAGCAGACTTGTTCGCGACAGATGACGCAGGAAGAGATGTCCCAAACCGGCTCCTTCGCTTGCACCCTCAATGAGGCCGGGAATATCGGCCACTACGAAGCTCTGTTCGGGACCGACGCGTACTACGCCCAGATGCGGGTGCAGCGTCGTGAAGGGGTAATCGGCAATCTTGGGTCGCGCATTGCTTACTGCCGTGATAAACGTCGATTTTCCGGCATTGGGCATGCCCAAAAGTCCCACATCGGCAAGAACTTTGAGTTCCAAACGCAAAGCTCTGTATTGCCCGGGCTCTCCGGGCGTGCACTGACGCGGCGCGCGATTGACGCTCGTCTTGAAATGCAGATTTCCGAGACCGCCTTTGCCGCCGGCCGCAAGCAGCTGTTTATCGCCGTGATGCGTCAGATCAGCAACCGTTTCACCTGTTGTCTCATCCACGATTAGCGTACCCACAGGCATACGCAGCACGATGTCTTCCCCGCCGGCGCCGAAACAGTCCGCTCCGCGTCCGTTTTCGCCGTTGGGCGCAAAGAATTTGCGCGTATAGCGGTAGTCCATCAGCGTATTGATGTTGCGGTCGGCTACTGCCCAGACGCTTCCGCCGCGACCGCCGTCGCCGCCGTCAGGACCACCCTTGGGAATGAATTTTTCGCGGCGAAAGCTCGCAACGCCATTGCCGCCTTTGCCGCCTTGAACTTCAATGCGGGCTTCGTCAACGAATTTCACTTGAAAACCGTCCGTAAGAAAAAGTTTTGCTTTCGAGGCCACACGGGCTGTCCCGAACAGCATAACGAAAAAAGCCCCGCGAGAACAACGTCCCGTCAGGGCTTTTCGCTCAAAGCGTCCATGCCGCTTTCACGGCATCTGACGCTTACTTAGCCGGCAACCGGAACAACCTTCACGAACTGGTTGTTCTTCGGGCCCTTCACTTCGAAGGTCACCACGCCGTCCACAAGCGCATACAGCGTGTGGTCGCGGCCGATGCCGACGTTGTCGCCGGCGTGGAACTTGGTGCCGCGCTGGCGAACGATGATGCCGCCGGCGTTGATCATGGCGTTGCCGAAAACCTTGACGCCGAGGCGCTTAGCCTGGGAATCACGACCGTTGCGGGTGGAGCCGCCGCCTTTCTTGTGTGCCATTTTCTATGTTCTCTTTAAAAAATCGTTACTCAAATTAAGCCTGGATCTTGACGATCTTGACTTCCGTGTAGTTCTGACGGTGGCCGCCGCTCTTCATGGAGTGCTTGCGGCGGCGGAACTTGAAAATGCGGACCTTGTC
>OOAH01001703.1_pt1 | contig 18241 bp, 19 predicted proteins | sample 1671801 | NCBI WGS metagenome assembly OOAH01 (sample SAMN06348194, study PRJEB24527) | human gut metagenome | biome: human gut; feature: ankylosing spondylitis patient; material: feces | host: Homo sapiens | place: China | collected 2015-10 | reverse complement strand
TACGCATAGAATGCGTATTAATTGTCAGTATATAAACACATTAAGTAAAATGAATTAATATTTGTTTTTATTTATTTTATTATGTGCGAAGTTTGTTATTTCCGTTTAAAAAAGTTATGAAAAATTTTCTTTTAGTGTTATTGGGTACTTGTAATGCACTTGTAGTTTTAAATGAACACTAAGAACTAACATATAAGATGGGCTTTATTTCTGTTAGGAAGGAATATGATGTAAATACACAGTTTGGAGATGATAAAGAAGATATGAAAATTAAATAATTAATAATGATAACGAGGTGATAGTTTTAGAAATTAGTCAAAGCAAAAAATAAAATGAAATATCATATTTCGAGGAGTATATGATTAAAAATTAAAACGGAGGTTTAAAATGAAATGTAAATTGCGGAAATGTTTATCTACTGTTTCTATCATCCTATGCTTTGCAATGATATATTTAATTCCGATGAATGTTGTTGCTTTAGTTCAGGATAACAGTAGTCAAAGCTCTAACTCGGAATCTAATAGTGCCGACTTTAGTAATGTTAAAAGTGAAACTGAAGAAATAGGCAATATTGTCAGTGAAGATAGCGAGCAGAGAACTGAGAATTCTAAAACATTCTTGTTAGATGATGGAACAAAAATGTTTGTTGATTACGGTGAACCTGTTCATTATAAAAACAGTAAAAATGAATGGGTAGATTATGATAATACCCTTGTAAAGTCTGATGACAATTCAACATACAGTAATAAAGAAAGTGATGTAAATGTATCCCTTTCAAAAAATACAAGTAGTGATAGTTTGGTTTCAGTTGAAAATGACAAACACGAAATTAGTTGGAATTATGATGACGCTAATAAAAGTAACATTGTAGTTCAGAACGGAAAAACTAATGACGATAAAAATGATACTGCTTTAGATAATATTACATCAAATGCTGAATATAAGAATATTTATAATAATGTTGACTTGCAATGCAATGTTACAACAAAAGGTGTAAAAGAAAATATTGTTCTAAATAGCCCAAATGTAAATAATGAGTATGTTATTTCGTATAATATTGGAAAACTAATTCCAAAATTAAAAGATGATAATACTATTGATTTGTATAATGGAAAGAATGTTGTGTATACAATTTCAGCACCATATATGGTAGATGCAAATCAAAAGTATAGTGAGAATATATCTTTAGAAATTTTAAATCATAAAGATGATACTATGCAGGTTAAACTAACAGCTGATAAGGATTTTCTATTATCATCAGATATTAAATATCCTGTAACTATTGATCCGGAAATATCTTCCGGTCAAGCACTTAATACTAATTATTCATATGTAGGATATGGTACATCATCTCCAAAGTATAACCCACCATATACTTTATCATCTTCTGAATATATTAGATGGGTTATAAATAAATTACCTACACTTACTTCTTCTCAAAAAGTAATTAAGGCTACATATTCATATTCTATTGAAAAAATTATAGGTGATGTATCAGAAAGTAATCCTTTTATTATTAAGTTACATAATTATAAAAGTACTTCACCTTATTATGATAGTATAGTAAAAGATTATTCAGCAATAGCCGGTTCAAGTGATAATGTATCTTTTGATATTACTTCTTTAGTAAATTCATGGGCTACCGGTGAAAGTACAAATAATGGCTTTATTCTGGAAGCTAAAGATAGTGCAAAAACAAGAACCGTAAATCTTTCAATCGGTGATAAAACTCATCATAAGCCAATGTTTACAATGGTTTATAAAGATTTTACAGGAAAAGAAGATAATCTTTCATATCATACTGTCTCTGCCGGTAGTAAAGCTGATGTAAATATTAATGATTATCTTGGAAATTTAGTAGTAAATCAGAACTTTTACGAAAGCAAAGCAGCTAGAATGCCACTTTCACTTTCAGCAACATATAATAGTTTTGATTATGATAAATGTTATCAAGATTCAATGATTGGTTATGGTTGGAATTTTTCTTTTAATCAATACATTGAACCAATTACAGATACTAACTTAAATACCGGTGATAATCCATATCAATATGTATATATTGAGTCAGATAGAAGAAAACATTATCTTAGAGGTGAAGGCAATGCACCAACTGAATGGGAAGATGATGAAGATCTTGGACTTAAGTTAACCAAAACATCTAGTGGATATATCCTTGAAAAAGATTCAGAAAAGCTTTATTTCCAGTCTAGCAATGGTAAAGGTGTTTTATATAAAATCACCGAATTAGATAATGAGAAAAATCATATTGTTTATGGTCGAAATAGTAGTGATGGATATATAAACTATATTTATGATTCTACAAATCAAACACAAGCTACTTTTACAACAACCACTATTAACAGTAAGAAGTATATAACAACTATTAATCTTCCTAATTCAAGAAAGGTTAATTTATCATATACACAGTCAAATGGAAAAGTACTGTTGACTAAAGTTAAATTACCTGATAACAGTTGTTCAAATTATACTTATGATAATCTAGGTAGATTAATTTCAGTAAAATATACAAAAGAAAACGGTTCAGAAGTAAAAACAGGTTCTTCATATTCATTAACTTATAATACTGCTAATAAAGTTACTAATATTACTGAAAGAAGTTCAGAGAATAAAATAGGTAATTATCTAAACTTTGAATACAAAGCTGATAATACAACTAAAGTTACAGATAGAAACGGTTCATCAGAAACATATACTTTTGATAATGATGGAACAAAAGTTTCAACAATGAATGCAAATGGTTATATTTCAAATAGTCAAAGTTCCGACCTTACTGTAACTAAAAGTAAAGATAACTTTATTAAGAATTATCTTGATGAAACATCTGACTTTTCCGGTATTAAGAACAATGATGGCTACTACTATAGCGAAAGTTCAAATCCTGATAATAAGTATAGTTTAGATACCGATACAAAATACTTTGGTACAAATGCTATTAAAATCTATAACAAAGATAAACAAGACAAGGATAATATAATTTATCATAATATTAGTCAAAAATCATTGTTAGGTAAGTACGTTACATTCTCAGCATATGTTAAGGCAACGTGCGAAAATAACGGTACAGGCAAAGTAAATCTGGCTATTCAGTATAAAGATAATTCAGAAGAAAAAACTATTGATGGTTTTGCAGTAAGTGATGAGATTAATTGGAAAAGAATTAGTGTAACTGCAAAGCTTCCATCAACAGCAACTGATGTAAAGGTTCTTTTAAAGTCAAATGGTAAGAATTATACTACATGGTTTGATTGTTTACAGTTAGAAGAAGGCGAAACTGTAAATGATTATAATGCATTGAAAAACAGTGATTTCACTAATGCAAATAATTGGTTTGATAATAGTAACAATAAATTTACATTTACATATGGCAGACCATACATTTTTGGTGCACCTTTATATGTGAAAATGAATAGTGATGAAAATGATACTATCGATTCAACTACAGAAAATGCAACCGGTACTACTGTTAAGGAAACTACACAATCTGTTCAATCTACTACTGTAGTTAGTGAACATGATGTGATTGACACTACAGATGCATACGGAAATGTAGTAAAATCAGTAGAAGGTGTATATAACAGAGTATATGAAGTATATAGTGATACTGATAATTCAGAAAATTCCGGTAATGATAGTGATTCAGAAGATACTACAAGTGAGGAAAATACTGATAAGAAAAATTATTTATCTAATAAGTATATATATCAGAGAGTAAATGTAAATGCTAAGAATGTTTCATTTGTATTAACAGGACAAGCACAAGGTGTTTCTGTTCCTTTATCAAATGAAAATAGAACTTTTGGTATAGCACTAAATGTTTATTATCAAGGAGAAGATGCTCCTGAAAGTCATTATCAATCATTTAATTCTAATACAACCTCTGTACAGTCAGTATCATTGTCAGTAACACCGGAAAATAGTGAAAAGCTCGTACAATGTGTTGACTATGCATTTGTTTATGGTTATAATAGTAATACAATGATACCAAGTAATGCCATGTTAAAAGTTATGGCATCACCTGAAACTACTTCAACTGATAGTGCATCTTCTCCTAGTGGTGATGATAATACCCAAGGAACAACAAGTGCAAGTAGTGAAGTTGAATATGGCGATATGCTTTCTGAAGAATTAGATACTTCAAAATCATATATTAAGTCAGAGTCAACATATGATTCAAAAGGTAACTATGTAACAGACGAAACTGATGAAAACGGTAATACTACCAAATATACATATGATGCTAACGGAAACAAGTCTTCCATAACTAATGGTAATAATGTAGAAACATCATATACATATGATTCTTCAGATAATGCAACTTCCATTACAACCGGTGGTGCAAGCAATAAGTATGATTATGACTATCAAGGTAATGTTGAGTCAATATCACATAATAACTTTTCTTTTAAGTTTAATTACAATGAATACAACAAACTGTTATCAACATATGTTGGCGATTCACAGATAGTTTCTAATATATATAGTCCATATAACGGAAATTTATTGAAAGTATCATATGCAAACGGTAGTGTAATATCATATACATATGATGAATACAACAATGTTACAAATATTAAATGTAACGGCAATATTGTCGCTAAGTATACTTATAACAAAAATGGTCAAATTTCTGTTTGTGATGACTCCGAAAGTGGAGAAACAACTTATTATTACTATGATTGTAACGGAAACTTAGAGAGTCAGTTTATACTTGGTAAAGACAATACCCTTGCTAAAAGTGTTACAACCGATGAAAACGGTAATATTGTAGAAAAAACAGAAATCGGAAATAACACGAGAACAATAACTAGTGGTACTGATAGTGACGGTAAATCATTTGTTGATTATAACGGTTTAAAAACTACAGAAGAAAAAGACGAATTTGGTAGAACTACTTCTATTTTAACTAAAGGACTAAAGGATAATAAAGATTATAAAGTTGAATATACTTATGCTGATGGCAAGGAAACCAATTCAACATCTAAAACTGTTAGTAATTTATATAATACTTTTAATGATAAGGAAGTTGCAACTTATAGCTATTCATATGATGAAAATGGAAATATTACTCAGATTAGACTTGGAAAAGATATCATAAATAAATATATTTATGATGATAAGAACCAACTAAAACAAGAATATGACTATTTACATAATTACTATATCAATTATTCTTTAGATGGTAACGGTAATATTCATTCTGTTGATACACAAGCTCTTGATAGAGATGGACTTCCAACAGGTAGTCCTCGTGGTAATATATATTATTATGATGATAAACAATGGTGTGACAAGTTAACCGGAGTTAATGGAGTAGGCAATATTACTTATGACGAAATAGGTAATCCATTGAATTATCGTGACGGTATGTCATTTACATGGAGAAATGGTAGATGGTTGTCAACAACAACATTAAATGATGGTACAAAGGTAACATACCGTTACAATGCCAACGGAATGAGAACTCAGAAGAAAGTGGGATCAAAGGTAACTGATTATTATTATGATAGTAATAATAATCTAATTGCTCAAAAGACTGACAATGCAACACTTTTCTTCTACTATGATACTGAGAATAGTCCTGTAGCATTATCCTATAATGGAAAAATGTTCTACTATGTAAAGAACTTGCAAGGTGATATAGTAAAGATTCTTGACGAAGATGGAAATGAAAAAGCTAGTTATGTATATAACGCATGGGGAGATATTATATCTCAATCAGATGATGAATTAGCTTCTATAAACCCTCTTCGTTATCGTGGCTATGTTTATGATGAAGATACCACTCTTTATTATCTCCAAACCAGATACTATGACCCAACTACTGGTAGATTTATCAATGCTGATGATACTGCGTATATTGGTGCTACCGGAACAGTTTTAAGTGCAAATATTTTTACATATTGCGAAAATAATCCGATAATAAAAAAAGATATTAATGGCAAAGTTACTGGTGTTGACGATGTATTTATGTTGGCTGTATTAATCGCTACAGTAGCTGCAATTGCTGTTGTTATTGGAATAATTGCTTTTAAAGATTCATGGCAAATTCTTTGTAAATACATGGCAAATAGTTTATCATCGTTATGGCAAGATATTTGGAATGGATTTGTTAATTTTTATGATTGGTCTGCTAAAAAAATAAAACTAGCAATAAAAACTTGTAAAAAATACATTTCTTTATATCGAGCTGATAGTAGACTAAGGTCGAAGTTAAAAAGTAAAAGAAAGAACAGTAAAAGATTTTTTACTGTTCGCATGGAGAAAAATAAAGCTCCGATTGTAGGACCACCTATCGATGCTAATGTTGCAGTTAGCAAACTCAGAAGAGGTTTTGATGTTATTACATATTTTAGAACTGATGCATTAAATATTGCAAATAGAGCGAATGGTAAAAAAAGTGAATGCCATCAAAAACATGATCATTCATTTTATTTTAGTCATTTTCATGTAAGTTTAAAGTATATTAAACATCATATTCATTCTTTTTATGTTGTAGGGGGATGACGATATGATAATAGCTATTGTAAGATACGAAAATGAAGTAAATAATTGGATAAAATGCAATAGCAAGTATTTAAATATAGTACAATTTGCTATGAACTTTAGTGAACATTTTGGTGTATGTACATTTAAGAATATTCATAAAAAAGATCAAAATCGTACTTTTTTTGATTTTATGAAAAAAGTTGATGAATTTGAAGTGTGTAGAGATAATTTTGTTTTACCTACATATAGAGGTGGACAAGTATTTCATGTGTATTTGTTAAATAATGTCACAAGAAGCGCTATAATGAATGTTGGTAGCTTTGATCGTTGGTATATTTATGATTTTCCAGAAGATTTGTGTTTTTTTCATAACCATAAAGTATGGTTTAGGTGTTATTCTGGTGAACGAATGATTTATATTAAAGTGTTTAATATAAAGATTCTTGATTTATTGAATGAATTAGATATCGAGTACATGTATATCACAAAAAGTGATGATTCTAAACTAATTTAATTATAAAAAATTAGATGTTTTATATGATTAGTGGATATCTTCATTGTTATAATGCCAACGGAATGAGAACTCAGAAGCAAGTATGTTCTAAGGTAACTAACTATTATTATGATAGGAATAATAATCTAATTGCTCAAAAGACCGACAATGCAACACTTTTCTTCTACTATGATACTGAGAATAGCCCTGTAGCTTTATCTTACAATGGAAAAATGTTCTACTATGTAAAGAACTTGCAAGGAGATATAGTAAAAATCCTTGACGAAGATGGAAATGAAAAAGCTGATTATGTTTATAACGCATGGGGTAATATTCTGTCACAGTCTAATGATGAATTATCTTCAATTAATCCACTTCGTTATCGTGGTTATGTATATGATGAAGATACTGCAATGTACTATCTTCAAACTAGATATTATGATCCGTTTACAGGTAGATTTATTAATGCTGATAATACTGTATTCATTGGTTCATCAGGTACTGCAATTGGCGATAATATTTTTACCTATTGCGAAAATGATCCTGTAAACAATGTAGATTATACTGGTCAATGGTTTTATTCATTAAAAAAATATTATGATTACAATTTTAAGAAATATATGATTATTTCGCCAATTCTTTGGTATAATTTTTTAGAAAGTTATGAAAAATTATGTAAAAGAAATAAATATAATAAAAATTGTATTGGTAAATATTCTTCCTATATTTATGGTCAAGCAAATTACCCAGTTAGTAATATGAAATATGGTAAAAGTGAAAGTAGAATATCGAATGTGGGTTGTGAATTAGTAGCAATATATAATGCATTAAAAAAAATGAAAAAGTTTATGAATTTCTCTCAAATTATATTAGAGGCAGAAATGAATGATCTTGTTTGGTATAGAGGTAAGTTTGGCACTCATCCAAGAAAGATAGGCAGATTCTTTGATGCACATAAGATTATTTATGTACAGTCAAATAATATTTATGATTTTAAACATGATATGAATAAGTACAAAATTGGAATAATATCTAAATGGAATAATGATTCTTCAACTGGTATCCATACTTTTTTTGTTGTAAAAAAAAGTAAAGACAAGTGTTGGGCATATAATTATACCAATAACGCTAGAGATACAAAAGTTGTAGATCTAACAAAAATTAAATCTTGGAAATTTGTTGTTGGATATTGTTTTACTTGAGGTGATGTAATGAAAAGAAAATATATTTTTATATTATTTGGTGCAGTTGCATTATTTTCATTATTGCTTATTGGTTATATGATGTATAACTCTTATTCTCTACCAATTCAGGGTGAAGAGGTTCGCAAGGAATGGTTATGTACTAATAATAAAATGAAAATTGTAAGTTATTCAAATAAATTTCCATATGATGTTTTTTCTATGAATAAGATTTTTATAGATGGTGAAGAGTATTCTTATGAACCCTGTGATGGTAAGCAGTTTTTAGTCGCTGAGGATTATTATACTGGTGAACCCAAAATAATGGAAGGTCACTGTTCCTCTAACTCTGATGGTAGTATTACATTGCATATTGATAGAGTTTATTCCAAAAAATATAACGATTTAAGGAATAATGATTATGTCTTTTATGAAACTGATGGGTAATCCTAAATATGAAACTATCATGATGGTATGTTTTTTACATTGAAAATGGTAGATGTGTTGTCCACAACTACTCTAGGTGATGGTACAGTGTAATATTTTTCTTCTATTATGACATTTATAATAGACTTGTTAAACCCCATGGTCTAATTATCCATTAGTAACAATCAATTAAATCTCCCTTACTCATTAAAAATTGAGTAGGGGAGATTTTGGAAAAATGTTCTACTATGTAAAGAATTTGCAAGGAGATATAGTAAAAATCCTTGACGAAGATGGAAATGAAAAAGCTAGTTATGTATATAACGCATGGGGTAATATTCTATCACAGTCAGAAGATGAACTATCTTCAATAAATCCACTTCGTTATCGTGGTTATGTGTATGATGAAGATACCACTCTTTATTATCTCCAAACCAGGTACTATGACCCACAAACAGGTAGGTTTATCAATGCTGATGATACTGCGTATATTGGTGCTACTGGTACAGTTTTAAGTGCAAACATTTTTACCTATTGCGAGAATAATGCGATAATGTTTACGGATTACAATGGTCAGCTATTAAAAGAAGAAAAAGAAGCAGGACGTAAATTCTGGAAAAACTGGGTTGTATCTACATTAAAGAAAAAGAAATGGACATATTCAGCAACATTCTTAGAACATAGTCTACGCGATAAGCCATCAAATCTTTGGTATAATTCTTCAACGGCTCTATCAAAAAAATAAAAAAACAAATGAATTCAAAAATTTAGTTAAAAAAGTGAGGAAAAAACATAAAAATAAATGGGTATCCAATTATACGTGTTCGTTAGTATATAATTCCGGAGATTTGTTAGGGGCGTTTCACAACATCAGTGTAACAGTGAATGAAATGCGGATAAATGGTTGTCGATATTTTCAGTTTTTATTAGAAGATAAGTATGATTTTAAACTAGAGAACTATTCAGGAAATTGGGCAATTAAAGTTGGAAATAATATGGCTTTGGCTGATCAAAATCAAGGTATTATTGTTCCATATAAAATTTATGTTATTGTTTATGCTAAAAGGTGATTATTAATGATTGCAAGAAAGAAGATATTAATAATAATTACATCTATAATATGCGTGTTTGGTTTATTGACAACAATTATTTTTTTGAGAAAGTATAATTCGCCGCAATTTGTCATAACTGAAATAAATCAAACGCTGAAACTATCTATTCCTTATAATGACATCACGTTTTTCGAAAAGAATGGCGGTGGCTTTCATGGTGACGGAGACATAATAGTGATACTCACTTTAAGTAATGAAGAAAATAAAAAATTTCAAAACAATTTAGATGACAGGTGGATGAAGTTAGAGCAAAAAAGCGAAATTTACAACTACTTATGGAGTTCGGAAACTACACCCGGAGAAAAGGCGTTTGGAGGTATGTTAAACAAGAGATTATCTCCTGCAACTGACACGGTATTCATTCTCTGTGACTATCCCAATAATAAAACAAATGAAGAAATCAATTTCAATGATATTTTTGATTTTTATTATGTTGGGTATTCTTATGAAAAAGGTGAGATTTATATTCAAAAGACAAATATATGAGTTTGATTTTAATTACCTTATATAGAATCAAAGTTATTTTTATCGCAAGTGTTTGACTTATAAAAATCTGTAATAAAAGAAGAGTTGACAGTATTATCTACTACAGCTTTATCTTCTATGTCTTAACAATAACTACTCTTTTATGATAGGCTGAATTTAGGTGATTAAAAGACAAAACAAGTTTGTATTAAAATAGAGGGTAATATACAAGCTCCGTTACCGTGGTTATGTATATGATACCGACACAGGGCTTTACTATCTCCAGTCCCGCTACAACGATCCACAAACAGGTAGATTTATCAATGCTGATGATACAGCATATGTAGATACAAATTCCGGTACTACATTAAGCACAAATATGTTCGCTTATTGTGAAAATAATCATATTAATAATGTTGATTATACTGGCCAATGGTATCATAATCTGAGTTCTTATTACAAAGCTCATAAGAAAATGTATGAGGGCTATCCTGATGCATGGCAAGCATTTTGTACAAGATATAATAAACTTAAAAAAAGATATAAAGACAATCGGTCTGCTTTAGGTAGATTTAGTGGGTATATCTATGGACAAAAAACAAGAAAGTTAAAAATTTAAAATACGGATCTAATAATGCTACGGTTGCAGGTGTAGGTTGTGAACTTATTGCGATCTATAACACTTTAAAGCGTTTAGGAAAATTTCAATATTTCTATCAAGTTCTGCTTGAGGCTGAAATGAATGATATGGATATGTTTGGTGGAATTTGGGGTACAAATCCGTTAGGTATTGCAGGATATTTTGATTTTCATAAGATAAAAAGAGACATGTACCAAGGAGAGTCAACTTTTGATCGTTTTATAAAGTCAATTAAAAAAGCAAAAATTGCTATTATTTCACTTTGGAACGATCATTTTTATAATGGTATTCATACTTATTGCATTGAGTATGATAAAAAATCCAAAAAGTACAAAGCATATAACAAAGATGTTAATAGTACTTATAAAACAAAAATCAATATTAAGTCTTTTGCTAAAAAAGAAAAAAGCAATTTTATAATTGGTTTTACATTTTGACGAGGTAAATATGAAGCGTTTAAAAACATCAACTAAAGTTATTATTTTTGCTCTGCTTTTTTAATTTTATTAACAGTATTTTTTAGTTTTTTAAATTATAATATGCATACATATTTAGATAGTGGTGAAGAATATAAACAAAATTGGTATTGTAAGGAATATAATTTTTCATTTTCAAGTTACGGCAAAAATTTTCCTGAAGTTAGAGGAGATCAATGTAAAAATGCAACTATTAACAATCATAAGGTAGATGTTATGGTTGAGTACGATTGCTTTTATATAGGAAAATATTATACAGTTACAGAAAATGGTAAAAAATATACTGATTTTAAAAGTTATGCTTCTGCATCTTCTTATGATTACTCATGGGGAAAACTAACTGTTAAAATAGATAAAGTTGAGAATAAGAAATACAACTACCTCAAAGGGAAAACCTTGATTTTTAAGAAAAACAAATAGAGCTATTTAAATGATTCTATTCATTAAAAAAATCTTTAATGTAAGATAATAGTAGTAATTATCTAATTGCTGATATTATGATTCCAAGAACAGTCCGGTGGCAATGACTTATAACGGTAAGATGTTCTATTATGTAAAGAACTTGCAAGGTGACATAGTAAAGATTCTTGATGAAGACGGTCAAGAAAAAGCTGATTATGTTTATAATGCTTGGGGAGATATTATATCTCAATCAGATGATGAATTAGCTTCTATAAACCCTCTTCGTTATCGTGGTTATGTGTATGATGAAGATACTGCAACGTGTTATCTTCAAAGTAGATATTATGACCCAACTACAGGTAGATTTATCAATGCCGATGATACTGCATATGTAGATACAAACTCCGGCACTCCTCTAAGCACAAATATGTTCGCTTATTGTGAGAATAATCCTGTTAATAAAGTCGATCCAAATGGATATTGGTCGATCACAATTACTCGTGGAATGGTAGCCGGATTTATAGATTTAATAATAAGCATAATACCAGGGGTAAATTTAGTTGGTAAAGTTTTTTCTCCTTTATAACTTTTGGTAAAACATTATAGTAAGAAAGCTTTAAAGAAAGCAATTCGTTCACCTATAAGGAGATTTCTTAAAGTTTTTGTTAAAGTTATTGGTAAGGTATCAGGTGCTTTAAGCAAAAGAGGTGGTATATTAAGAACGTTCGGTATTATGTTGTCGAGTTGGAAAATAGCAAAACATATTACGGCATTTCTTGCAAATGCAGCCTTTAATAAATTTATAAATTTTGTAGTAAACAATATAGATATTGTTCTATCAAGAGGTGGTTTAATTTCAGGATTTTTAGACATTCTAGTAGGAGATAAAAAACTTAATAATAAGATATGTACTATAAAATTATGGTGAATTAAAATGAAAATAAAAATACAGTCTAAAATTGGAAAATATGCACGACCTTTAAACATACGCTTTAATGGAGAGAATAAAATATTATCCACCTATAATGATGTTGTTGTATTTAATTGTGAAAAAGCAGGAGAATATCACTTTTCAGTTGAACAAATAAATGATGAAAATATGAGTGTTATTTCTCAGATGTTTTTAACCATTTTAATGTGTTTTAGAGTTTTAATATCTTTGTATAATTTAGAATTATAGCGATATAAAACCATATTCTATAAGAAAAAACTACATAATAAAAATAAAATCAGATACTAATATTAATTTAAAATACAAAGATACTTCTTTTTCAAGTAGCAATAATGAGTTTTCCATACCTTATATTGAAGTGAATAATATTTGTGTACAAGATGAAAAAACACTATTGGATTGTTCTACTGAGAAAATAAGAAAAAGCAAAAATTGTCTTACAATTACACTTTCAATAATCGTCCTTGTATGCTTTTTTGGTATAAGTACAGTATTTTATTTTGCATTATTATCAAAAAATATTGTGCCGATTTGTATGTGTTCTGCTATTTTATTGTTTTCTATTATAGTCTATGTTGTTTCCTTACGGAAAATAAAGGTAAGCTATAATATAATTATAAGTAAGTTAAATTTGAAAAAAACCACAAAATAAATGATGTATGTATATTTGTCTGTATGAATGTCATTAGGTTTAGATAGGAGCGTTTATTATGAAAAAATTATTTTCAACATTACTTTTTGTTGTTTTAGTTATTGGTGTTGTTAACTTGTGTGGTTGTAAGTCAGAGGATAAAGATACTAAACAATATCCTTTTGCTACAGTAAAAGAAGCAGCTGTTTATTCAGCAAAACAACCAGCAAAAATGAGTACATATATATTCAGAGATATTAGCAAAATAAATCATCTTATGCCTCAATACACAACTATAAACATTGATAAATCAGAGTTTTGTAATGTGTATAATTATGAAAATGGCAAATTATATGTTTTCTATGACGACAATCAAGAAATTAATTTTGCTGTAGCTTCCGAGAAAAAGCTTAATAAAGATGATTTTAGCAATATCATTGTCGATGAAACTACTTTGGATGATATAAAAAACATTGATTCTGCTACCAAACTGAATTTTATTAATTATCCTGCTTTTGATGAATATTATTCAATTCATTTAACTAATGAAGATATATTATTTATAAATTATAAGAAGATTAATAATAAATTAATTGTATCTTCTGTGAATATGAAATATTCTAACTATGTGAGCAAATTAGATAAAGAAAATTTGCTTACATAAGTACGGTTGTTTGGTTATTTAAAAATAATGTCATTAAATGACGCAATGTATTATTATGTAAAGAATCTACAGGGTGATATAACAAAGATAGTAAATCACCAAGGCAAAGTAATGGTAGAATATACATATGATGCATGGGAAAACATCCTAAAAGAAACTGATGATACTAACAATTCATATGCAACAGTTAAAGAGTTCAACCCATTCCGATATAGAGGATATGTGTATGATACAGATACAGGTCTGTACTATCTCCAAAGTAGATACTATGACCCAAAAACCGGTAGATTTATCAATGCTGATGATACAGCATATGTAGATACAAATTCCGGTACTCCATTAAGCACTAATATGTTCGCTTATTGTGAGAATAATTTTATTAATAATGTTGATAAAACAGGGCATTTCTTTTTAGTAGATGATTGGGCTTATTTAGTTGTTGGTGCGTTAGTGATAACTGTTGGAGCGGTATTTCTCAGTAGTCCTGCTGTTCGTGATGCTTTAAATAATGTTGTTAGAGTTTGTGGAGCAAAAATTAAAGAGGATTGTGAATCATTGAGGCTTGTTAATCATTGTCGGATACTGTTGCCAATTCCATTGATAGAGCTAAAACGAAATCTAAATCTCAAAAAAAGAAAAGCATCACATTGTTGCTAAAAAGCTGCTCGTGCATTTAATTCTCGAAAACTTTTACAAAAGGCAAACATAGGAATTAATTCAACTTATAACTTAGTTTATGTAAAATATAGACTTCACAGATGTATGCATACAAAGGTATATCACGATAAAGTATATAGGTTATTAAGTAAAGGTAAAGGTGAACGAAAGAAGACAATAGCAATTCTTAAATATATTAGAGAATTGTTGCTAGCAGCAACTAAACAAATTCCTTAGGAGTGATATTAATGTTAAAACAATATTTGTATAAAGAGATTTTAAACCATATTAACGAAATAGCAGAAGATGATGTATATGCTATTTCTATTTTAGTTGAATGTAATAATTGCTACAAAGAATTTGAGAATTTTCCTAGTATTGTTATGTTATATAATACAGAAAAGGATTGTGATAATGCTCCTGAATGTAGTGAGGAAAGATGGAATATTGCTGAATGGGACAATAGTGAGGAGTATTTTTTAGCTGATGAAGATGAATGTGTTGATGGTACAGAGGTTTTGTATCAATGGTTTGTTTCTCAAGGAATTAGTGAAATTAGAGAAGATGAAAGTTCTATGTACGATGATGATATGAATTATATTGGTAAAGGACCAACTGGGTATTACGACCTTTGTTGTGAAATTGCAGGGGTTGTCAATCAAATACAGAATGAAGACATAATTAGGGATAAGTTTAAAAACATTCCTATACTGATTGTGGATTATGATTATTCTTGGTATATAGTTGATTTTGTTAAAATTGCTAATACTAATGGTCAAGCAGAAAAATTCTTTGAATATTATAAAAATGAGTTTAATGATTAACTATTGTTACTTATAATAACGCAGGTAACATAAAAAAGGTACAAGTCTATAACAGTTCAATCAATGCGTTAAAAAAACAAATACATATGGTTATGATACAACATGGAAGGACAAGCTGACATCATATAACGGAGAAACAATAACATATGATGCATGGGGAAATATCCTAAAAGAAAAATCTAATGTTAACCCATCATATGCAACAGTTAAAGAGTTCAACCCATTCCGATATAGAGGATATGTGTATGATACAGATACAGGTCTGTATTATCTCCAAAGCCGTTACTATGACCCCAAAACCGGTAGATTTATTAATGCTGATGATACTGCTTTTATCAGTTCTTCAGGTACTGTTTTAAGTTGTAATATTTTTGTGTATTGTGAGAATAATTCAATAAACTTATATTATATACAGGTAATTGTAGTTATTGGGATGGTGGGATAATTAAAATTTAATGAATACCATTCAACACAAAATTATAAATAAATACGGTATTAAAAAAGGTGATTTGCTTTATTTTGATGGTAATGGTGATGGAATCTATACGCACGCTTCGATAATTAGTTCAATAATTAAAGTAAAGGGCAAAAAAATAATTTGTTATGCAGCTCATACTGTAAACAATTTCAATAAAAAATTATTAAGTAATAAGGATAAAAAGAATCCTAAAAAAATAAAGGCAAAAGAAATAGTACTGTCTGTATATTACAAATGAAATGAGTGGTCTAGAATGATGGTGAAATGGAAAACAGTAATAAAGTATGGAATTTTAATTGCTATTTTGTTATTGCTGGGTTTGAATTTATACAAAACATATTCTTTTGATGCTGAAGAAGAATATTTAAAGCTAAAACTAAATTTTGTTATGGAAAATGCTTATGATACATATGGTGAAAGGTTAAATGAGGAGTACACTGGTTTTATATCAAAAGATGATTTCAAAAGTTTGGATTATCGAGATGATAGAGAAAGCGTAAAAAGAGAAACAAATAGTTGTTATATATCTGACATTAAAATAACTGACAATAAAGCGGAAGCTGAATTTAGATATCATTATACATCTTATGATAAAAATGATCAATTAGTGTCTAGTAGTGGCACTTGGTATGAACCAATACCAATATTTGTTGAGTTAGAGAAGAAATCAGGGCAATGGAAAGTTACGAGTGTGACAGAAGAAATTTTTCCTGATGAGTCAAAATAAATGATGTATGTGTATTTCTTAAATCAACTGTGCAAATGGAATGAGAACCCAAAAACAAGTAGGTTCTAAGGTAACAAACTATCTTCGTTATCGTGGCTATGTTTATGATGAAGATACCACTCTTTATTATCTTCAAACCAGATACTATGACCCAACTACAGGTAGATTTATCAATGCTGATGATACTGCTTTTATTGGTTCTTCAGGTACTGCAATTGGCGATAATATTTATACTTATTGTGAGAATAATCCTGTTAATAATGTTGATCCGTGTGGACAATGTTGTTTTAGCGATAATACAACTTTAATACATTGTTATAAAAGCAACAAATATAATCCTAAAAAAGCAATTGAATATGCTCAGAAATGGTATGATAAACATAATCCACAATACCCTGATTTTGATTATAAGGGAGGTGACTGTGCAAATTTTGTTTCTCAATGTTTACATTATGGTGGCTTAAATATGAGTAAGAATTGGTACTGTATAAAGTCTTCATATTGGAAATGTACTTATACACAATATTGGACTGTTGCAAGTAAAAATTATGCCTACTTTGCGAGATCTAAATTTGTGCGTAAAATTAGTGTTTTATATTTGTACAAATTATCAGATGATAAGCACCTAAAATTTATTAAAAAAATAAAATAAAAATGGGAGATTTAATGTATTTTGATAATGGTAAAGGTATCATTATTCATGCTACTATTATTAGTAAGGTAAAAAAAAAAATCTTTTATGCAGCCCATACTAATCCACACAAATATGCAATGTTAAGAGGAACTACTAATAAAAAGATGAAAAATAGATGTGTTTACATATTGAGTATGAGGTGAATATTATGAAAAAGGTATGTTTTATAATTGTTCTTGTTTTTTCTTATTTATTTTCAAATTTTATTACGATGTTCTTTTACTTGAATCCTATTAATATTAAAGGTGAAGTGTATTCTTTAGTAGACGAAATAGAAAATAGTGCGTATAAAAACTATGGTCGATTTGACACTAAATTTAATGGAATAATTTCAAGAAAAGACTTTAGTGAAATGAATTATCGGGATAACGTGAATAATATTGTTAATGAGAAAAATAGTGGAAAAATCAGTAAAGTATTTAAACATAATGGTGTAGCTTTTGCTGAGTACAGATATATTTATAGGTCATATGACAACAGAAATAATGTTGTAAACGATTCAAATGGAAGCCATATAATTGAACTTCATAATGATAATGGTAAATGGATTATTTATAGTGTAACTGTATGTGATACAATTGTTGATGGATATGATTATTATTCTATTTTAAGTTAACAAATAATATATTTGTTGTTGAATTAGTGGTAATTCATATAAATATAGGAGAACTACTGGATTCTTCAATAAAACATATTTGCCTATTGAAACCGGAAAGTATTTTTTCAAAATAAAGTAGGTAATTATATGAAAAATAAGCGAAGTTGTTTACGGAAAGTTATTGCAATTTGAGTAATACATATATCAAGAAGAAAACGAAATCTAATGATTGAAAAAATGGAAATTTAACACTAAAAAATTCAGGGGATATTTGAGTTTGTAGTCTAGAGGTGTAAAAATGAAAAAATTAGTTT
>OOAH01001693.1_pt1 | contig 18290 bp, 18 predicted proteins | sample 1671801 | NCBI WGS metagenome assembly OOAH01 (sample SAMN06348194, study PRJEB24527) | human gut metagenome | biome: human gut; feature: ankylosing spondylitis patient; material: feces | host: Homo sapiens | place: China | collected 2015-10 | reverse complement strand
GTGGTGTGGATGACCCGCTTGACCACCGCAGCCGTCTCCGGCGGCGGGGTCAGGCCCAGCTCGTCCAATTCCCTTGTGATAATGGAGATGCTCGTCCGTTCAATGTCGGCGGGCAGATGATGCTGCGGTGTCATGTGTTGTCTCCTTTTTGCATTCCCATAGCGGCATAGATGGCGGGCATATCCAGTGCCGCACGCACACCATCGGCAAGCAGATCAAGCTGCTGCTGACGGTACTGCTCCATGGGGATAAGCTCGGCCCCGGCCGGATCGATGCCCTTCCGTTTGCACAAAAATGCGGTCAGTTTTTCGGTCAGTTCGCCGGTGTCGAACAGGCCGTGCAGGTAGGTACCGAATACACTGTCCTGCACACAGCCCTCCGGCGTGCCGTCTGCAAGGATGCAGAACGCACTGCCCCACACCTCGGTGCGGCCTGCGTGGATCTCGTAGCCCGTCAGCTTTGCGCCTGCAAAGGGTTCTGTGGTCACACAGGCTGCGGTCTGGGTCAGGTGCTTTTCGGTGCCGAACACCGTCGTGGTGGGCAGCAGGCCAAGGCCCCGCAGGGTGCAGGGGGTACCGCTCTCCTCCCCTGCCGGGTCGCAGAGCTGTTCGCCCAGCATCTGGTAGCCGCCGCACACGCCCAGCACCGGCGTACCGGCTGCCGAAAGCCTGAGCACCGCCGCTTCCAGTCCGCTTTCCCGCAGCCAGCGCAGGTCGTCCATGGTGTTCTTGGTGCCGGGCAGGATGACGAGATCCGGTGCACCCAGCTGGCGGGTGCGCTGCACATACCGCACGCCCAGCAGCGGGTGCTGTTCCAGCGGGATAAAGTCGGTGAAGTTGGACACATGCGGCAGGCGCAGGATGGCGATATCCAGCGGCTTGACCGCAGCTTTTGTATCCAGCCGGTCGGAGAGAGAATCCTCGTCCTCGATCTCCACCCGCAGGTACGGCACTACGCCCAGCACGGGCAGGTGTGTTTTTTCTTCCAGCATGGCAAGGCCGGGCCGCAGGATCTCCACATCGCCCCGGAACTTGTTGATGATCAGGCCCCTGATGCGGGCACGCTCGTCGGCTTCCAGCAGCTCCACAGTGCCGTACAGCTGGGCGAATACGCCGCCCCGGTCGATATCGCCCGCCAGAAGCACCGGCGCATCCACCAGCTTTGCAAGGCCCATGTTCACGATATCGTCGGCTTTCAGGTTGATCTCTGCCGGGCTGCCCGCGCCTTCGATCACGATGATGTCGTTCTCGGCGGCAAGGCTGTTGTAGGCTTCCAGAATGTCCGGGATAAGGCTGCGCTTCATTTTAAAGTAGGCGGCAGCAGACATCTGGCCCCGGGCCTTGCCGTTCACGATCACCTGACTGCCCACATCGCTGCTGGGCTTGAGCAGGATGGGGTTCATGCGCACATCCGGCTCCACGCCTGCAGCCTGTGCCTGCACCACCTGCGCACGGCCCATCTCTGCACCGTTGCGAGTGACAAAGCTGTTCAGGGCCATGTTCTGGCTTTTGAAAGGGGCCACGCGGTAGCCATCCTGCGCAAAGATGCGGCACAGCGCCGCGCACAGCAGGCTTTTGCCCGCACCGCTCATGGTGCCCTGCACCATAATGCATTTTGCCTTGCTCATTGCGCCACCTCCGGCAGGGTCTCGGCCAGCAGCGCAAGCAGCTGCCGGTTCTCGTTTTCTGTGCGCACAGCGGTGCGGTACCAGCTGGCATCAAGGCCCGGATAATTGCCGCAGCTGCGCAGTACCGCACCCTTGCGGCGCAGCGCTTCGCCCAGCGCTTCCGGCGCGCGGAACAGCAGATAGTTAGCCCGGCCCTCGATCACCCGCAGGCCCAGCGCCCGCAGGCCGTCTGCCAGCACAGGCCGCTGTGCTTCGATCAATGCACGCACCTTCGCCACATATTCCGTCTCGTCCAGCGCAGCGATGCCCGCCGCCTGTGCCAGACTGGAAACCGCCCACGGCTGGCCCGCTGCCCGCATCCGGGCAAGCAGCTCTGTATCAGAGCACAGGCAATAGCCCAGACGCACGCCTGCCATGCCGTAAAGCTTGGTGAAGGCTTTTAAAATAATCAGTTTTTTGCTGTTTTTCAGCAGATGCTTTGCCGAAAGGCCTTCGCCCTCCGGCAGAAAATCCAGAAAGCATTCGTCCACGGCCAGCACCGCACCCACGGCTTCGCATCTGCGTAGCAGCGCTTCCACAAGGGCAGGCTCTGCCAGCTGACCGGTGGGGTTGTTGGGCTGACAGAGGAACACCATATTTGTACCCGGGTGCACCGCGTTCAGGAGATCTTTCGTCACCGCAAAATCGTTTTCTTCCCGCAAAAAATGCCGTTCCACCGTGCAGCCTTCCGTTTCAAGGGCGGTGGCATACTCGGCAAAAGTGGGGGCCGTTACCAGTGCAGTGCGGGGCTTTGCAGCCAGCGCCAGCCGGAAGATGAGGTCTGCCGCGCCGTTGCCGCACAGCAGCCATTCGGCGGGCACACCCTCAGCCACAGCCAGCTTTTCACGCAGGGCCCGGCACAGCGGGTCGGGGTAGCGGTCGGCCGTGGCAAGCACTGCCGTAATGGCCTTTGCCACCCCTTCCGGCAGGCCCAGCGGGCTGACATTAGCCGAAAAATCCAGCGGGTCGCGGCCAAACTCGGCGCGGTAGCCCGCCCAGTCGCCGCCATGGGTCAATTGTTTCATGCAAGGAACCCCCGTATTGCTGCACCCCATGCCAGCGCAAAGCCGCTTGCCACATACATCATGCGGTTGGCGCGCAGGATGTCCTGCGGTTCAATGGGGCGCAGGGCATCACCGATGGTGGGCTTGGGGTAATATTCGCCAAAATAGTAAGCCGGGCCGGCCAGCTGCACGCCCAGTGCACCGGCGCAGGCGCTTTCGGTCTGGGCGCTGTTGGGGCTGGCGTGGTTGTGCCGGTCCCGCCGCCAGATGCGCCATGCGCCCTTGGCATCGTTGCCGGTAAAGGCCGCAGCGGCCACCCACAAAAGGGCGGCAAGGCGGCTGGGGATGTAGTTGGCAAGGTCGTCCAGCTTCGCGGCTGCGCGGCCAAAATAAAGGTACTTTTCGTTCTTGTAGCCCAGCATGCTGTCCATGGTGTTGATGGCCTTGTAGGTCAGCGCCAGCGGTGCCCCGCCGATGAGCATATACAGCAGCGGCGCAATGACGCCGTCGCTGGCATTTTCGGCCACCGTTTCCACCGCAGCTTTGGTCACACCCTCTGCGGTCAGGTCCTGGGTGTCGCGGCCCACGATGCGGCTCACGGCTTTGCGAGCGGCGGGCAGGTCGTTCCGGACCAGCTCGTTATACACATTTGTGCTCTCCTGCGCAAGGCCCCTTGCCGCCAGCGCCTGCCCGCACCAGAACATCTGCACCGCAAGGCCCAGCCACGGGCTGAGCTTTGCCGCCGCCAGACACACAAGGCTCGTGACCAGAAAGGTGCCCACCGGCAGGCAGAACGCCGTCACGGCACCGCCCAGCAGCTCGCCCTGCGGGGTGCCGGGCAGGCGGGCGCGCAGGAACTTTTCCAGCCGGGAGATGCATCTGCCCATAAGCACCACCGGGTGCGGCAGCCACGCCGGGTCGCCGAAGAGCGCGTCCAGCACAAAACCGCCGACAACTGCCTGAAGGATCATGCCCTGCTCTCCTTTGTGTACTGGACGGTCTTCACGAGATACAGCAGATGCTTTTCCGTCCAGTCCTTTGCATCCAGCACAAAGCCGCCCGCGTTGGGTCCGCACCATGCGTAATAGTCCCTGTGGGGGACGGCAAACCGCTCCATGGCGGCCATCTGGGTGCCGCCGTGGGCCAGAATGACCAGCCGTTCTTCGCCTGCGGCAAGAGCTTTATCGATCAGCTCTGCCACGGTGCGGCAGATGCGATCTGAAAAATCCGTCTTGCGCTCTCCATCCGGGCAGGGGCTTTCGCAGTTGGCCTTCACCCATGCCTGATACTCGGGGTCCTTTTCCATCTCGATGAAATTGCGGCCCTCAAAGCTGCCAAAGCACATCTCTTTCAGGCCGTCCACCGGCACAAGCTTCGCCTCCGGGAACAGGATGCGCGCCGTCTGGCTGGTGCGCTGCAAGGTGGAAACATAGACCACATCGGGGTCAAAATCTGCCCGGCGCAGCTGAGCAGCGCCTTCGGGTGAGAGCGGGATGTCGCGCTGGCCCTGATAACGCTTCTGGGCGTTGTATTCCGTCTGGCCATGACGCAGAAGATAGATCAGCATTGAGACAATTCTCCTTTCAAAACCGTGGGGATGCCGCAGAACATCTGCACAACGCATTCGGCCCGTGCGGCCAGCAGGCAGGCAAGCCTGCCCGCCGCCTCGCGGTCTGCGCGCTGTTTGACATCCATCGGCACAACACCGCCGCCTACCTCGGTGGCGATGAGGATATCGTATTCATGGGCAAGCTTATCTGCCAAGGCAGGCAGGTCGGCGGCATCGGCAGCCAATACCTGCACGTCCGAAAGACGCTTGCCGGGAAGTGTTTGCGCAAAGGTGCGCTTGCCGCTGTAGAGCGGCCCGGTAATAAAGATCATAGCAGCCCTCCCCACTGGCAGGCACACAGCGCCGCCAGCATCCAGAGCTCGGCCTTTTGCAAAAACCATCCGGCAAGGTCGCCGGTGATGCCGCCGAACTGTTTCCGGCTCACGGCATGGTAGCGCCAGAGCACCGCCAGCGCTGCCAGCACCAGCGCCCAGCCGCCCAGCGCCGCCATACCCACGCACAGCACTGCGGCCAGCACCGCCAGCACCCGGCGCACCACAGTTTTGTCTGCTGCAGTGGCAAAGGTGTGTGCAAGACCGGTGTTTTTTGCCATGGGGAACGATGCCACCGCAAGGCCCGAAAGCGCCCGTTCCAGCACCAGTGCCAGAACCCACAGCACACCCACGCGGGGTGTAAAACTCACACAGGTGCACAGGGCAAAATAGGCCAGAAAATAGCTGCACAGCCGGATGACCGCAAAGGCACCGCAATGGGGGTCTTTTAATATTTCCAGCTTCTTTTCTCGGTCGCCGTAGCTGGAAAGGGCATCGCAGGTGTCGGCATAGCCGTCCAGATGGATGCCGCCGGTGATCCATACCGGGATCAGCGCAAAGCCCGCCGCCTTGGCAAAGCCTGGCAGGGGCAGCGCGCCACACACACACCACGCTGCACCAATAACGACACCAATGAGCGGGAAGGCGCACATGGCGTAGCGCATATTCTTTTCATTCCAGTCGAACTGCGGCACCGGGATGGCCGAAAACATGGCAAAGGCCACCGCAATGGTCTGCAAAACGATCATTTTTCCACTCCTTTATGATAGACTGGGATGCCGCATACCACCCGCACCACATTGTCGGCCCGGGCGGCAAAGGCATTGTTCACCTGCGCCAGTGCCAGCAGATAGCGGCCTGTGTCACCGGCATAGTCGGCCCCGCCGCTGAACACCTCGTTGGAAACAACGATGAGGTTTTCGCACTGGGCTGCAAGGCTTTCCAGCCCGTGCAGGATGGCTTTGGCCGCGTTTTCCCCTGCTCCCGCCGGGTCGTACAGCTCGTTGGCGGCAAGGTTGCCCAGGTCTTCCAGCAAGGCAGTGCCCCGCGCAGGCAGGCGCACATTGTCCAGATGCAAGGGACACTCCACCGTTTCAAACTGCTTTGCGGCCCGCATTTTGCGGTGCTTTTCTACCCGGGCGGCACACTCGGCATCCCACACCTGCATGGTGGCAAGATAGTAGCGGGGGCCGGTGGTCCTGAGCACAAGGCTCTCGGCATATTCACTTTTGCCGCTGGCCGCGCCGCCCAGAACCAGCGTCAACATTGGGGCGTATACGGCGCAATGCCGCCCTCCGCAAAGGAGTAGCACCCGCCGTATACGGCCAGCGCCATATCCCACAGCGGGATGCTGGCCACCGCGCCGGTGCCCTCGCCCAGATGCAGCCCCGCCGTAATGATGGGTGCCTTGCCCAGTGCTTCCAGCACGATGCGCGCGGCAGGCTCTGCCGAGCAGTGGCTTGCAAACACAGCCTTTGCCGCCGCCGGGCACAGCCGCACGGCGCACAGCGCGGCCACTCCGCTGATAAAGCCATCTGCCAGCACCGGCACACCGGCCAGTGCACCGCCCAGAAACACACCGCACAGGCCCGCGATATCAAAGCCACCAAGCTTTGCAAGAACATCCAATGTGTCTTCCGGGTCCGGCTCATTGCAAAGGATGCCGCGGCAGATGGCATCCACCTTACGGGCAAGCCCTTCGTCCGAGAGGCCCGCACCGCGCCCGGTCATAAGCTCCACGGGCTGGCCCAGCAGCACTGCCGCCACCGCGCTGGAGGTGGTGGTATTGCCAATGCCCATTTCACCGGTGGCGATGAGCCTGTAGCCATCCTCTGCCAGTTCCCGGGCAAGGGCAATGCCCTCCCCAACGGCCTGCACCGCCTCAGCCCGGCTCATGGCAGGGCCTTGGGTAAAATCCGCCGTGCCTGCGGCAATGCGGCAGCTGCGCACGCCGGGCACCGGTTCGCCTGCCATGCCCATATCCACGGGCACCACATCACAGTGGGCCGCGCGGGCCATCTGGCACACACTGGTACGCCGCATGGCAAGGTTTTCGGCCACGGCACGGGTCACTTCCTGCCCGGTCTGGCTCACGCCCTGCGCCACCACGCCGTTATCCGCGCAGAGCACCACCACCACCCGGCGGGAAAGATCAAGCTCCGCACTGCCGGTAAGGGCGGCGGCATCCTCCAGCATGGTCTCCAGCCGGCCCAACCCGCCCAGAGGCTTTGCAAGGCTGGCCCAGTGGGCGTGTGCCGCCGCACGGGCGGCTTCGTTGGCCGGGGTGATACCCGCCAAAAGTGCATTCAGTTCCGTTTCGGTCATTTTGGTCATCCTTTTGTTTTGCTGTATCGTTCTGCCGCGCGCACAAAGCGGCCCGGCAGGGGCGTGCCCGCCCAGTATAAATGCGGGAAGCCCGCATAGAAATTCTCGTTTGCAAAGCCGCATTCCCACTGCATTTTTTCGTTTTTACGGGCCGTAAATGCAGTGCCGTTTGCGGTGGAATCCCAGTGGTGGAATTCGTGGATGGGCAGCGTTTCTCCGGCGCAGAAGAGCATACTGTCCGCCTTGGCGGTCATTTCAGCATAGCCAAAGCGCACCAGCCTTCCCACCCGGATGCCATCGCCCGGCAGAACATCTGCCATGGGCCACACCTTACCGTCGGCATCCTCAAGGCTCCGGCCCAGATACAAAAAGCCGCCGCATTCGGCTGCTGTGGGCAGGCCCGCCTGCACGGCCTGCCGGATGGAAGCCAGCATGGTTTTGTTTTCACTCAGCGTTTTGGCGTACAGCTCCGGGTAGCCGCCGGGCAGATACAGCCCACCTATATTTTCCGGCAAAACCGCATCCTGTACCGGGCTGAAAAGCACAAGCTCCGCCCCGGCATCCCGCAGTGCGTCCAGCGTTTCGGCATAGGTAAAGCAGAACGCCTCGTCCTTTGCCACCGCAATGCGGACGGATGTGGGTGCAGCTGCTCCCGGCAAAGCTTCCGGCGCAGGCTTTTCGGTCAGCACGGCAAGGCGCTGCCAATCCAGCACCAGTGCATCGGCCAGCAGGGCGATCTTTTCCTGCAGGTCGGCAATTTCATCTGCAGTCTTCAGGCCGAGGTGTCGGCTTTCTACCGCTGCCTGCGGCAAATGGGGCAGATAGCCCAGCACCGGCAGGCCGGTCTCCCTTTCCAGCAGGGCCTTGAGCATTTTATACAGCTTTTCGGAACAATCATTGAGCAGGATGCCCGAAACATGGCTGTTTTTGCGGAAGCTCACAAGGCCCTGAATTTGTGCGGCCAGCGTCACGCTGGCACCCTTGGGCTGTACCACCAGCAGCACCGGCAGGCCCAGCGTATCCGCCAGTTCCCAAGCGCTGGCACGGGTGGTCAGGCCCTGACCATCATAAAAGCCCATAGCGCCCTCGCACACGGCGGCACCATGCCCGGCGGCATAGCGGGCAAAAATGGCCCGCACCATATCCCTGTTGGAAAGAAACAGATCCAGATTGTGGCTGTCCACCTGCAGAGCCGAGCGGTGGAACATGGGGTCGATGTAGTCCGGCCCGCTTTTGAACGCACAGGGGTCGGCCCCGCGCTTTTTCAGCGCCGCCAGCACTGCGCAGGCAACAGTGGTCTTGCCGCTGCCGGAAGAAGGCGCGGCGATGAGGAATTGCATCATTTGCGTGTACCCGTAATGAGGAAGATGGGGTTATTGGCCATGAGCAGGTGCAGTCGGCCCGCCGGTTTTGTGCGGCTGACGGCGATCTGCGTTACCTCTGCGGTCAGGCCCCGGGCCGTGAGGGCGGCAATGGCAGCGCCCAGCGTTTCCAGCGCAATGGCCGAAATGCAGATGCGTGCGTTCGGATTCTTGCCGAGCACTTCATCCAGCACGGCTTCCATGCCGCCTTTGGTGCCGCCGATGAACACGGCATCCGGCGCAGGCAGGTCTGCCAGCACATCCGGTGCGCGGCCCTCGATGAGGATGAGGTTGCAAGCATGGAACTTTGCCCGGTTTTTACGGATCAGTTCACAGGCATCCGGTTCACACTCCACGGCGTAAACGCGGCCTTTGGGTGCCGCCAGCGCAAGCTCCACGCTCACACTGCCGGTGCCTGCGCCCACATCCCACAGAGTGTCGGTGGGCATTACCGCCAGCTTTGCCAGCGCAGCAGCGCGCACCTCCTGCTTGGTCATGGGCACCTCGCTCCGGATGAAGCTTTCGTCCGGGAAGCCCGGCGCACGCAGCTGCGGCAGATCAAAGTTTTCCACCAGAAGCACGCTGAGTGGTGCAAAGCTCTGCCCCGCCAGCTCTGCAGCAGAACCGTAGCGGATGGCTTCCGCTTCGGTGCCAAGGTTTTCGCCCACCACGCCGTGGGCTTCGCCCATACCGGCATCGGTCAGCTTCTGGCACAGAGAGGCGGGCGTTTCAGTGCCGCCGGTGAGGAAGAACACCGAACGGTTCATCATGCACTCGGCCACCGGGTCGCAGGCGCAGCCATGGGCCGAGACCAGCTTCCAGTCCTGCCACGGTCGGCCCAGCGCCGCTGAAAGCAGCTGGATGCTGGAAACGCCCGGATACACCCGCGCGGGGATGCCCAGCGCCCGCAGCGGCGTGAGCAGACCGGACGCACCGGAGTAAAATCCGGTATCGCCGCTGTAAAGCACGGCAGCATCCTGCCCGGGGTTTTGTGCCAGTGTTTCCAGAATGTCAGCGGGCTGGTAGCGCGCGAACTGCCGGGCCGTGCAGTCTGCAGGCAGGCCCGCCAGCAGCCGCTTTGCACCGAACACAAGGCCCGCGCTGCGCACAGCCTGCTGTGCCTGCGTCGAAAGGGCTTCCCATTTTCCGCTGCCCATGCCGATCAGTGTGACCATTGCAAAATCTCCTTGCAATACGCTAAAATTTGTGTTTCCGTCTCGCCAGTTTCCGGCGGGCGGCGCAGCACCACCAGCTGTGCGCCGGTATCGGCAGCGGCCTGCACCTTCTCGGCAAAGCCGCCCGCTGCGCCGCCGTCCTTGGTGACGAGGTACCGGATCTGGAACTGTGTGATCAACGCCTTATTCAGCGCCAGACTGAACGGCCCCTGCATGGCAATGATGTTCCGGTGCGGGACATTGGCCGCTTCACAGGCGGCAATGCCCTCCGGCGTGGGCAGGACGCGCGGGTAAAGCCGCGCCGGTTCCAGCCCGGCAAACACAGCCAGCTCCTTGGCACCGGTGGCAAGCAGGATATTGCCCTCTGTCCCGGCCAGATATTCTGCAGCCTGCGCTGCTGTTTCAAACACCGCACAGCCGGGCGGCAAGGGGCTTTGCGCACGCAGCAGGCGGCGGTATTCCACGCCCGCCTGCACCGCTGCAGCGCGGATATTCCTGGTGGCATCCACTGCATAAGGGTGGGTGGCATCCACGCAGAGATCAGCTCCCGCCAGCAATGCCGCCATGGCATCCGGCTGCAGCCGCCCGGCGTGCACCGTGATGCCCGCCATTTCGCCCTGCTCCTCGGCTCCCAGCGGCGTTGCCACGCACACCGTTACCGCAACGCCAAGCTCTGCCAGCTTTTTGGAGAAGCGGCGTCCCTCGGTGGTACCGCTGAACACGACCGCCTTCACTTACGGTACCCCCGCGGCGTGACCATCCGGCCCGAAAGGGCGCGGGTATTGCTGTTGCCGATATACACGGTGGTGAACATATCCACCGGCGTGTTTTCCAGCTCGGCCAGCGTCAGCACCCGGGCGCTCTGGCCCTCGCGGCCAATGTTGCGCACAAGGCCGCAGACGGTATCATCCGCCTTGCCGTTTGCGCGCAGGATGCGCACTGCCTTTTGCAGGTAGTCCGGCCTGCCCTTGGAGGAAGGATTATAGAGTGCAGCGCAGAAATCTCCCTGCGCTGCGCAGGCCAGCCGCTTTTCGATGACCTCCCACGGGGTAAGCCGGTCGGAAAGGGAGATCACGCAGAAATCGTGAGCCAGCGGCGCGCCCAGCACAGCCCCGCCGCTGAGGGCGGCCGTAAGGCCGGGCACCACTTCTACGGCAACGTCCGGGTAATCCTGCGCCAGTTCCAGCAGCGGGCTGGCCATGCCGTAAACGCCTGCGTCGCCGCTGCACACCATCACCACGCGCCTGCCGGTATCCGCCTTTTCCAGCGCCCAGCGGCAGCGGTCGATCTCCTTGGTCATGCCGGTGGAATAATATTCCTCACATGGGAACTCCGGCTCGATCAGATCAAGATAAAGTTTATAGCCGCAGATGGCATCTGCGTGTTCCAGAACGTTCTGGGCTTCCTGCGTCAGGTAGTAAACATCTCCGGGGCCAATGCCCACCACGTAGACTACCTTTTCCGGTTCGTCGATCTCAAATTCCATCGGGTCAAACATTCTGCCACCTCCAGTCCGGGGCATAGGGCCGCACGGCCAGCGCAAAGGTCACGCCGGTATGGGCATATTTGTGAAAAACGAGTGTCCCGCCTGCGGCCAGCACTGCCGACCGTTCACAGACATTGTCCACGCCGGTAACGCTCTGCACAAAGGCCGAAGGCGTAAAGCTGCCGGGGGCGGCACGCAGCTGTTCCGCTGTGAAAAAATGCACCGGCCAGCTGTGGCTCTTACAGAAGGTCAGCAGGCCCGCCTCGTTTTGTTTTAAGTCGATGCTTGCCGCCGCCGTGATGCATTGCGGCGCAAGGCGGTTCTGGGCGCAGAAAGCTGCAAAGGCTTCGGCCAGCGTTTCGGTGCTGGTGCCGCGTTTGCAGCCCACGCCCAGCACGCCGATGCGCGGCACCAGATGCAGCGCATCCCCCGCCGGGCAGAGGGTGAGGGCAAAGTCCGGGGCATCTCCCGCCGTGATCCCATCAGGCGGTGCACCCACAATGGGCCAGTCGGATGCAAACTGCACCGTTTTGCCCGCCAGCAGTGCACCGCTGACAAGCTTGATGCGCTCCGGCTCCAGCACGGTGCAGTTCTGGTGCTTTGCCCACTCGTCCACCGCAAACACACCGTTTGCGTCGGTGGCTGTGGTGATCACCGGCACCGCACCGCACACAGCGGCAAGCGCCCGGGCAAGGTCGTTGGCACCGCCCAGGTGGCCTGAGAGGATGGGCACGGCAAAGCGGCCGCACTCGTCCAGCACCACAACGGCAGGGTCCTGTGCCTTGCTTTGGCAGTGGGGCGCAATGGCCCGCACCGCAATGCCCACAGCACCTACAAAAACAAGGGCATCGCTCCCGGCAAACTGGCGGGCCGTCCAATCGGCAAGGTGCACCTGCCCGGCTTCATGGCCGCAGCGGGTCACACTGCCGGGATATGCCGCCGCCAGTTTTTGGGCCAGTGCAAGGCCCTTTGCCGTAAAGGCAAGGTAGGCCCGGGTCACTGGTCTGTCCCCTTGCGGAACTCGGTGGTAAAGGCCGGGTCGTAGAGCTTGCTGCGCTCATAGTTCCGGCCCAGAAAGCCGCCTGCCACGATGAGCGCCGTTTTGGTGATGCCCGCTGCATGAACGCTTTCCGCCAGCGTACCTACGGTGCAGCGCACCGTTTTTTCCTCCGGCCATGTGGCCTTATACACCACCGCTGCCGGGGTATCCGGCGTATAGGCACCGCCTGCCAGAAGCGCCTGCTGTACTTTGTCCACAAGGCCGATGGAAAGGAAAATGACCATCGTTGCCCCGTGGGCGGCAAGGCTTGCCAGCTTTTCTTTTTCCGGCACCGGGGTGCGGCCCTCCATGCGGGTGATGATGACGGTCTGGCTCACGGTGGGCAGCGTGTACTCTGCATTCAGTGCCGCCGCTGCACCGCAGAAGCTGGACACACCGGGGGTATCATCGTAGGGAATGCCCTCGGCGTCCAGCACATCCATCTGCTCCCGGATGGCACCGTAAAGGCAGGGGTCGCCGGTGTGCAGGCGCACGGTGATCTTACCCGCAGCTTCCATCTGCCGCATCACATCCAGCACCTGCTCCAGCGTCATTTCAGCGCTGTTATAAATGGCGCAGTCTGCCTTTGCAAGGCCCAGCAGGGCCGGGTTCACCAGACTGCCCGCATAGATGATGCAGTCGGCTTTCTGAAGCAGGGCCGCGCCCCGCCGGGTGATGAGGTCCGGTGCGCCGGGGCCTGCACCAACAAAATGTACCATAACGTTACTCCTTTACCAAAACGGTGGCAAAATAACCGGCCTGTTCCTGCGGCCGCTCAAGGGAAAGATCCGGGTAGACCCGCTCGTCCGGCAGACCGCAGTTGCACACAAGTGCGCTTTTTTTCAGCTTATCTGCCTGCTGCAGGGTATCCAATAAGACAGGCAATTGCCTGCCGGCTTTCATCAATACCTTGGTGCCGGGCATTTCCAGCACGCGGTCTGTCCAGCCGCCGGGCGCAATGGTAAGCGGCGTATCCATGCCGCCGGTCAGCGGCACATTCAGCCGCGCCGCCGCCGCACAAAAGCTGGGCACGCCTGCCGCCATGGCGGTGGCATAACCCCCGGCCTGCAAGATCTCCTGCAGGTAACCAAAGGTGGCATAGATGGAAACATCACCGATATTCAGCATGGCAACGTCCTGCCCGGCATCCAGATACTGCTGCACCGCGGCGGCGGCTTTTTCGTGCGAAGCCGCCAGCGCAGCCGGATCACGGCTCATAGCAAAGTACAGCGGGACGATGGTCTTGCCGTCCAACGCTTCTCCCAGCGCACTGCGGGCGATGTCCAGCGCCAGCATCTGGCCGGAAGCAGTCTGCGGCGCGGCCAGCACCGGGCACTGCCGGATGAGCCGCACAGCCTGCAGCGTCATCAGCTCCGGGTCGCCGGGGCCGACGCTGACACCGTAAAATGTACCTTTCAGTTCTGCCATTCCTGCATCAGCTCCTTTGCCGTTTTTGTCTCGCCCAGCGGGCCGTGCTGGTTGGAGAACAGCACCGCGCCCACCCGGAAGGCCCCGCCTGCCCGCCGGTCCAGATGCATCTGGATGGCGGCAAGGATGCTTTCCAGCACCGGTGCACGCAGCTGCGCGCCGTCCAGAATGTCAAGGCAGGCATCGGTGGTGGCGGCATCCATCAGGGCGGCGCACACCTCATGCGCGGCACCGCACAGCGCCGCATGGGCGCAAAACACTTCAGCGCGGCCATCCGCCGTGTGGGAGTGGGTGTTCATGACCCCTGCCGCCAGCTTGCAGAGCTTGCCTACGTGGCCTACCAGAAGCACTTCCTCAAATTTGGCCGTGGCAGCCATATCCAGCGTATCCCCGATAAAGTTGGAAGTTTTGACCACCGGGAACCGCTCGAACTGCGGCAGAGCGCTGGCCAGATAATCCAGCCCGTAGTTGCCGGGTGCCAGCACCAGCCGCCGGGGGGCGGGGGCATTTTTTGCCCGCAGCGCGGCCTGATTCATTTCCAGCTGGATGGTATCCAGAATGGCCTGCTGGCTCATGGGTTCCACGATGCCGCTGGTGCCCAGAATGGAAAGCCCGCCCTCCACCCCGATGTGCGGGTTGAAGGTGCGCTTTGCCGTCTCGGCACCGCCTTCCACAGAGATGGTCACCGCAAAGCCGCCGGTGTAGGCAGCATTTTCAGCTTCCCGTTCCAGCGCTTCGGCAATCATCTGGCGGGGCACATGGTTGATGGCGGCCTCGCCTACGGGTTGGTCAAGGCCGGGCTTCGTCACCCGGCCCACCCCCTCGCCGCCAAGGATGCGCACGCCGGGGGCATCCGGTTCCAGTACCACTGATGCGACCACCGGCAGGCCCGTAGTCACATCCACATCGTCGCCGCCGTCCTTGCGGATGGCACATGCGGCACCTGTGTCCGTGCTGCGGCACCAGAGGGGAGCCACCTCCACCACAATGCCCTTGGGCGTGCGCAGAGCCACCGTTTCCGGTTCGCGGCCGGTCAGCAGCAGACGCGCCGCCCCTGCAGCCCCCAGCGCGGCACAGGTGCCGGTGGTATAGCCGCAGCGCAGCAACTTCTGCCCGCTGCGGACGTAATGCTCAAACTGAGGTTTTCCGGCGGGTGCCTTTTCGGCTTCCGGCTCCGGTGTGCCGAACAGAGCCGTGTACTGCTGTTCGGTCAGGCCGTACAGGGTGCGGATGTTCTCCGGCTGAAACGCCTGTTCCGGGGTCAGCACGCCGGAAACACCACCGGGCGAAACGCACACCACCGTGTCCGCTATTTTTTCAGCCAATTCCAGCTCGTGCAGGCTCAGGATCACCGCCAGCTGACCGGTATGGGCCAGCTCCTTTAAAATGGTGAGCAGCTCGATCTTGCCCTTGATATCCAGAAAAGAGGTCGGCTCGTCCAGCAGGATCACTTCCGGCTGTTGGCACAGTGCCCGGGCCAGCAGGATGCGCTGGCGCTGGCCGTCGCTGATGCGGTTAAAATCCCGGTCTGCAAGGTGTGCCGCGCCCACCAGCTCCAAAGCTCTGTGCACCTGCTGCCTGTCCTCGGCAGACAAAATGCCCAGCCGTCCGGTGTAGGGATAGCGCCCCGCCGAAACAAAGTCAAAGCAGGTGGTCAGCTCCATCCGGCGGCTGTGGGGAGCCATGAGAGCCAGCTTCTGCGCCCGCTGGGTACCGGTATAGGCAGTAAGATCCTTCCCCGCCAGAAGCACTGTGCCGCCCATGGGGGCCAGCTGGCCCGCCAGTGTGCGCAGTAAGGTGGATTTGCCTGCGCCGTTGGGGCCAATCAAGGTCAGGATCTGGCCCGGCTGCACCCCGAGGCAAATATCCGAGAGCAGCGGTGTCTTGCCGTAGCCGATGGCAAGCTCCCGCGCAGTGCAAAGTGCTTTTTCGTTCATCATGCGCCCTCCCGCTCTGAATTGCGCCGCACCAGCAGCCAGATGACCACCGGTGCGCCGAACACGGCCGTGACCGAGCTGATGGACAGCTCCGTGGGCGCGAACAGACTGCGGGCCAGCAGGTCGCAGAACAGGCAGAAAGCCGCACCGCCCAAGCAGCACCCCGGCAGCACATACAGCGGCTTTGCGCTGCCCAGCAGCTGCTTGACAAGGTGCGGCACCGCGATGCCTACAAAGGAGATCGGCCCCGCAAAGGCGGTGACGCAGGCCGCCAGCAGGCTAGATAGCAGCACCAGCGCTGCCGAGAAAGGCTTGACATTCACGCCCACGCTGCGGGCATATGATTCGCCCATCTGGTAGGCGGCCATGGGCTTGGAAAGCAGAAAGGATGCCGCCAGCGCAGGCAGCACCACCAGTGCCGCAGCCTGCACATTGGCCCATGTCACGCCGGAAAAGCTGCCCTGCGACCAGTTGTGCAGATTGACGATGTTGGAATCCTGCGCAAAGGCCACCACGATATCGGTGATGGCGGAGCAGATATAGCCGATCATCACACCGCAGATGACCAGAATGCTCATGCGCTGCACCCGCCGGGCCACCGCCAGCACAAAGGCCATGGAAGCCATGGCACCCGCAAAGGCAGCCGCGATCATCATGGCCGAGCTGGTCAGCATCCCGTGGTCCAGAAACACCACCATGGTCAGGGCCACCGCCAGCTTTGCGCCGCTGGAAACGCCCATAACAAATGGCCCGGCAATGGGGTTTGCAAAAAAAGTCTGCAGCAGGTAGCCTGCCGCACTGAGGGCTGCCCCCAACAGCGCCGCCATGACCGCGCGGGGCAGGCGCAGCTGCAGGATGATGTTCCCCGCAAGCGCATCGCTGCCCTTGCCCAGCAGCGCCGTCAGCACCGCACCCGGTGCAAGGGATACGCTGCCCCAGAACAGGTTCAGCGCAAAAAGCACAGCCACGGCTGCCGCAAGGGCAATATAGGCGGCTGCAAGGCGTCTGGTACGGGTCATAGGCTTTCCTTTCTGTAAAATTTTCCTTCTTTAGTCCACATGGGTGAGGAATTTCAGGGTACTGGCGGCAGGTGTGCCCTTGGTAAACACCCGGTTCATATCCACGATCAGGTCTGCCAGCTCCATGCTCTGCTGGAACAGGCTCTGGGTGGTGCACCACACCTGACCGTTCTGCACCGCTTTGAACTCGTTCAACAGTGGGAAACGCTCGGTCAGCTGGCTCACCGATGCGATCATGCCCTCGATGGCGCTGTTGTAGATGAGCACATCGGCATCCTTTGCACCTGCATAGAAGTCCTCAAGCGGCAGGTTCATGGTAGCAAGGCTGTTGCCATTGTCCGTCAGGTCCGCAAAGACATAGCTGCCGCCCGCCATCTCGATCATGCGGGCCACATAGTCACTGCCCTTGCGCACAGTGGCAAGGTTGTTGGTGGTCAGCGAGAAGAAGGCGCAGCTTTTTTCCGTGGGTTCCTGCGAGAGGATGGGCTGAATGGCTGTCTCCTGCGCGGAAAACACCTGCTCGGCCTGTTCTTCCCTGCCCAGCAGGATGCCGTAAAGCTTGATCCACTCCATGCGGGCCAGCGGGTCGCTCTCGTAGCTGGAACGCTCCACCAGCACCGGGATGCCAAAGTGTTCCAGCTGTTCCTTTACCTCCGGCGTGTGCAGGATCATGGTATTCTCAATGGCAAGGCGGCAGTCCGCCGCCAGGATCTGCTCGTAATCCGGGGCGCTGTACTTGCCTGCATACGCGATTTTTCCCTCTTCCATGGCCTGCTGCACCGCGGGCAGATACCAGCCCTCGGCCTTGGTGCCGGAAAAGGCCACGCTGTCCAGTGCGTCCAGATGTAAAAGCAGATCCATCACCGAGGTGGAGACCAGATAAATATTCTCCACCGGCTGGCGCAGCACAGTCACATCAGCAGGCAGACCGTCCACCTCCGCAGCATCTTCCGGCACAACAAGGAACCGTGCATCCGACTCCGCGATGGTCAGCATGGTATAGCCGCCCTCATAGCAGTCCGCTGTGAACTGCTGTGCATAGTCCAGCTTGTAATGATGGGAGAAAACAAGACTTTCCGTATTGGCAGGTTGAGCCTTGCTGCCGCAGCCGGTCAGCGTCAGCGCCGCAGCGGGAATCAGTTTCAGAAATTGGTTGCGAGTGATTTTCATAGGTAACTCCTTCCGTCACGGCTTGCGCCGTGCCACCTCCCTCATAGAGGGAGGCTTTGGCAGTACGGTAAAGTTTATCTTTTTGCCAAAGAAGGTGACTGGGGGAGTCACTTCAGACTTGCGGAATCAAAGGTCAGCGTATACTCGATCTCGTGGGGGGTGCTCATGGCAACGGTATCGGCGGTGACATCCAGTGCGGTATCCAGCGCCGATACCGGAATTTCAAAGGTGGAATTGCCCTCGGTGTTGGTGGGCAAATACTTCTCGCCGTCCACGATCATATAATCATAGTTCGGGCTGCTCCACACGATGGTGGCGGTCATTTTGCCGTCTGCCACGGTCAGGGCGGCGGGGCTCTCCACGGTGGCACGGCCGGAGCCGCCTTCCAGCGTCACCTCACAGGTGTAGGTGCCGTCTGCCGGGGTCTCGGCTTCCGCAGCCTTTTCCACGGCATCACGCACGCTGACGACATGGTCGTACCACTTGCCCTTGGTGCCCAGAATAGCCAGATCAAAGTCGGCATCCACGGCAGAGACCGGAATATCGAAGCCGTACACCTCCTCCGAGGTGCCATCGGAGTAGGTGACGGTATCTGTGGTGGGCTGCAGCCAGTCGGCCTCGTGGTCGGCGGCATCGGAAGCCTTGCCCAGATACAGGTTGACGATATGGGTGGAAGCAAGGCTGACATGGAAGGTCATCTGGCCGTTTTCCACGGTCAGGGTGCCCTTGCCGTCGCAGGCTTCGTTGGCGTGGAACATGCTGCTGTCGGTGTCAAACTCGGCGGTATACACACCATCCG
>OOAH01001691.1_pt1 | contig 18325 bp, 9 predicted proteins | sample 1671801 | NCBI WGS metagenome assembly OOAH01 (sample SAMN06348194, study PRJEB24527) | human gut metagenome | biome: human gut; feature: ankylosing spondylitis patient; material: feces | host: Homo sapiens | place: China | collected 2015-10 | reverse complement strand
GTGTTGTGGCTCATTGGCAGAATGATGCTATGGAAGATTCTGGTTTCGGATGCGCCATCGAGTTTTGCCGCTTCAATGAGTTCGTCAGAAATTCCCGAGATGGATTGGCGGAACAGGAAGATGCCGAATGCGCTGATCATGCCAGGAAGCACGAGCGACGTGTAGGTGTCTTGCAGACCCCAGTTGGTGAACATTTCGTATTGCGGAATGATGGTCACTGCCCAAGGAATCATCATGGTGCTCATAACGATGCCGAAAAGCAGGTTGCGACCACGGAATCGCATTTTAGAGAACACGTAACCAAGCACTGCACTTGTGTAGATTGCAATACCGGTTTTCAGTACTGCTACAATCAGCGAGTTTGCGAACAATCGCAAAAAATTGAACTTTTCTTGGATGCTCACATAATTGTCAATTGTGGATGGCTTAGGGAATAATCCTCCGGTCACTTTGACGATTTCGCTATTTGGCGCGAATGATGAAATGAACATCCAAACAAATGGAACAATGGTGATGATGGCGACGATGAACATCAGCGCCAGGTTGCGCAGCGACTTCTTGAGCAGTTCGAAATCGTTGATGCCCAGCGCGAGGCCGACACCCATGATCGGGCCCATGATCGGCGAAATGAGCATCGCGCCGATGATCACCGCGGCCGAATTGACGTTCAGGCCCAGCGAGGCGATCATCGTGGCGAAGATCAGCACCCAGAGGTTGACGCCGCGGAACTCCACGCCCTTCGAGACGGAGGCCACGACCTCGTCGCGCTGCGCCTTGTCCTCGTCGAGGCTGAAACGGCCCTTCATAAATTCGCGCAGCTCCCCGAGCCACGCCGAAAACGAACGTTTTACCTTTTGTGTATCGTCTGTACGGTTCTCTTCCATCAATTGCGTTTCGATTTGAGTTACTCCTCCCCGTCCTCCCGGACGCGGCGGACTTTGGGCTTTCCGGCCACGACGATCACGAACTCGCCCTTGGGTTCGGTCGTGCGGAAATGCCCGAGCACCTCGGCGACGGTTCCGCGCACGGTCTGCTCGAACTTCTTGGTGATCTCGCGCGACACCGAAACCCGGCGGTCTTCGCCGAAAACCTCGGCGAACTGCTCGAGACACCGGACCACGCGGTAGGGCGATTCGTAGAAAATCATCGTACGCTCCTCGCCGGCAAGCGCCTGCAACTGCTTCATCCGCCCCTTCTTCTGGGGCAGGAAGCCCTCGAAGCAGAAACGGTCGCACGGAAACCCGCTCTGCACCAGCGCCGGGATCAGCGCCGTGGCGCCGGGCAGCGTCTCGACCTCGATCCCCGCCTCGACGCACGTGCGCACCAACAGGAACCCGGGGTCCGAAATGCCGGGCGTCCCGGCGTCCGACACCAGGGCGGCATTGCGTCCCGCGGCGATCGCCCCGGCAACCATTTCGACCGTGGCGTGCTCGTTGAACTTGTGGTGCGAACGGAGTTTCTGCTCGATGCCGAGGTGCTTCAGCAGGAACGACGTCGTGCGCGTGTCCTCGGCGAGGATGAAATCCACCTCGCGCAGGACGTTCACCGCGCGCAGCGTGATGTCGTCCAGATTCCCGATCGGCGTAGGTACGATATAGAGTTTGGCCATCGTGTCAGGCGAATTTGCGTTCGAGCAGTTCCATCATAAACTTCGCGCCGTCCGAATTGGGATTCCAGGCGTAGTTCTCGGCAATGTGGATCATGCACTCGTCGAAATCGTCGAAGGCGTTGAGCGTCGCGATCGCCTCTTCATAGGCTTCGCCGTCACCGCCGAACAGATCGCGGATCAGCAGGAACTTGTCGTTGATGCCGATGGCGTTGCGAAGGTCGGCGACCGGTTCGCCGCGGCGCAGTTCCGAAGCCATGTCGCGCCGCGGAGCGATCGTGTCGGCCAGCGTCTGCACGTCGTGGTTGATCACCTCGCCCAGCACGGCCCCGACAGGGACCGCAACCTCCCTCGCTCCGGATTCGGCCTCCTCCGGCTCGGCGGCGGCAGGCGCTTCCGAAACGGTGACGGGTTCCGCCGCGGACTGCGGCACGGACGTTCCGGACTGCGGCCCGGGACCTGCGGACGCAGGCGCAGCCGCCGGTTCGGGAGTCGCGGCAAACCCGGGACGGACAGTCGGTCCGGGCGTCACAGCGGGTTCGGGACGGGCAGCGGGTTCGAGCGTCACAGCAGGTTCGGGACGGGCAGCGGGTTCGGGACGCTCCGCCGGTCTTTCCGCCGTTTCGGGCCTTGCGGGCTTTTCGGCGGGCGCAGGCGTATCGTAGAGCGACATGATGACGCGCTGTTTGTGACGGTGGCGGACGGTCTCCTCCTCCAGCCCGAACAGCGTGGGCGCGATGTATTGGGGTTTCTCCGCAGGAGCGGGTTCCGGAGCTGGCGCAGGAGCGGGTTCCGGAACGACGACCGGTTCAGCCGCAGCGGCAGGTCCGGGCGCAGCGACCGGCTTCGCAGACGGTTCGGGCATGGCCTCGGATTCGGATGCTGCGACCGGTCCGGATTCGGCGGCCGGTTCGGATTCTCCGGCGACGAATGCGGCTTCGGACGCCGCTTCGGGATCAGGCTCAAATCCGGATTCCCCCTCAAGTTCCGGCTCGGAATCCGACGCCGCAGGCTCCGCCATTCCGGGCGTCTCCGTATCGGGATTCCCCCCGGCAAACACCCCGGCAGAATCGGCCGCGACCGTCGTATCGGGTTCGGAAAACGGCTCTGCGGGTTCCGCCTCCGCATCGAACGCGGGTCCTGAAACGGCATCGGGACCGGGTTCGAACACGGCTTCGTCCGTCGGGTCGAGCGAAAGCACCGCCCCGAGGTCGATGGGCACCGGAGCCGCCGCAGGCTCCGTCTCCGCAACCGGGGATTCCGGAAGGGATTCCACCTCCGTAAAGCGCACCGCATCGTAGAGCGTCCGCAGTTTTTCCAGCGCCAGGTCGCGTTCGAGGGCCGGAATCTCCCCGGAAGGCTCCCAGCCGTCGACAATCGCGGTCAGCTTGCGCAGTTCGGCACGTATCGTCTTCAAATCCATCATTGCGTACTGTTTTGACCTCCAAAGGTAGAAAAAATTTGCGAAAGCCCAGCCATTCCCCGGAACCTTTTGTCCGAAACATCTCCGAACGGGTTTTTCCGGGACATCCGGACCGTCCCGCCGGGCACGGAAAAGGGAGCGGCGGCCGAAGCCGCTGCTCCCTTGCAGCTGTCCCGCACCCGCGGCGTCGGCCGCCGTGCCGGAGAGACGAATCATTCGGTGATCTGGAAACTGCCGCCGAGCGTGCAGTCGGAGTCGTGCCCTACCCAGACATGGTAGTCGCCCGGCTCCTGGCCCCACTTTTTGTCGAGACGCCAGAACGAAAGGTCGTCGGGCGTCAGCGTGAAGGTCACCTCGCGGCTCTCCCCGGCGCGAAGCATGACCTTCCGGAAACCTTTCAGTTCACGAACCGGACGCGTCACACCGGACAGCAGATCGCGCACGTAGAGCTGCACGACCTCCTCGCCGTCGCGGCCGCCCGTGTTGGTCACGCGGACCGACACGCGAACCTCGCCGCCGACGGCGGTTTCGGGCGTCAGCACCCGCAGGTCCGAATAACCGAACGTCGTGTAGCTCAACCCGTAGCCGAAACAATACTGCGGCGAATTGGGTACGTCGAGATAGCGCGAAGTGTATTTGTTGGGCTTGCCCGACTCGTCGGCCGGACGTCCCGTGCTCTTCATGTCGTAATGGATCGGAACCTGCCCCACCGTGCGGGGAAAGGTCATCGGCAAACGCCCCGAGGGGTTGTAGTCGCCCGACACGACATCGGCCAGCGCCTCGCCCGCCATCGTGCCCGGATACCAGGTCAGCAGCAGGGCGTCGGCAAGTTCCGCTTCACGGGCCAGCTCCATAGGACGGCCCGTAACCAGCAGGACGACAATCGGTTTCCCGGTTTGCTTCAAGCTCTCCAGCAGGTCACGCTGCGCGTCGGGCAGCGCAAGCGACGCAAGGCTTGCCGCCTCGCCGCTCTCCCCCGCCTTCAATCCGAGCGCGACCAGCACCACGTCCGACTTCGCGGCTGCGGCCACCGCCTCCGAAATACCGCCTTCGAGGGCCTTGTGCGGGTCGCATCCGCGGGCATAGGTCACACGGTCGGCTCCGAAACGCGCCCGCAGTCCGTCGAGAAAGGTCGAGGTCCGGCCGGCCTCGGCGAAATGAACCCACGAGCCGATCAGGTCCCACCGGGAATCGGCGAAAGGTCCCACCAGCGCGATCCGGCTCCCCTTTTTCAGGGGCAGCACGCCGCCGCGGTTCTCCAGCAGCACCATCGAACTGCGGGCCACGCGGCGCGCGGCATCGAGATGTTCCGGGGCGTAATAGCACTTCTCGCGCTCCTTCGCCTGGTAGCGGAAAGGATCGTCGAACAGCCCCAGGCGGAACTTCACGGCCAGCACCTCACGGCAAAGGCTGTCGATCAGCGACTCCGGGATACGCCCCTCCCGCACCAGTTCGGCGGCATGGAACAGGTAGGCGGCGCTCATCATGTCCATGTTGACCCCGGCGCGCAGGGCCAGTTCGGCAGCCTGCGCATCGTCGCCCGCCACGCCGTGAGCTTTCAGTTCGCCGATCGTGCCGTAATCGGTCACCACGAATCCGCCGAAGCCCAGTTCGTCGCGCAGCAGGTCGCGCATCAGCCAGCGGTTGGCCGTGGCCGGAACGCCGTCGAGGTCATTGAACGAGGTCATCACCGTCGCGGCCCCGGCATCGAGCGCCGCCCGGTAAGGCGGCAGGTAGCTGTCGCGGAAAACCCGCTCGGACATATCGACCGCATGGTATTCGCGCCCGGCCTGCGGAGCGCCGTAGGCGGCGAAATGCTTCACGCAGGCAAGGACCGACGAGGGGTCGGACAAGTCGCCCTGATAGCCCCGCACCATCGCTTCGGCGACACGCGCGCCCAGATAGGGGTCTTCGCCCGCGCCCTCGGAGACACGGCCCCACCGGGGGTCGCGCGAAACGTCGCACATCGGCGAAAAGGTCCAATGGATGCCCATGGCCGAGGCTTCGCGAGCCGAAACGCGGGCCAGCGACTCCGCGGCGGCAGGGTCCCACGAGGCGGCGACGGCGAGGTTGATCGGGAAGATCGTCCGGAAACCGTGGATCACGTCGGCGCCGATCAGCAGCGGGATGCCCAGCCGGCTCTCCTCGACGGCGATCCGCTGCAACCGCTCGGTCTCCTCGAAGGACTTGATGTTGAATACGCTGCCGCAGCGCCCTTCGCGGACCAGCCGTTCGACGGAAAGTTCCGTCTTGTCGGGTCCCGTGACGGCGCCGCCTCCGCGCTGCTGGACCAGCTGGCCGATCTTTTCGTCGAGCGTCATGCGTTCGACCAGTTCCGCGGCGCGCCGCCGGTCCTGCGGGGTGACGGGCTGCGCCCCGGCGGGATACAGCACGAGGGCCGCCAATACGGTAAAGATGCTATTTTTCATCGGTAAAAGTTTGAAAAGACATGCGAAGGTAATGAAAATACCGCAAAAAAAGGGCTTCGGAACGGAATAAACTCACTCCCGCCCGAAGCCCCCGCGATCGCAGCGGCGTCACTCCTTCACGCAGCGCATGCCGTAGGCTGTGGTCATCTTCCGTTCGTAATAGGTCCCCTCGCCCGTGGCGTCGCCCGCCTTCCAGTCGTACATCGGGAGCGGCTTGCCGCCGGCGAGCGTCGACGAACAATAGGCTGCCGAACGCCCCGGATAGTGGATGCGGCCGTTATCGCCCTTGCGGAACATCGTCGACGGGCCGATGAGGGTTCCGCCCGAATTGAGCGCATACCAGCGGCTGTACGTGTCGCCCGAGTCCTGGTTCTTGGCGGCGTTGCCGTCCACGTAGGCAAGCAGCGACTGCCATTCGGCCGCCGTCGGCACCCGGTATCCCACCGGGCAGGGATCGTTCAGCCCCTTGCCGCCCTCGGTCCAGCCTTCGGACATCGCTGCGGACGACCGGGTATAGAACGTCGTCGGATTGCCGTTTGCCGTTGCGGCGGTCATCTCCTCACCGCTGATCTGCCAGCCGGCGGTGCGGGAGGCGTTGAAAACCACCTCGCGCGTCATCGCGCCGAAAGCATCGGGATACTCCGCATGCCCCTCGTAATATTTGTTCTTCGAGAGGATCTTCGCGCCGATGAACGGCTCCTTGCGGCCCCACTGATAGAACAGTCCGTAGGAGCGGAAATCCTGCACACAGGCCTTCGGATCGGTCGAATGGTATTCGGCCCCGACATTGCGGTCCTGCCAGGCGATACCGCCGACGGTCACGTCCGAAGGCATCTTGTCCACGACCCAGACCAGCCACGACCAGACAACCGCGCCTCCGGCGTCGAACAGCGCAACCAGCCCGCTGCCCTGCTTCGACTTGGCCGCAGTGCAGATGATTTCATTCCGGGAAGCGTCGTAGTCAAGCCCCGAAAGCAACTCTGCGTCGGTGGTCCAGACCCAGTCCGCCGCAACGCCCTTCACATACGCGCCGTCGGTGCGCCGCGCCGGAAACGCACGGGTTTCACCCGCCCGGACCACGACCGTATTCGCTCCGGTCGACCGCTGCACGACGGTCACCTGCTGCGGTTCGACGCCCTCCATCTCGGAGGAGACGGTCAGCGTCGCGCTGCGCGGACGCACGCCCTCGCCGTCGTCGGTCAGCAACAGTTTCACGACCGAACTTTTCGTCCCTTCGGACTGCGACACGGCGCACCAGTCGGTCGCGCCCTCGATTTTCCATGCCACGGATGCACGCAGGTTCAGGGCCGGTTCGCTCCCGGCGCCGTAGACGGTTATATCGGCGCCGTTCTCCGCCAGCACGAGGATCGGCTCGAACTTCTCCTGCGTCACGGTCACGGTGTGCTTCTCTTCGCCCGCGGCGTAAAAACGCACCGCGGTCGTGCGCTCCTCGGGCAGGAAACTCTGGTCGACCGTCAGAACGATCTTCTTCGTGTGCGAACCTTCGGCGACGTTGGTGCGGCACCAATCGTCGTCGCAGGAGACCGTCCACGGCGAATCGGCCGTGATTTCAAGGACGCTGCGCCCTCCGAACATATCGAACGTCACGTTATCCTCGAGCAGTGAAAGGTTGGATTCGGCGACCTCGGGATCGTCGCTGCACGCCGCACAGCAAACGGCTGCCGCGACGGTCAGAAAAAGAAAAAGTCTCTTCATCGTTGAAGTTGTATTTAAGGTTTTGTTCGAATGTCGTATTTACCAGGACACGGACGATTCGTAGGTATGCCCGAAACTGTCGGTGACCCGCACCATGCCGCCCCGTTCGCTGCCCGGATCGACCCGGAACATATGCCACGTATTGGTCGGCGTCCCTCCGCGCACACCCGTCGCCAGCACCTCCTCGTAATAGGGATCGGTGCGCTGCGTCCGCTCCATCGCCACCGCCTGCCCGCCCGAAGCGGGAATCCACTCCACGGCGCTCCAGGCCGTGTCATAACCCCAGACATTGGCATAGACACAGGCCGAATTGGTGCGTCCGGGTGCATAGAGGCGCATCTGCATATCGCGCTTCCCGCCCGCCGGCTTGTAATACCACGAGAGCCGTTCGCCATCGACCTCGACCACGGCATAGCCGCGCGGCGTGCCGTCGCAGTTGACGTCGCCGTTGATGAACAGGTCGCCCGGCGTGCGGGCGATGCAGTGCATGACCTTGCGTCCGTCGTCGTAACGGTAAATGTCATGGTAGTGCTTGTGCCCCCCGAAGGCATGGACCTTATAGGGGCTTATCGCATCGAGGAAACGCTGGAAATTGCGGTGGTTGCGCGCTGCGGTGTTCTTCGTGTGATAGAGAATCGGGCAATGGGACGAGACGACGAGCGTGCTGCCCGCCGGAACGTAGCGCAAATCGGCTTCGATCCAACGGCAAATTTCGTCCGTAAGACCGATCGTATACTCCTCTTCGGCGGTCGGCGCATGGTCGAAAAGGATGTTGTCGAGGAACAGATAATGGATTTTCCCGATGTTCACCGAGTAGTTCGCCGGACCGAAATAGCGTTCGTAGCTCTGCAAGGCGAGCGAATCGGTCAACTCGGCCGGATCGTGATCGTGGTTGCCCGGCAGGCTGAAGGTCGTGAAGCCAAGCGTCTCCAGCCCCTGACGGTACTTCGGGAAAAGCGACATATCGTTCCAGACCAGGTCGCCCAGGCTGACTCCGTAAACCTCCGTCGGAAGCCCCTGCACGGTTTTCAGCACATCGGGAACGACATGACCGAGATAGGAATCCACCGACGTGTTATCGGCAGCCAGCTGAATGTCGGCCATAACGATCAGCGAATGGCGGTCGGACGGAGTCTTGCGTCGTGTCAGCGTAAAATCGGCCCGGTTGACGGCCTGTTTGCGGTCGATTTTGCGGTAGAACCGCGGACAGCCCTGCGTGGCGGGGATCTCGCAGTCGGCAGGCACGGAGACAAAGACGAAATTGCGCCGCGCGAGGTCGGAGGCCAGATAGTAAATCCCCCGTTCGTCGGTCGCCGTCACCTCCAGGCCGTCGCTCACCACCACCCCGGCAATGCCATTGCCGGCGCTGTCCTTCACGATTCCCTTCACCGTCATTCCGGCCTTATCGGGAATCTGTCCGGCGGTCGGGCCGTCGTCACCGCCGCCCTCCGAGGAGGAGCAGGCCGCCAGGACAAGGGCGGCGAGGCACACCGACAGAAGCCGCATGTAGAATTTTGACATATTTTTTTTGCATTGAGGATGCGGAGGAGGCCGGACCTCCTCCGCATCACGGTTATTTCATCACGACCCGGATGATTACGCTGTTCTTTTCGGGACGCACCTTGCCCTGATCATCGGCCCTGACGGAAAGCGGCAGCACATAGGAGGAATCAATGCCGTCGGCAAGCATCGAAGCGGCATCGAAGCGGATTTCGGCGCGGTCCATGACCCTGTCCCCCGACAAGCGCACTTCGGGGTCGAAGGCGAAATACCTGTCGGGCATCACCTTCAGTTCGAGTCTGTTTTCCACGTTATAGACATCGAGCACGGAGGGGTCGACCACCAGTTTCACGGTGATTCCGTCGTCATTGTAACCGCCCTTGTAAAGATAGAGATCGTAAACGCACGCCTGGCCCGAAGCGGCATCGTATTCGAGGACCTGGAAATCGTTCTTCGGGATGCAGACCATAGTGTCCACCGTCTCGTAGACGACGTAATCGTCGCCGCACCCTACGGCTCCCAGCAGAAGCAGGAGGCATATCGCAAGATTCTTCATCGCAATCGGATTATTAAGGTTAGTAACCGGGATTCTGCACGAGGTTGTAGTTGATATTGATTTCGCTCAACGGAATGGCCATCCAGTAGGTCTTGGGGGATTCGAACGTGCGGACGCCGCTCTCCTTCATCGTGGAGACCCGGTAGAAATCGGCCGCCGTCCTGCCGTCGAGATTCCACGCCTTGGGACGCCGGGACATCGCTTCGCCCGCCTCTTTCCAACGGCGCAGGTCGTGGTAGCGCATGCCCTCCATCAGCAGTTCGATCGAACGCTCCCGGTGCAGCACCTTGCGCAGTTCGTCGCCGGTGGGAATGCCCCCGGCCAAGGCCCACGAATCCTTGAAATCGGGCAGCCCCGAGCGGCGGCGGACCAGATTCAGATAATTGAGGCTCGCGTCGCTCAACGACCCGTTGTATTCGAAATCGGCCTCGGCATAGCTCAAATAGAGTTCCGCAAGGCGGATGTAAGGATAGGCGTACTTGCGGTAGGTCCACGACTTGGTGTCGTAGTTGAAGGCCGACTGGCGGTGAATCCACTTCTTGAGAATGTAGCCCGTACAGCTCTGGTACTCCTTCGAAGCGTCGAGCACGCTGCCCTGCATCTCGCCGGCGCGGCATTTGAGGATGAACTCCTCGCCGTTGATGGCGTACTTGCCGCGGTCGTAGCCCACCGACGCATAGAAGCGCGGCTCCTTGTAGACATGGAGGTTGGCGGTCTCCTTTTCGGCATTGTAGGCATAGGGGTCGAGGTGCATGGTCTCGGGGTCTCGGTCCCACGGCAGGCCGTTGTGCGTGTAGTACATCTCCACGCACTCGAACGTCGGAACGATGTTGATGCAGAAGCCGTCGGTGCTGTACGGCAGTTTCAGGCGCGCACCGCCGTAACGCTGCAACTGCTCGATGCCGGTCTGGTCGCCCATCGCCCAAAGGTACTCGGTCGTGTTCCAGAGCGGTTCGACGAAGCAGTCGTGGTAGTTGATCTCGCCGCGCTCGGCTGCGGTTGCAGCCGCAGTCGCGTTCGGGCTTTCGTAGAGCCTGTGTCCGTTGTCCTCGGCCAGCGTGATCGCTTCCTGGCAGGCGTCGAGCGCCCACTTCCACTTTTCGGGATTGTAGGTCTGGCTCATCAGCGGCGTGCCGTCGTTGTTGCGGAAACGCGCGTAGAACTCCGTGTTGCCGTTGCAGAGCGGACTGGCGGCATAGAGCAGCAGCCGGGCCTTCATCGCCTTGGCCGCCACCGAGGTGGCGCGCCCCAGGTCGGCATCGGGACGCGTCGGATACCCGTGCAGCAAATCGGCCGCGCGGTCGTAGGTCTCGGCGATGAACGTCACGCATTCGTCGAACGGACTGCGGGCCACATAGACCTGCTCCTCGGGAAGCCCCATGTCCAGCTGCCCCCTGACGAGGATGACCGGGCCGTAGTGAGTCAGCAGCACCCAGTGGTAATAGGCGATCAGAAAATAGGCTTCGCCCTTGAACTCGTCGGCCACGGACGGCGAGATGCCCGGGACTGCGTCGATATTGTCGATCATAATGTAACAGTAGCGGATGCCCTTGTACATGTCGTAGTTCGTGCGTCCGGACGGGGAAGAGGTCGTCGCGTCCCACAGACCGTAGTAGGTCTGGCTGGCGTTCTCCTCGTTGTAGAGCATGCTCTTGTAGGGGAAATAACGGGTCTGGCCGTTGGTGGCGGTGATAATGTCGTCGCCGGCGCAGAAGTCGGGCATGTAGCGGTAGGCCGCGATGTTGGGGGCGTAGGTGTAGAGCGTATTGAGGTACTTGCGGGCCTCCTTGGAGGTTTTGAAGATGTCTTCCTGCGTCGCCTGCCCCTCGGGAACCACGTCGAGGAAATCGCACGCGGCAAGCGCTCCGGCGCACGCAAACAACAAAATGGATATGATTTTTTTCATGTCGCTCGAATTTTAGAAGTTATACTGAAGGCCGAGTTTCACCACGCGCTGCAACGGGTATTTCAAGCCGTTGCCGCTTCCCATTTCGGGGTCCCAGTATTTGAAGGGCGAAATGATGAACAGATTCGTGCCGGCCAGATAGGCGCGCAGGCTTTTGTACGTGAAACCCAGTTCGACGCTCTTCAGGCGCAGGTAGCTGCCGTTCTTGACCCAGAACGACGAGGTCTGCGTGTTGTTGGCGTTGTAGCGGTAATCCAGGCGCGGATAGGCGGCATTGGGATTGGGATCGGCTTCCGACCAGTGGTCGTCGGCAACGTACTGCGTCATGTTGAAGCCCGAATACTGATTGTCGCGGAACGGATGCATGTCGTACATGCGCAGCGAGACGCGCGCCGTGCCCTGGAAGAAGAACGAGAAGTCCCAGCGTTTGTAGTTGACCGAGGCGCCGAAGCCGTACAAGATCTCGGGCACGGTGGGATAACCCAGCGACGTGCGGTCGTTGGCGTCGATCACGCCGTCGCCGTTCATGTCGCGGTATTTGATGTCGCCCGGCAGATAATCGGGCATGAAGGTCTGCCGGGGCGAGTTGTCGATCTCCTCCTGCGAGGCGAAAAGGCCGTCGGCGACCAGTCCGTAAACCGAATTGACGGGTTTGCCCAGCACGGAGTTGTATTTGTTGGGCAGGTATTTCGCCTCGTCGCGGGCCTTCACCTCGTTGTGCGCATAGGTGAACGTTCCGCGCACGGAGACCAGCAGGTCCTTGTTGAACGCCTTGTTGTATTCGAGCGAAACATCGACGCCGCGGTTCTCCACCTCACCCAGATTGCCGTAGGGCGTGACGCCCGAAAGGCCCATCGTCGAGGGCAGCGAACGCCGCTGCATGAAGATGCCGGTACGATTTTCCTTGTAGACGTCGACGTTCAGCGTCAGGGCGTCGAACAGTCCCAGTTCAAGTCCTACGTTAAGTTTGGTGCTCTCCTCCCACGTGGCCAGGGGATTGCCCACGGTCTTGATCTCGTGTCCGGTCTGCTTGACGAAGTTGGGCGAAAACCACACGTAGAGCGCCTTGTTCATATTGACCGTCGTGAGATAGGGGAAACGGACGATGTTGTTGCTGCTGTCGGCCAGATAGTCGTTGCCCGAAAGGCCGTACGAAGCACGGATTTTCAGCAGGTTCACCTTGCTGCGGATACCTTCCCAGAACGGTTCGCCCGACACGACCCACGCTCCGGCGATCGAGGGAAAAAACCCGAAACGACGACCCGATATAAAGTTCTCCGAGCCGTTGTAGCCGAAGTTGAACTCCATCAGGTAGCGGTTGTCATACCCATAGGTAAAACGTCCGGCAAGACCCTGCTCGCGGTAAGGGAGCACCTTGTACTCATCATTGGCGGGCTGATTGTCGACCTTCTCCTTCTGGTGGTAGACGAACAGGGCGTTGATGTCGTGGCGGCCGAACGTGCGCGAATATTCGATCTGCCCCTGCAACGAGATCTCACGGTAACCGTTCCGCCCCGTGGAGGTTCCCAGATAGGACGATCCGGGCGTGCCGATGCTTTGCAGGTTGTAGTCGAAAGTCCCGTCGCCGTTGTCGGTATAGTCGGTCATTTCGTAATAATAGGGAGAAAAAGAACGGTAAGTCGCCGCATAGGTCTTGTTGTAGAACGAGACCATGCCCCGGACCTTCAGTCCCTTGGTGACGAAATCGAGGTCCTGGTCCACCGAGAAGGTCGTGGTGATGTACTGCGTATGGCGCTGTCCGTATCCGCGGCTCAACAGGGCATAAGGATTGATGTCCGTAGAACCACCGTCCCACGAAGGGGCATTTCCGAAAATCGGATCGTCGAGATCCTCCACGGAGCCTTTGGGATAGATGGCCGGGAAAGCGACCGGATTGGCGCGCATCGTATAGTAGAACAGGTCTTTCACCTCTTCGACGGGACGGTACCAGAAAAGCAGCTGCGTGTTCATCTTCAGACTCACGCGGGTCGTTCGGGTGAGCTGCGCGCCGACGTTGGCCTGGAAAAGGTATTTCTGCGAATTGATGTTGGTGTTGAATTTCGACTCCGCGGGCTTCTTCAGGATACCGTTTTCGTTGAAGATCGAAGCATTGAGGAAATAGTCGACCACCTTGCCGCCGCCCCGCACATTGAGATTCATGTTCTCGTTGACCGTAAAATCCTTGAAAAGCATCGAATACCAGTCATTGTCGGGATAGACGTAGGGATTGAGCCGGTTGCGGGTGCCCGTGATCTTCTCGTCCGAAAAGTGCTGCACATAAGTTTCGCCCGCCGGGGTGCGGGTGCGCAGCGCCTCGTTGTAGTTCTCCATGTAAGTCACGCCGTCGGCGATGTCCTGCACGCGCGTCGGCATCGAAATGCCCGACTCGAGACGAACGTTGATCGCCATCTTCTCCGACTGACGGCCGTTTTTGGTGGTAATGATCATTACGCCGTTGGCGCCGCGCGAACCGTAGAGCGCCGTGGCCGTGGCGTCGCGCAGGATCGAAAACGACTCGATCGCCTCGGGCGGAATGTTGTTGAGCATCTCCGAGACGATCTCCACGCCGTCGAGAATCAGCAGCGGCGATTTGTTGGCCCCGAAGGTCGAGATGCCGCGAATCCAGAAATTCGCACCGTCGGCGCCGGGTTCGCCCGACGACTGGGTCGAGATGACGCCGGCGATCTTGCCCGCGAACGAGGTCGAGAGGTTGCTCGACGTCACCTTGAGCGTACTGGGACGCACGACCTGCACGGCTCCCACCAAACTCTCCTTCTTCTGCGTGCCGAAGGCCACGACCACCACGTCGTCCATGACGTTCGACGCCTCGATCAGCGTCACGAGCTTGAACAGTTCGACATCGGCGACGGCGATCTTCTTGGTGTCGTAGCCCAGAAAAGCGAAGGTGACGTGTTTCGTTCCCGCCGGCACCTTGAGGGTGTAGTTGCCGTTGATGTCCGAGGTGGCGCCGATGGTCGTCCCCTCGACATAGACCGAAACACCGACGATGGGCTTGTTGTCGGCCGAAGAGATCACCGTCCCCTGCAGGACGATTTCCCTACCGGAATTCGCAGCCGGGAGGGGGGGGGTGACGGCGGCGTTTTTCCGGGCGGGCGCTTTCGAGATGATCACCTGGTTTTCGCGCACCCGTCCGGTCAGCTCCGTTCCCTTGAGGACCGCGGACAGCAGTTCGTCGATGGTCGCAGACCTGACCGAAACCGAAACCCGGCGGTCGAGCAGCGGCTGCACGTCGTCGGTGTAAATGAAGGCGTAGCGGCTGGTCCGCTCGACCTCGGCAAAGACGCTCGCCAGCGTTGCATCCTTCATCTTCACGGTCAGCGACGATTTGGCCCCGGCGTCCTGCCGGGAGGCCCGGACGGGCTGGAGATTCACCGGAAGCAACAGCATCGCCGCCGCAAGAATCCGCAGCATACGGCATGTCGAGCCACTCCTCACAAAGAAAAGTTTCTTCATAAGTAACAGTATTAAGGTTAGTATTTAAGACTGGAATTGGTTGTCAGCGATATACGGCGTCGGCGCAATCGTCGGGGGCAGGCCTCACCGCCACCGAGCCGTCGGGCCCCCGGACGTAGGCGATCCGGAAAATGTCGGAGAGCACGTCGAGCGTGCCGTCCAGGTCGTCGAACAGGATCAGCTTGCCGGTACACTTCCGGCTCCCGATCTCCCCGGAGCAGGTTATTTCGATCTTGTAGAACGCAGCCACCTTTTGCAGGACTTCGAACAGCGTGTTCGAGGTGAAGAACAACAGTCCGTCCTTCCAACTGATGTATTTATAGGGATCGACCTCGTAGACCGAATAGCTGCCGTCCTTCATCGAGAAGCGTTCCGAAGGATTCAGCGTCACCGATTCGCCGTTGGCCACGTCGATGGCCACGGAGCCTTCGACCAGCACCACGGCCGACGAACCGTCGGCCCGGGGCGCGGTCGTCACGTCGAACGACGTGCCCAGCACGCGGGTCGCAAAATGGTCGGTGTGCACGATGAAGGGACGGTTCGCATCCTTCGCCACCTCGAAATAGGCTTCGCCCTCGACGAAGACGTCGCGCGTGTCCCCGAACGCCGACGGGAAACGGAGCACCGACGCCGAATTGATCCACACCCGCGTCCCGTCGGAGAGTTGCAGATGTGCGCGCTTGCCCTTGGGGACCACCAGTTCGCTCGTATGCACGCGCACCTCCTGCCGGGGCGTCCTGCGATCGGTCTCCGCCCCTTCGTTCTCCTTGCCGTCGATCAGGATTTCGCCCTTGGGCGTAAGGCTGATACGGGCGATGTCGTCGTACACCTCGCGGCTGCCTTCGCGGGTCACGAGCGTGATGTTCTCATAGGCCTCGGCCGAAGGCAGTCCGGAACCCGTGAAATCCGCACTCCAGAACAGGGCCGCCACGACGCCGGCGACCAGCAGGGAAGCGGCGGCGAAGAGCGCCGCCCGGTTGCGGCGGCGGGGAGGGGCTGCAAAACGGCGCCGGGCGTAATGGTCGGTCAGAATGCGGTCGAGCAGCAACTGTTTCTCCACGGACGGCAGCGCGGGATGGGTCTTGCCCACACGGCGCACCAGGCTCACGGCGCGCTCGAATTCGAGCAGGTCCTGCGGATGGCGTTCGGTGTAACCGCACCAATAGCCGTCCTGCGCCCGCTCGGGATCGAGACACCACAAAACGAAGTCCGGGTCGGAGGTGAAGAACTCCGCCGTGTGCTTCTTAATATCGTCCGGTTTTATCATTGATTCCAATCGTAATCTTCAAACTGCATGCTGCGGCTGCGGCGCCGCGCTCTTCCCTATGACGGCGAATCCGCCGTTTTGTCCCCCTCGAACCGCAAAAAACAGCGTCCGCCGTGTCAAGTGGCTATTTTCATCGTCTTGCCGCACTCCCTGCCCTTCCGAAGTTTGCCCAGCCCCTTCGACACGAACTTGCGGACGGCATGGGGCGTGGCGTCGAGTATGACGGCGATGTCGTCATACTCCATCTCGTAGACGAAGCGCAGCAGCAACGCCTCGCGCTGCTTGGGCGAGAGCTGGTTGAGCAGCGACTCGATCGTTTGGCGGATGCGCAGCACGTGCTCCGATTCGATCATCGCGTCGAGCGAGGTCAGCGACACCCGCAATCCCGGCTCCCGGTCCGAAAGGTCGCATTTGTCCACCCGCGAACGGTGCAGATCGACCAGGCGGTTGTGAACGATCCGGAAAAGGTAGGCCTTGATGTTGACGATGCGGCCCAGGTCGACCTGGCGGGTCATAATGTCGAGGAATATGTCGTGGATGACATCCTTGACCGTTTCGTTGTCGAAACCGAACCCCATGCCGTAGGCATAGAGCGCATCGGCGTAACTGTTATACAACATAACATATACGTCGGTCTCTTCGGCATACTGCCGGTCGATTCGTCGGGTGTCGTACTTGCGTTGCCGAAACATTCGGTTCATTGGTTTGGTCGGTCATTCGATATAACGGAAAACCGTCCGGTTTGTCCCCCTGCAAGCGGTAAAAATCGAATAAAAAATGCGAAATAGCAAATTTTCGCCCCCCCCGGGGACAAAACCGGAAACAGTTCGTCTTAAATTCGAAACCAATCTCTTTCGGAAAAATGATACGAAAACCGTATTTCAGTCTGTTCCTGCTCTGCCTGCCGCTCTTCTCGCTGTGCAGTTCGGGAAACGACGATCCCGCACCCGCCCCTGCACCTGGAAAAGAGTGGCTCGATCCGATTCGCGTCGCCACCTACAACATCCAGTACGACAACTCTTCCGATCAAGACAACAAATGGACGACCCGCCGGGATTTGCTTCGCCAACTACTCCAGAGCGAGAAGTTCGACATCTTCGGAGCGCAGGAGCCTTATCTGACCCAGATCAAGGACATCGAGCCGTTCCTCGACGGATACACCTGGGTCGGAGAAAACGTCATCGGTGACAAAACGGCCCAACGACGCCACTACAACCCCGTTTTCTACCGCAAGGACAAATTCGAAGTATTGGATATGGGATCGTTCTGGTACTCCGAAACGCCTTCCGCCCCCGGGTCCAAAGGCTGGGACTCCTATTCGCCCCGCATGTGCAACTGGGTGCATTTCCGCATCCGCGCGAACGGACGGGAATTCTACCATTTCAATTCGCACTTCGACCACATAGGGACCACGGCCCGCGCCGAGAGCGCCAAACTGCTGGTGGCCAAGGTCCGGGAGATCGCAGGCGGCAAACCGGCCTTTTGCACGGGTGACTTCAATTCGAACCAAAACACCGAAGCCTACAAAACGATCGCCGGATCAGGCATCCTTGCCGACAGCTACGTCCGCTGTCCGTCCAAGACCAACGGAGACTGGCCCACCTACAACGGCTACAAATACATCTCGACGCCTCCCGCCGCTGCGTCGCGCATCGACCACGTCTTCGTCACGCCGAAGGACACGAAGGTCGTTTCGTGGCGCATCGTCAACAACAGTTACAACCGGAAATACCCCTCGGACCACTTCCCGGTCGTGATCGAATGGTCGCTGGCCGAATAGCCAGCCTTGCTGCCGGCAAATAAAACCTCTTCGCCAGTTGGCGAAGAGGTTTTATTTGCCAAGGGATAAACGGAACGGACAGAAGCGCTTTTTTCCGCGCCCAGAGCCGGAAACCATCCCCCTTTCCGCTTTTACCCGCGAGCGTCTCCGATTATTGAAAAGAAATTCGTATCTTTGTGGGCTTGTTTCACGATAAGCGCAATTTGTCTGACAGCAACATAAACGAAACGAATAAATGGCGTTACAATGCGGCATCGTCGGCTTGCCGAACGTGGGTAAATCGACCCTTTTCAACTGCCTGTCCAATGCAAAGGCACAGGCGGCAAACTTTCCTTTCTGCACCATCGAGCCCAATGTGGGCGTGATCACGGTCCCCGACCGGCGGCTGATCCGCCTCGCGGAGATCGACAACCCCAAGCGCGTGGTCCCGACGACGATCGAAATCGTCGACATCGCGGGCCTCGTGAAGGGCGCCTCGAAGGGCGAAGGTCTGGGCAACAAATTTCTGGGCAACATCCGCAACACGAATGCGATCATCCACGTCCTGCGGTGCTTCGACAACGGCAACATCACCCACGTCGACGGCTCGATAGACCCCGTGCGCGACAAGGGCATCATCGACACCGAGTTGCAGCTCAAAGACCTCGAAACCGTCGAGAGCCGGCTGG